>Ga0070726_10002286_pt1 | contig 17467 bp, 14 predicted proteins | sample tdAd471_FD_67275 | JGI IMG/M metagenome (GOLD analysis project Ga0070726, IMG submission 67275) | Marine sediment microbial communities from the Atlantic coast under amendment with organic carbon and nitrate - tdAd47.1 | ecosystem: Environmental > Aquatic > Marine > Coastal > Sediment | place... | reverse complement strand
CACTATGGTGATATCCGCACCGCTGCTACTGACTGGCTCGGACGGGTTGAAATTTCCGATGACCGCATTGACGATCGCCCCTCGGCTTTTTCCGGCGGCATGCAGCAACGCCTGCAGATCGCCCGCAATCTGGTCACCGGACCGCGTCTTGTGTTCATGGACGAACCCACCGGCGGCCTCGATGTCAACGTACAGGCCCGCCTGTTGGATCTGTTGCGCGGCCTCGTCCGCGAAATGGGGCTCTCGGCTATCATCGTCACCCATGACCTCGCGGTCGTTCGGCTCTTGGCAGACCGTTTGATGGTGATGAAATCGGGCCATGTGGTGGAAAGCGGGCTGACCGATCAGGCGCTCGACGATCCGCAACATGCCTATACGCAACTCCTCGTCTCTTCGGTCTTGCAGGTCTGATCTTCTTCTTGGCTCAAATACTCCGGGGAGCGCGAGGGGCTGGCCCCTCGCTCGTAAACAAGGAACCCATCGATGATCCACATCGAAAACACCTCGAAATCCTTCACCCTGCACAACCAGGGCAGCGCCGTCATCCCGGTGATGGAAGCCGCATCCCTTTCGGTGGAGCCCGGGGAATGTGTGGCACTAACGGGCAACTCAGGCGCCGGCAAATCCACCCTGATGCGCATGATTTACGGCAATTACCTGGCGGCCGGCGGCAGCATCCGCGTGGGGAATGTGGACGTGGCCAGCGCAGAGCCACGCCAGATCCTGCAGCTTCGGCGCGACACCCTTGGCTATGTCAGCCAGTTTCTGCGGGTGGTGCCCCGGGTGCCGACGCTTGACGTGGTGGCCGAACCGCTTTTGGTGGTCGGAACGGATGCCGCAGAGGCGCGTGCCCGCGCCGGCGAGCTTCTGAGCCGTGTGCGTATCCCGCAAACGCTCTGGTCCCTGTCGCCCACCACCTTTTCCGGCGGCGAGCAGCAGCGGGTCAATATCGCGCGCGGCTTTGCCCATGCCTACCCCGCGCTTTTGCTGGATGAGCCGACCGCCAGTCTGGATGCCGCCAATCGGGACACCGTCCTTGACCTGATCGACGAGGCCAAGGCGCGCGGCGCGGCCATCATCGGGATTTTCCACGACGTCGCGGCGCGAGACCGGGTTGCCGACCGCGAGGTGGATGTCTCGCAATTCACGCCGCAGGCAGCCTGATGTCCGAAGGTCGCATCATCGCCGTGGTCGGCCCTTCGGGGGCAGGCAAGGACACGCTGATCTCTGCCCTCCGCCCGCATCTGCCCGATCTCCACATCGTGCGCCGGGTGATCACGCGGCCCGAGGCCGCCGGAGGCGAAGATTTCGAAGGCGTCAGCGAAGAGGTGTTTTTCCGCCGCCTGCGCGCAGATGCCTTTGCCCTGCAGTGGCCGGCCCATGGCCTGTGCTATGGTATTCCCCGTTCCGAAATTGCTGTGCGGGCGGACGGCAGGGATGTCCTGTTCAACGGTTCTCGCGCCATGCTGGAAGAGGCCGCCCACGTGTTTCCAGACCTCATGGTTCTGCACATCACCGCCCGGCCCGAGGTTTTGGCCCACCGGCTTGCCGCACGGGGCCGCGAAAAGACGCGCGATATCGTCGACCGCCTCAATCGGGCGACCATACCATTGCCCGCAGGCCTGAATGTCCACGAAATCGACAATTCCGACCGGCTCGAGGATGCGGTGGCCCGGCTTCTGCCGCTGCTTCAACCAGTCAGGGCATAGCGGTGCAACAGATGAAAGCGCCCGGTTTGGGCCTCGCCGAACAGGCACAGGTCACGGATCTCAAACGGCACGGGCAAAAGCGGTTCCAGAACCGGGGCCAGAGCCTGTTGAACCATCGCAGCTTGACCCGGCTGCAATTGACCTGTCAGCGTGAGGTGAAATCGGAACTCCTCCATCACATAAGGGTAGCCCCAGCGCGCGAGATGGGCCTCCTGCCGGGGCGAAAGACCTGCCTGCCGGCGCCGGGCCAGTTCGGCCGCCTCCGGGGCGGCGCGATGCCGGTCCAGCCCTTTCACCACTGCGGCGGCAAGAGCGGACAATCCATCCGTATCGCCCTCTGGCGAAAGGGCCAGGAAACCCCCAAGCCGACCAAGCCGCAAGCCGGCCATGGTGACCGGCGCCAAACGACCCGCAAGGGCGGCCAGATCCTGCTGCAGGTCTTCCACGTTCGTCCCCGTAGGCAGACGGAATGGCGGCTTGATGGTGCCATGAAACCCGTATTTGCGCGGCGTTTCCGTCAGTTTGGCAATGGGCCCGTCCAGTCCGGGCAGATCGGGATGCGGCACCTCGCATCCGGCGACCGGATCCCAGCCCAGCCAGGCGGCGGCAAACTCTGCCAGCCCACAAGGGCGCGGCGCGAAATATATGGCGTAACGGGAAAACTTGCTCATTGCGCTCTCTATAAAGGCCGTCTGTCACATTCTGGTGACATGCACGTGCCAGTCAACGCTTCTAGGATGAAAAAATGACTGAAACGATTCTGAACAATGCGAGCCTGGTTCTGCCGGATGAGATAATTCACGGGCATCTGCGGATGAAGGATGGCGACATTGCCGATATTGGCCCGGGCAATACGAACGCGGCGGGCGCAATTGATTGCAATGGTGACCACGTGATCGCCGGATTGATCGAGCTTCATACCGACAATCTTGAGCGCCATATCCAACCGCGTCCGGGGGTCGACTGGCCACATGCCGCCGCGATCCTTGCCCATGACGGCGAATTGGCCAGTGTCGGCATCACCACGGTCTTTGACGCCATGCGCGTCGGCTCGGTGGTGTCCAATGATCGGGCGAATTATGGGAAATATGCCCGCAACCTTGCCAGCGAGCTTTTGGATATTCGCGCGCTTGGCGCGTTGAAAATCAGCCATTTCCTGCATCTTCGGGCCGAGGTCTGCTCGGAAACCCTGTTGGACGAACTGGCCGAGTTCGACGAGGATGACCGGGTCGGGATCGTATCGGTCATGGACCATACGCCGGGCCAGCGCCAGTTCCGGGACCTGTCCAAGCTGAAAGCCTATGTCTGCGGCAAGCATGGCCTGTCGGATGATGATTTCAAGGATCATGTGTCCCAGCAGATCGCCATCCGTGACCGGCTGGGAGAGCGCCACGAGGCCAGTGCCGTCGAAACCGCGAAACGCCTTGGAGCCGTGCTGGCCAGCCATGATGACACCACCATAGAGCAGGTGGCGGTGTCGGCCGGCCACGGTATTCGTCTGGCGGAGTTTCCCACGACGATCGAAGCGGCCCGGGCCTGCCATGACCATGATATCGCCGTGATGATGGGCGCGCCGAACGTGATCCGGGGTGGCTCCCATTCCGGCAATGTGGCCGCTGAAGATCTGGCCAGGCTGGACCTTCTGGACATCCTGTCGTCGGATTATGTGCCGTCTGCCCTGCTGACAGCTGCCACGCGATTGGGAAACCTGTGGGGCGATATGTCCCGTGGTTTTGCGACCGTGACGAGCGGCCCGGCCAATGCGGCCGGCCTGAAAGACCGTGGCCAATTGAAAGTCGGCCTGAAGGCTGATCTTGTGCGGCTGCGCCTGTTCAAGGACATGACGATGATCCGTGGGGTCTGGTCGCACGGGCGCCAGGTGGCCTGAGGCCGGTTTCGGGGGAACGGCCCCCCTTTCCGGCTAGCCCAGGGCGTAGCCGGTTCCGCGTACGGTGCGGATGGGGTCTTCGCCCTTTGTCACGCGCAGGGCTCTTCTCAGGCGACCCACATGGACGTCCACGGTGCGGCTGTCCACATAGACATCTGTGCCCCAGACCCGGTCAAGAAGCCGTTCACGGCTCCACACCATTCCGGGTCGCTCCAGGAACGTGGCCAGCAGGCGAAACTCCGTCGGTCCGAGCTTGACCGGGGTCTCTCCACGAAAGACCCGGTGCTGGTTGCTGTCGAGCTTGATGTCTCCGTAAGTCAGAACAACGCCCTCCACGGCGCGGTGGACCCGGCGCAGCGCCGCGTTGACCCGCGCCATCAGCTCGGACACCGAGTAAGGTTTGGTCACATAGTCATCGGCGCCGGTATCCAACCCTCGTACCCGGTCGACTTCTTCAGAGCGGGCCGACAACATGATCACCGGGACGTCCCGCGTTTCGGGATCAGCCTTGATCTGTCGGCAAATCTCAATGCCCGAGACCTCCGGCAGCATCCAATCCAGAATGATCAGGTCAGGCAGACGCTCCCGGATCATCAAGAGGGCCTCTTCGCCGTCCGAGGCACTGATCGCATCATAACCATGGGCCGTCAGATTGTAGGTCAGCACGTTCTGCTGGCCAATTTCGTCTTCCACAACAAGGATTAGCGGGCGTCCGTCTATCGGCATCGATATAGCCTTTCACTCGTAGGATGTATTGCCGGGCTCAGGTTTCTTTCAGGTAGCTGTCATCACCGCGCGCCCTGTCATCATCCGGCACTTCGCCGGAAACCAGGAAGATGACCTGTTCGGCCATAGAGGTGATGTGGTCGCCAATGCGTTCGAGGTTCTTCGACACGAATTGCAGATGCATAGCCGCCGAGATGTTGCGCGGATCTTCCATCATATGGGTCAGCAATTCGCGGAACAGACCGTTGTGCAGCAGGTCGATTTCCTCGTCGCGGGCGCGCACGTCTTCGGCCAGTTCGACATCCATATTCACGTAGGAATTGAGCACATCGCGCAGCATGCCCTGAACGGCCTTTGACATCTGTTTCAATACGCTGCGCGATGACCCCTCCGGTTGCGACTGGGCGATGACCTGGGTACGTTTGGCGTTGTTCTTGGCGTAATCTCCGATCCGCTCCAGATTGCCGGCGATCTTCATCACCACGATCACCGAGCGCAGGTCCTGAGCGATCGGCTGGCGCAGGGCCAGTACCCGGACCGCCTCGTAGTCGATTTCCATTTCCAGCGCATCGACACGCTTGTCCTTGTCTATTACCGCGCGCGCACGTTCTTCGTCACGCTTGTGCAGGACGTCGGCGCTTTCGTCGATCTGGGCCTCGACCAAACTGCCCATTTCCAGGATCAGGTTGCGGATGTTTTCAAGATCGGCGTCAAAGGCCGAACGGATATGGGCGCTGTCAATCATGGCTTGGTTCCTTACCCGATCCGTCCGGTGATGTAGCTCTCGGTGCGGGGATCCACCGGGTTGGTGAAAATCTGGTCAGTCTCGCCGGTCTCGACCAGCTCGCCCAGATGGAAGAACGCGGTTTTCTGGCTGACCCGTGCTGCTTGCTGCATGGAATGGGTGACGATGACGACAGCGAGGCGGGCGCGTAGTTCGTCGATCAACTCCTCGATCTGAGCCGTGGCGATCGGATCAAGGGCCGAGCAGGGCTCGTCCATCAGCAAAACCTCGGGGCTGGTGGCGATGGCACGGGCGATGCACAGGCGCTGTTGCTGGCCACCTGACAGGCCGGTGCCGGGTTCCAGCAAACGGTCTTTGGCCTCGTCCCACAAGGCAGCGCGGCGCAGGGACTTCTCAACGATCACATCAAGATCGGGTTTGGTCTTGGCCAGGCCGTGGATCTTCGGGCCATAGGCGATGTTGTCATAAATGGATTTCGGGAAGGGGTTGGGTTTCTGGAAAACCATGCCGACGCGGGCGCGCAGAAGCACCGGGTCGATCTCTTTGTCGTTGATATCCACCCCATCCAGGCGGATGTCGCCCGTGACCCGGCAGATGTCGATCGTGTCGTTCATCCGGTTCAGGCAGCGCAGAAAGGTGGACTTGCCACAGCCTGACGGGCCGATGAAGGCGGTGACTTCCTTGTCCAGAATGTCCACATTCAACGATTTGATCGCCCGGTTGTCGCCATAGAACACGTCCACGTCGGTCGAGCGGAATTTCACTTTGTTTTCCATCATTCCGGGAATATTGCTTCCAGATTTCGCTGGCGATTTCTCAGTGATTGTGGGGGTCTCGGTCATTTCCATTACGTCCATTCTCATCACCAACGGATTTCAATTTTGCGCCTGAGGAACACGGCCAGCGCATTCATGCAGACAAGGAACACAAGCAGCACGCAGATGGCTGCGGCGGTCCGGGCCTCGAACGCGCGTTCGGGAAAGTCGGACCAGCGGAAGATCTGCACCGGCAGAACGGTGGCGGAATCCGTGATGCCGGTCGGGATTTCCACGATGAAGGCCACCATGCCGATCAGGATCAGGGGGGCGGTTTCCCCTAAGGCCTGGGCCATGCCGATGATGGTGCCGGTCAGGATACCCGGCATGGCCAGGGGCAGGACATGATGGAAAGAGGTCTGGATTTTCGACGCCCCGACCCCAAGGGCGGCATCGCGGATCGACGGCGGTACGGCGCGAATGGCGGCACGGGCGGCGATGATGACGGTCGGCAAGGTCATCAGGGCCAGAACGATCCCACCCGCCAGCGGCGCAGACCGGGGCACGCCAAAGACCGTCAGGAACACGGCAAGGCCCAACAGACCGAACACGATGGATGGTACCGCAGCCAGATTGTTGATGTTGACCTCGATCAGGTGGGTCAGCCGGTTTTTCGGGGCGAACTCTTCCAGGTAAATGGCGGTCAGAACTCCGATCGGGAAAGCCAGCGCAAAGGTCACGAGCATGGTCCAGAATGTACCGACAATGGCACCCCAGACCCCGGCCAGTTCTGGTTCGCGCGAATCCCCCGCGGTGAAGAAGCGGGTGTTAAAGACGGTGTCGGTGCGGCCTTCGGACTTCAGGTGTTCGATCCAGGCGATCTGATGATCGCTGACCTTGCGGGCCACTTCGGGCAACTCGGTGAACATCAATTCCCATTCGCCGCTGTTTTCCACCGGCCCGTTCAACGGAAGCAGGATCTCTCCGACGGCGTTGGCCCGGTTGACCGCGGTCAGTTTCACCCAGCCCCCGGCGACCCGTATCAGGACCGAACGGTTTTCATCGCTCAGGGGTTCTTCTCCGCGGGCACCGCTGGCACGGGTAACCAGTTCGGCGGCTTGTGCCAGCAACCGGTCACGTTCGGCGGCGCGTTCGTCGGACAGGATCAGGAGGCGGGCTCTTTCATCTTCATCTGTCGTCTCGCCGGCTCGCCGGAAGAAGACTTCATACCCGTTGTCCTGCATGGCGGCCTGTCGCTTCAGCCGGTTCGCATCAAGGATCAGGTGCCGTTTCACTGTGGCCAGGATGGCCGCGAAGTCGTTTGAGGTGGACGTGATGGTCAGCTTGCCACCTACTTCGGAAATGGACAGTTTGCCGTGCACCGGCTGCTCTTCCAGAGAGCCATAGGCCCCCTTCAGGTAAAGGTCGGTCACGTCTGAAGCGAGAAAGCGGAAGTCGATGGTCTGGCCCAGAAGGCCCGGATCCGAAGCCACGGTTTCCGCCAGTTCGAACGCTGCTCCGCCTGAGACGACGTCATAAAGCTGGCGCTTCAACCTGCGGTCTTTCACTGTCGAGAACGTGGCTTTCAGCGTGTCCTTGGTCAGTCCGGTGAAATTGGCACGCAGGATGGTTTTGTAATCCCCGTTACCGTCCGGGTCCAATTTCGCCTGTTCAAGCGAGACCGGCAGGGTGACATAGCTTTCACTGAGGGCGCCAGTGGCCTTGCCAACCACCGACCACAGGAGCGCGATCAGCGCCAGCGAAGCCAGAAAAATGGCGCCGATCCCGTAGAGCTTCAGTCGGGTTTCAGCGCGCTTGCGCCGACGCAGTCGCTGGTGGGTTTCCACCGAGGAGTAGAACTTCGCACTGTCGAATGTGTCCGTCATTTGACTAATCCTCAATCATAGGCTTCGCGGTACTTGCGCACCAGGCGCAGGGCGAGGACATTCATCCCCAGCGTTACGCAGAAGAGGGTGAACCCGAGCGTGAAGGCCGGGCCGGCGGCAGTGGCGGCATCGGTGTCGCCGGTGATCAGCATGACGATCTGCACGGTCACCGTTGTCACCGCCTCCAGAGGGTTAAAGGTGAGGTTGGCCCCTTGTCCGGCAGCCATCACCACGATCATGGTTTCCCCGATGGCCCGGGACATGCCGAGAAGAACGGCCGAGACGATGCCGGGCAAAGCCGCCGGCAGCACCACTTTCCGCATGGTTTCCGCCTTTGTGGCCCCAAGGCCGTAGGAGCCGTCACGCAGGGCCTGGGGAACTGCGTTGATCACGTCGTCGCTCAGGGACGAGATGAAGGGAATGATCATGATCCCCATGACCAGCCCGGCCGCCAGCGCGCTTTCCGAAGCGATGGACAGGCCCACCGTCTCACCGAAACTGCGCAGGGCGGGTGCGATGGTGATCGCCGCGAAAAAGCCGTAGACCACCGTTGGAATGCCGGCCAGAAGCTCCAGCATGGGTTTGGCCCATCCCCGCACCTTGGGCGAGGCAAAGTCAGACAGGTAGATGGCGCTGAACAGCCCGATTGGCACGGCCACCACCATGGCGATAAGGGTGATCAGGAAAGTACCGAGGAACAGGGGGATCACCCCCACCTTGTCGGCATCCATATTGCCGTCATGCACGCCGGAAAGGGGGCTCCAGGTTGTGCCGAACAGGTATTTGTCCAGACGCCAGCCGATCTGGCCGAAGAAGTTCAGGGTCTCGAAGATCAGCGACAACACGATGCCAACGGTCGTCAGGATGGCGATGGTGGCGCAGGCAAGCAAAATGTGCCGGATGATGGCCTCGGCCCGGTTGCGCGCGCGGAAATCCAGCGTGATGCGCTGAATATGGAAATACCCGATCAGCCCGCTGGCCGCCAGGGCGGCAATCAGGGTGCCCCAGATGCGGATCCCATTGTAGCGCGCGAAGTCGGCCGCAATGGCTTCACGCAACGTGTCCGTGGCGGAGGCAACGGCCCCGAGCGCCAGGGCCTTGGCATCGGATAGGACCAGCTGGTGTCGGATGCCGGGCATGTCGGGCAAGGCGGCAGCAATGCGCAGCATCAGGGCGCGGTCGATGATATAGTCAAGGGCGGTGGCGCTGAACAGCACGATGGCCCATCCGATCATCAGGATCCGGAGAGCCACAAAAAGCCCGTGATAGGATGGCCGGGAGTGCATACTGGCAGGGTTGTCACCAGCAATTGCGGCTGATTTCTGGCTGGCCAGATAGAAGAACAGCAACGCCAGGGCGAAAACGGTGAAAAAGGCAATACTCAGCATGAAATCAGCCCACGTCCTGTTCCAGGACACCTGTGTGAGAAAAGTGCACGGAGGGCGGCAGACCCGCCCTCCGCAATCAGAGCAAGATTACTTCAGCTTTTCGTTGCCGGTCATCTTGACCAGGCCGTTGGCTGCGGCCTTGTATTTGTCATGCTCGGCAGCCGGCAGCGGGATCAGGCCCTTGTCGACCAGGTAACCTTCGTCACCCGAAGCGGCTTCGGACATGAACTCGTTGGCGTATTCCTGCATGCCAGGGACAACACCGGCATGGGCGTGCTTGACGTAGAAATACATCGAGCGCGACACCGGGTAGGAGCCGTCTGCGATGGCGTCAAAAGTCGGGTTGACCCCGCCCACGACAGCGCCTTTCAGCTTGTCCGAGTTTTGATCAAGGAAAGAGAACCCGAAAATGCCAAGCGCCTTCGGGTTGGCTTCCAGCTTGCTGACGATCAGGTTGTCGTTTTCACCAGCTTCCACATAAGGGCCGTCTTCCCGGATATGGGCACCCGACTTTTTGCAGTCGTCGCCACCGGCGGCCTTGCAGCCCTTCTGCATGACCAGCTCTTCAAAGGCATCGCGGGTGCCGGAGGACGGCGGCGGGCCCAGAACTTCGATCGCCATATCGGGCAGGGACGGATCAACGTCCGACCATTTTGCCGGCTTCGGACCATTGGCCGCCAGGGCGGTCCAGAGCTGAGCACGGGTGATGTTGAAATCAACGCCAGACTTGGAGTTGGCCACAACGATACCGTCAAAGCCGATGACGATCTCGGTGATGTCGGTCACACCGTTTTCCTGGCACAGTTTCCATTCCTTGGCCTTCATGCGGCGCGAGGCGTTGGTGAGGTCGGGATGCTCGACGCCAACACCGGCGCAGAACAGCTTCATGCCGCCACCGGAACCGGTGCTTTCGACAATGGGGGTCTGGAAATCAGTGGTCTTGCCGAACTGCTCCGCAACCGCGGTCGAGAACGGGAATACAGTGGACGAGCCAACGATGCGGATCTGGTCACGGGCCGAGGCCGAGGTGGCCAGGGCGGCGAGAGCAAGCGCAGTCAGGGCAGTTTTTGCCAGCGACATAAGAGAAATCTCCTAATTGTGATTGTTCAGAGCGAACCGCAGATGGCCCCTCAGGCACGCCGCTTAATCATGAGTCGTGATAGTTTGATGACAGCCATGTAAAATTTGCGTAACAATCAAATCTGGACGATGCTTTTGACAGGTCTGACTTCAATCCCGTCCGCCCGGACGACCTGAGGCCTCCGGGTGAACGGCATGCAGCCCCTCAAATGGCCAGCCGTCTGGTGCCGAAATAACTGATCAACAAAATCAGCGCTGCGGTCGCCAAACACAACGGCAGTCCACCCAGTTGATAGCTGAGACCAGAAAGCACCGTGCCAAGCAGCCGGCCGGTCGCGTTCGCCATGTAATAAAAGCCGACATCCATCGTCACGCGCTCCGTATCGGTGAAAGCCAGGATCAGATAAGAATGCAGCGCCGAGTTTACCGCAAATAACATACCAAAGAGCAGGAGCCCTGCGACCACCACAGATGTCAGCCAAAGCGAAGGGGTTTCGGCCAGCCAGATAATGGGCGCCAAAAGGCCGGGCACAAACAGCAGGACGGCAATCCAGTGACGCGCCGCGTAGACCAACTCCTGTAGCGGCCGCCCGGACGCGCCAAGCAGGCGCGGTGCGGCGGCCTGTACCGCGCCATATAGAATGATCCAAACAGACATGAAACTGCCTATCAGGAAGAAGGCCGCGCGGTTGCCGGATTCGCTGCCATCTGAAAGAACCTCATAGAAATAGACGGGAATGCCGACGACAAACCACACATCGCGCGCACCAAAAAGGAAGATCCGCGCAAAACTCAGCCAATTCACATTGCGGTTTTTTGACAGGACTTCACGAAACTTCACGCCTTTGCGCCCCTTGGGCAGGCCACCAGGCATGCGCAGCAACAAAATGGCCAGGATGACCGCGATCACAACCGCCATGGCAAGGACCGCATTGTGAAATCCAACCGTTCCCAAAAGCCCCGCGCCCAGCAGGAAGCCAAGGCCCTTCACCGCGTTTTTCGACCCCGTCAGCAACGCGACCCAGCGAAACAACCCATCCCCCTCGCTGGGGGCGAGAAGCTTTACCGCTGATTTCGAACTCATCTTGGCAAGGTCCTTTGCAACCCCCGAAAGGCCCTGTACCGACATCACGTAGATGACCGATGGCCAGATCGCCCAGAGCGGATTGAGCTGCAACAAAGCCAGCAGGGCCAATATCTGCAGGAAAAGCCCGGCGTATAACGTGCGTGTCAGCCCGAAGCGGGCGGCAATCCAGCCAGCCGTCAGATTGGTGATCATGCCGGCGATTTCATAAAGCATAAACAGGTAAGCCAGTTGCACCGGAGAAAAGCCCAGAATGTGAAAATGCAAAAGCACCAGCATCCTGAGCGCCCCATCGCTCAGCATGAAAACCCAATAGGCAGCCGTTACCGCGACATAGGCGGCCAGGGCTTGGTCGTTTTTCACAGAGAAGCCCCGACCATCAGCGCAACATCCACCAGGCGTTGCGCATAGCCATACTCGTTGTCATACCAGGCATAGATTTTCACCTGGGTGCCATTGACCACCATGGTCGATGGGGCATCAATGATCGAGCTGCGCGGATCATTCGTGTAATCAGCGGATACCAGCGGACGCGTTTCATAACCGAGTATGCCCGCAAGGTCGCCCCCGGCGGCTTTTTCAAACAAGGCATTCACCTCATCTGCCGTGGTTTGGCGCTCCACCTCAAAAACGCAATCGGTCAACGACGCATTCAAAAGCGGCACCCGAACTGCATGGCCGTTCAGTTTTCCCTTAAGGTCCGGATAGATCAAGGTGATGGCCGTCGCGCTGCCGGTGGTGGTGGGGATGAGCGAGTTCAGAGCCGAGCGCGCCCGCCGCAAGTCCTTGGCCGGCCGGTCGACGATGGTTTGCGTATTGGTGACATCATGGATTGTGGTCATCGAGCCATGTCTGATCCCAAGCCCCTCATGGATCACCTTCACGACTGGCGCCAGACAATTGGTGGTGCAGCTCGCAGCGGTGATGATCCTGTGCCTCTGTGGGTCGTACAGACTGTCATTCACACCCATCACGATATTGCAGGCATCGCCGTCCTTCACCGGAGCCGAGACCACAACTTTCTTCACGCCGGCGGCGAAATAGGGCGCGAGCGTGGCGTCGGTCTTGAATGCGCCGGTGCAGTCGATGACCACATCCACCCCTTCAAGCGGCAAATCCCCAAGCGATTTCGTGCAGGTGACGGGGATGCGGGTGCCGTCAATGCTGATACTGTCGGCGTCATGGGAAAATTCGGCCGGCCAACGCCCGTGAACCGTGTCGAATTCAAGCAGATGGGCATGCATCTCGGGGCTGCCAACCGCGTCATTGAGAAAGGCAATCTCCGCGCCTTTTTCCAGCAACGGGCGCAACGCCAGTTTTCCCATGCGGCCGAGGCCGTTGATTGCATATCTCGTCATTTTCGATGTCCTATAATCTGCTGATGTCATCGAGCCGTTGCTGCAGCACAGTCCGGCCCAGGGTTTCCAGGGGCAGATCAATGAACGCGCTCACGCGGTTGTCGATCTGTTCAAAGGCCCGCTCGAAATCGTGGCGTTTTTCCGTCAGGTTCCGATTTTCCCGCGAAGGTGGTGCCACCCCCCAATGGGCGTATAAGGGCTGGCCTTTCCAGGCCGGGCAGTCCTCATTCGCGGCCTGATCGCAGACGGTGAAAACGAAATCCATTTCCGGGGCCGCGTCGCCCTGAAATTCTTTGAGGCTTTTTGCGCGGAGTGCCGCGGTCTCGTGACCTCTGGATTTCAGGATATCTTCGGCGATTGGATTGACGCCGTCCCTGGGTCTGGAGCCCGCAGAGAAGACCCGAAACCGATCTCCGGGCGCGCTGCGCAATATGGCCTCGGCAAAGATCGAGCGGGTGGAGTTTCCCCGGCAGATAAACAGAACATTCTGCTTTCGCTTTTTCGGGGCGCTGCTGTCAAATGGAAGACCCGGAGGGCATATTTCCGGTCGCCCGCGGCAGCAATCCCGGAACAGGTAAGCGATCATTTCCTCTCCGGCGCCCAGTTCTGCCCGGTAAAGGACCGAGGTGCCCTGGCGGAATTGCCGGACCAGCCCAACCCGCCGTAGCGCCGAAAGATAGACGGACAGAGTGCTGGCTTTCAGCCCCAATGCCGCAGCCAGCTCACCGGCTGGAACCTTGTCGGGATAGCGGCGCACAAGCAGGCGGAACAGGGCCATTCTCTGTTCATGCCCAAGAGTGGTTAATCGATCGAGAATCATTTCTTCCATAATTCATGAATATATGAATTATAAGCCAGATCAACACCCTTCAATTTTGGCAGGTCTTGCGCAGCCGACATTCAGGCGGCATTGAAGTCGGGCATTTCTGTGCGTTGCCGCAAGCTGGCCCCATGCCAAAATTTCAGAAGCCGGCTAGAATCTGATGTCCCAGCGCATGAATGCGCTTGTTGATATCACACCTTGCGTATTCATGCCGTATTCAAACCCGCTACGAACTTCGGATGTGTCTTTCTTGACAAGGACCGCATTGATGCCCGCGAAAACTCTGGCCGCGTTGTTGTCTCCGGTTGAGGAAAACGCGATGGTGCTGCCGGCAACCGAGCTGCTGACGGCTCCACCCAGAAAAACCTGCCCTTCAATTCCCGCGTAGACACTGGGAAAAAATGTGCCTTTGGCCCATTCTTTTGCGGCGCCTTCGGCGGTTGCCAGCGCTCTCAACTCGAATATCTGCGTAGCGACCGGGCTGACCGTCAGGTTCGCGGTTGATCCGGTCTCGGTATAGCCTTGTTGATACAGGGCTGTGTATCGGGCACCCAGGCTGAAGGTCAGGTTGCTGGTCCCGATCGGGCGCGTGCCGGAAAAGGTAATGGCCGGGCTGACGAAATAGTTGCTGTATGCAGAGGAAGCCGTCTCGGCCCCGAAAGTCCTTGCCCCATTTGTCGCAGCAATCCCCGCCGTCAGTGAAACATCCGCAGGCAACCCGAACACGCTGGTCTGAAAATACCCACCCGCGAACACGTTGCTATTTCGGCTGGTGAACGAACTGGTGACACTGTTGGCGTATCCCGAACCGATCCCGGTGAAAAATCCCTGCCCCGGGCTTGTGTCAAACCCCAAGACAATGCCGCCAGTGATCGCGGAGTAATCGTCGGTTGAGGTTCCCATGCGGGCGTTTCCGAAGGTTTCAAACCAGTATTGTCCGGGGTCTGTCCCCTTGGTGCTGACGCGGGGGCCGGTTGCGTTTGCGCGCGATCCTGACGATCCAAACTGCTGGTGGTGAGAAACGCGTGAGGCGACAAACCCGGTTATGGCCCCTATCCCACGCGAACTTGCGGCAAATCCGTTTGTGTCGACCACATAAATCGTGTCGCCAACCACCCTGTAGGCATCTCGGTGCGCGGTGATCGTGTTTGGCAATGATGCCGTTGAATCCAGTTTGACAACGGCGTTCAAGCCGCGGCCAAAGTGGAGGGTGGCGGTGGCAGGATTGACGAAATGGACCTTTCCGATCAACCTTGATCCGGCCCTAAGATGAAGGGTCGCGTTGTCACCGCTCATGAAAACGGACAACCCGTTGGTTGATGACAGGCGCCCGGCATTGGTGACCGTATTGCCCGTGCCGACGGTATGCAGTGCATTCGCCAATGCGCCCGTGACCGAGACCCGACCGGAATTGCTGATTGTGCCGGTTCCGCCATCATGGAACAGACCGTGGCCTTCATCGCCGGATGTCTCGACGACGCCCGTGTTTCGAATTGTCCCAAAGTCGCCCGGTGCCACTGTACTTCTTGTATGATGGATCCCGTGCGCTTGAAATCCAGCGGTTGTAACGCGCCCACGGTTGACGATCGTTCCGGATTGGCCGGAATGAAACAGGCCACCTCTGTAAAAAAAGGCTGTCGTCACTGTGCCATTGTTGATGATTGTTCCAAAATTTCCAGCGTGTGACATCCCGTACGCGTATTGGATGGTTGTGACAGTCCCATTGTTGATTATCGTGCCGGTTGACCCTTGATAAGCCAAACCGTCATTCCCCCCACCCCAGGAAATGATGCCGCCGTCATTCGTCGCTGTCCCAAAATCCCCTATGTAGGTGATTGTGTTGCGGATATTGGATCCGTCGTTGACCCATGTATTCAGGACTTGTCCGTTGTCGCCTATATACCGAAGTTCAGTGTTTTGGCCGTGGTTGTGGATAATACCGTGCGCACCTGTGTAGCGGATTTTTGGAACATGTGTTGTCGAACGGTTGTCGATCAGACCAAAGTCACCAAAGTATCGCAAGCCAACCTCGGATCCTCCGGATGTGAAGGCGCCGGTACTGATCAGTTTTCCGTAATCGCCTGTGTAAATCACGCTGCCTGCGGAGATTGTTCCGCTGTTCAGGATGGTTCCGTAATGTCCCTCATAGTTGATCGAGGTGTAGCGTGACGCGCGAAACCGGGACCCGATGATCCCTGAGTTTGTAATTGTTCCATTGTCGCCGATTATCATCATGGCGTCATGCGTGGCCCTCGTTCTGCGACCTCCCACTTTGCCACTGTCCAAAACCCCGGAGTTTGCAAGCGATCCGTTGTCACCGACAATGATCATGCCATGCGCGGTCGCACCACTGTTCGCCTGCGTGGTGATGGTTCCGGAACTGGCAATCGAGATACCATTCCCGGTGCCGTCAAGCGCGGAAATATCCGTGGTCGTGACGCTGCCGGAATTTGTGACCGTGATCGTATCACCGCCATCGACTGTATTGCCATCATTGGTCGTGGTTGCCGCGCCAGAGATCGTGAAGTCATCGGCAAGGGCCGAGCCTGCAATAAGCACAAAAAACAATAGCCCGGTGCCAAAATACATGTCCATAACTACCACCCAGCCCAGGAGAGGCGACCTCATGTCAATTGCCCATCTTCCTGTTCATTCCGGGCAATCGTTTTGCGAGGAGATGAACATTTGAACCCGATCGAGTAAAGCGAAAGTTTTGCCGCCAAGGACAGTTGATCGCGGGATTTTCGACCAGACCGCTAAAAATTGAAAATGGGTCAGGGCTGAACCAGAGCTGCCTGTCTCGGGGGGCTGGTCCCCTGTCCACATGTCCTGTCAGGCATCAAGATGCCGCGGTTCGGAAAGTGGTTGTGTCAGAGACCGGATCATCTGCATCGCCTTTATTCGACCTTCGAACATGCTGACCTATGCATGAATTCGCATCTGCACCGAAAGTCCGGTCTTTCGGGCTGCGCCGCGCCGGAAGAGGCAATGAGTCTTTGGCCGGTTAGGGCCGAATGCACTCATAGGTTTCAGGCATGCATCCTCTCGTTTTCGCCACCCTATTGACCTCCCAGAAAGGCTGATTTAGGTAGTCCGAACTTCGAGCGGGTATGGTGAAATGGTATCATAAGAGCCTTCCAAGCTTAAGGTGCGGGTTCGATTCCCGCTACCCGCTCCAAGGTCAAAAGAATACACCACTTCGGCGCACGCCCCGGTTGGAAAATACCCTTTCACGCGCAGCCTTCGATTTACTGCGCGCCAGAGGTCATTCGGCCGCCATGCTGGTGGTCACTGCGATCCCTTTTTGCCCGTTGCCGCCATTTGCCAACGCAGCCATCCGCACCGCAGTGTCGAGCATTCGGCAGGAAAATCCCCATTCGTTGTCATACCAGCTGACCACACGGACCAGGCCGGCCTCGGTCACCGTGGTCTGGCCGGCCGCAAAGCAGCTGGAATGGCTGTCATGATTGAAGTCGATCGACACCATTGCATCGGTTTCCACGCTGAGAATGCCCTCAAGGGGCCCGCTCGCAGCCTCGCGCATGGCTGCGTTGACGGCCGAGGCGGTGGTCACCCGGCGTGGCACAAATGTCAGGTCGACCAGCGACACGTTTGGCGTCGGCACCCGAATGGCCGAGCCCTCGATCCGGCCCTCCAGCGCAGGCAGAACAAGCGAGATCGCGCGCGCAGCGCCCGTCGAGGTCGGAACCATAGACAGCGACGCCGCCCGAGCCCGGTACAGGTCCTTGTGATCGGTGTCATGGGACGGCTGGTCGCCGGTGAAGGAATGGATCGTGGTCATATAGCCGGTCTCGATCCCGCAATGCTCCTCAAGCACCTTGGCCAAAGGGGCCAGGCAATTCGTCGTGCAGGAGGCGTTCGAGACGATCACATCCTTTGCGGTAAGCTCTGTGTGATTGACGCCAAAAACGACCGTCCGGTCAACATCCGTACCGGGCGCCGAGATCAAAACCCGGCGCGACCCGTTTTTCAGATGGCGGGCGGCGGCGTCGCGTTTTGTGAAG
>Ga0070726_10002281_pt1 | contig 17510 bp, 10 predicted proteins | sample tdAd471_FD_67275 | JGI IMG/M metagenome (GOLD analysis project Ga0070726, IMG submission 67275) | Marine sediment microbial communities from the Atlantic coast under amendment with organic carbon and nitrate - tdAd47.1 | ecosystem: Environmental > Aquatic > Marine > Coastal > Sediment | place... | reverse complement strand
TCTGCCTCTGCCTCTGCCTCTGCCTCTGCCTCTGCCTCTGCGTCTGCCTCTGCCTCTGCCTCTGCCTCTGCCTCTGCGTCTGCCTCTGCCTCTGCCTCTGCCTCTGGAATCTGACACTCTGCCTGCTGGCTCCCGTCTCTTGCCCCGCGGGGAGGGCTGCGTGTCGCGCTATCTGGTGATCGGGACCTGCGGGTCAGGGAAGACGACCTTCGCCCACCGGCTGGGCAAGCGCCTGGGGATTCCCCACGTCGAGCTCGACGCCTTGCACTGGGAGCCGGGCTGGACCGAGGCCCCGCCGGAGGTCTTCCGCGCGCGGGTCGACGCCTCGACCGCGGGCGAGCGCTGGGTGGTCGACGGGAACTACGGCGTGGTCCGCGACCTGCTCTGGCCGCGGGCGACCACCGTGATCTGGCTCGACTACGCCTTCCCTCGGGTGGCGGCTCGGCTCTGGGCGCGGACCCTGCGGCGGGCGTTGAAGCGCGAGACCCTCTGGGCCGGGAACCGGGAGAGCCTGCGGAAGTCGTTCTGCTCGCGTGACTCGATCTTGCTCTGGCAGCTGCAGACCTACTGGCGTCGTCGGCGCGACTACCCGCGGCTGTTGGCCCAGCCCGACTACGCCCACCTCGTGCTCGAGCGGGTCGGCTCGCCGCGTGAGGCCGAGCAGCTCCTCGAACGTCTGGGGGCGCAGCGGGGGCTGACCGCCAGCCAAACGTAACGCCAGCGGCTACGCTGACCGGGGAGGTGCGGTGAGCGAGGGCGAGGGGCTGCGAATCCGGGTGCGCGAGCGGGGTGGCGGAGCGCCACCGCCTGCGGGCGAGCCGTCGCCGGCCGCGCCGCCGGCTGCGGTCGGCGCGCCGGTCGTCTCGGTCACGGCGGCCAGCCCCAGCGCCGAGGTCGGCATGCACGCGCGCGTGCGCGAGGCCTTGTGTTGCCCCTACTGCCGCGAGTCGCTGACCCCCGACGAGCTCGAAGGCGCCGGCGACCCTCAGGCCCCCGCGGGGGCCACGAACTGGTCGCCCCCCGCCGACCTCCTGACCCTCAGCGGCCTGGGCGTCGCCGGCGCGGTGACGGCGGCCAGCCTGGGGTGGACCACCTCCCTCGGTTCCTTTGGCCTCTCGGTGTCGTTGGCGACGTCGCTGTTCCTCGTGGTTCGCAACCTCGGCGCCTGGGTCTCCGGACGCTACCGGGTCGGTGAGCTGCTGCGCGAGGCGCGGGAGCTGTGGCGACGGGGGGAGACGCGGGTCGACGGCGGCGCGGAGGAGGTCGTCGGCTGCGCGCGTCCGGGCTGCGGCGCGGTCTACCACGCCGAGTGCTGGGAGGAGTGCAAGACGTCCTACGGCGCGTGCGCCGTGTTCGGCTGCGGCTGCCGCGAGTCCACGAGGCTCAGCCAGGCGCAGCTGCGGCTGCGCGGGCTGCGCCTGCTGCTGGCCGCGTTCCTCTTCCCGCAGCGGCTGGTCGACGCCGTGCGCAACGTCGACGCGAGTGACGGCGAGGGCGAGCTGACCCGGCTGCGGCTCGCGATCCGCGCCCGCGCGAGGGCGAGCCACGCGAACCTCTGGTCGGGGTCGCGCGACCAGCGGCAGTCCTGGCACACGACCGCGTTCAGCGTCCTGCAGCTGGGCCTCGTGATCGTGGGGGCGCTGGTCGGCTACGTGGTCGGCTTCCAGATCTCCAACCACCCCGGGGGCAAGCCGAAGATGCTGGTCTCGATGCTGTTCGGGATCGGCCTCCCGGTGTTCCTGGTTCTGGCCCTCTACGCCTCCTCCTGGTTCGGCGCCCTCGCCTTGTTCGCGGCGAAGTCGCTGCTCTCCTCCGAGTTCTCGGCCCTGGCGCGCCTGGGGCAGCAAGGCGCCTTCCTCAGCCGCGCGACGGGGAAGAAGTAGGCGATTCGCCCGCGGCTTGCGTAGGATCGGGGGTTCGGGAGGACCCCCATGACCGCCAAGACCACCCGCGCCCCGCATGAGGTGTTCAACCAGGCGACGCCCTTCGCCAACGTGAACCTCTACGCCCTCGACACGCCGCTGCGCGACGCGGTCAAGCGCGCGGGCGCCGAGTGGATCGAGCCCAAGGCCCTCGAGCTCGGCGAGCACTGCGGCAAGCCCGAGGTCCTCGACCTCGGCCGGCTGGCCAACACGCACCTCCCCGAGCTGAAGACCCACGACCGCTACGGGAACCGGATCGACGAGGTCGAGTTCCACCCCGCCTGGCACGAGCTAATGCGGATCGGGATCGAGAACGGCTGCCACTCGCTGCCCTGGACCTCGGAGCAGCCCGGCGCGCACGCGGCGCGGTTGGCGCTGAACCACGTGCGCAACCAGCTCGAGGAGGGCTCGAGCTGCCCGCAGACCATGACCTTCGCCGCGATCCCGACCCTGCGGGTGCAGCCCGAGCTGGCTCAGCAGTGGGAGCCCCTCGTGCTCGCCAACCACTACGACCCGCGCCCGATCCCGGCGCAGGAGAAGCGCGGGGTCCTGTTCGGCATGGCCATGACCGAGCGCCAGGGCGGCTCGGACGTGCGCGCCAACACCACCCGCGCCGAGCCCCTGGCCGGCGGCGGGCCCGGCGCGGAGTACGCGCTGCAGGGCCACAAGTGGTTCTGCTCGGCGCCCCAGTGCGACGCGTTCTTCGTGCTCGCCCAGGCGCCCGGGGGCTTGAGCTGCTTCCTGCTCCCGCGCTGGCTCCCCGACGGGACGCGCAACGCGATCAAGGTCCTGCGGCTCAAGAGCAAGCTCGGCAACCGGAGCAACGCCTCGAGCGAGGTCGAGTTCCACGGGGCCCGCGCCTGGCTGGTCGGCGAAGAGGGCCGGGGGGTGCCCGGGATCATTGAAATGGTGCGCCACACCCGGCTCGACTGCGCGAGCGGCGCGGCGAGCACGCTCCGCCGCGCATTGAGCGAGGCGATCCACCACTGCCGCCACCGCGCGGCGTTCGGCAAGCTGCTGATCGACCAGCCGCTGATGCAGAACGTGCTCGCCGACCTCTGCCTCGACTACGAGGGCAGCGTGGCCCTCGCCTACCGCCTGGCCCAGGGCTTCGAGCGCTCCGAGGCCGACCGCGGCGAGCGGCTGTTCACCCGCCTCGCGACCTCCGTCGCCAAGTACTGGAACTGCAAGCGCGCGATCGCGGGGGTCGCCGAGTGCATGGAGACCCTCGGCGGCAACGGCTACGTCGAGGACTCGGGGCTGCCGCGCATGTTCCGCGACGTGCCCGTGAACTCGATCTGGGAGGGCTCGGGCAACGTGCAGTGCCTCGACACCCTGCGCGCGCTGAGGCGCGAGCCCGAGACCTTCGAGGCGGTGCAGGCGGAGCTCGAGCTGGCGCGCGGGGGGCACCCGGCCTACGACGCGGCGCTCGAGGCGCTGCGCGAGGGCTTCGGTCGCAGCGACGAGATCGAGTTCCGCGCGCGGCGGCTGGTCGAGCAGCTGGCGCTCGCGCTGCAGGCCTCGCTCTTGATCCGCCACACGCCGCAGCAGGTGGCCGACGCCTTCTGCGCCACGCGCCTGGGGCGCGACGGCGGCTTCCAGTTCGGCACCCTGCCCGCGGGCACGGACACGCGCGCGATCGTCGACCGCGCGCTGCCCGCCTGACGGCGTGCCGAACGAGGACCTGACGGGGTTCCTGCGCGCCCTGAACGCCGAAGGCGTGGACCCCACCGTCGTGGACCCCAGGCTCTACCAACGCGTCGAGGCCGACGTCGACGCCCCCACGGTCATGCAGCTGGGGACCTCGCTCCTGGAGCACGGCGCGGCGAGCCCCGAGCAGCTCCAGCGGGCCCAGCAGCGCTGGGCGGCCAGCTCGGCGCCCGCGCAGCCGGCGCAGCGCCTGGGTCACTACGCGATCGAGCGGCGCCTGGGCACGGGCGCCAGCGGCGAGGTCTACCTCGTGCGCGACCCCGCCACCGGCGCGGAGCTCGCCGCCAAGCGCCTGCTCGGCGGGCTCGAGGGGGGGCAAGAGCGCCAGCGCTTCAAGCGCGAGGCGCGCGCCCTGGCCCAGCTCGATCACCCGCATGTCGCCCGGATCCACGCCGCCGAGCTCGGCGGTCCCGAGCCCTACTTCGTGCTCGGCTACTACCCGGGCGGGACCCTCAGCGATCGCCTGCGGCAGGGCCCGCTCTGCGGAGACGACGCCCGCGAGCTCCTGGCCAAGTTGGCCGACGCGGTGGCGGCGGCCCACGAGCAGGGGATCCTGCACCGCGACCTCAAGCCCGCGAACGTGCTCTTCGACGACCAGGGCGAGCCGCAGCTGAGCGACTTCGGCCTCGGGTTCTCGCTCAACGCCCACGCCAACCGCCTGACCCAGACCGGCGCGGTGTTGGGCACGCCCTCCTACATGCCGCCCGAGCAGGCCAGCGACGCCAAGCAGGTCGATCAGCGCAGCGACGTGTTCGGGCTGGGCGCGCTGCTCTACGTGTGCCTCACCGGGCAGCCGCCCTTCCCCTCTCAGGGCAACGTGCTCGCGACCCTCAAGCGGGTCCTCGAGTGCCGGATCGAGCCGCCGAGCAAGCTGGCGACCGTCGACCCGGAGCTCGAGGCGATCTGCATGCGCGCGCTGGCCCAGGACCCTGGCGAGCGCTTCCCCAGCGCCGCGGCCTTCCGCGACGCGCTGCGCGCCGCGGGAGCGAAGCCGCCCGAGGTTCGCTCGGGGACGGTCCCGATTGCGTTCGCGGCCCTCGCCCTCGTGTTCGCCTGCGCGGGGGTCAGCGCCTTGGCCCTGGGCCAGAGCTGGCAGGCCACTCCGAGTCCAAGCTCCCAGCCCGACTTGCCCCCAGCCAATCCGCCGGCCCTCTCCACCGAGCCCGAGCGCGACGCACGCCAGCCGCCAGCCGAGCCCGCAGCGCCGCCCCTCCCCCGTCGATCGTCCGAGCCGCTGGCGGACCCCGTCGGCGCGTGGAGGGAGGCCATGGCCCTCGGGCCAGGGAAGATCGGCGAGGCGGCGCTGCGCGTGCTGGACCGTATCGAGCGCGAAGCGCTCCAGCCGGGGGCAGGCGTCACCCCGCAAGTCGCCGTGCTCTGGCAGCGAGCCTGGGACCTCAACCACTGCGCGCGGGCGATCCTCGTGGCCGACTTCGGCAGCCGGCTCCGGGAGCGCGACGAGCTGGACGCGCTGTGGGAGGCCGTGCGCAGCGTCGACGGCGCGGGGCTTCCGCCCCCCCTCGAGGCGGCGCTCTTCGTGCGCGCCTACGACGCGTGGCTGCACGGGGTGGCGTGCTTGCCCCTCGTGGAGCAGAAGGAGTTCGCGGAGCGCCTGGTCTTGCCCCAGACGTTGAGGCACCGCTCCCGGCCCGTCGACGTCGCGGGCTGGCTGCTCGTGCACCGGCGCACGGGCATGCTGATTGGCCAGGACATGGTCTTCCCCGAGCCCCGCATGGTCCTGGAGGTCAAGACCCCCCAGCTGCTGCGCAACTTCACCCCGCACCTGCTGGTGGACGCCCTCAACGCGTCCAGCCCCTTCCTCGACCCCGAGAACATGCGCACGGTGCGCGCGCGGCTCCAGGGCTGGGTCGAGCTCGCGGCCGAGGATCCTCCCTTCGGCAACCCGCACGTGCTCACGGTGTGTATCCGGCTCGCCGGGCAGCAGCTGCAGGCTCCGCGTGAGACGTCGGGGCTCGAGCTGGCGGCGGCCGTGCTCGACCTCGCGCAGCGCTTGCCCGGCGCGCGGGCAGCGGGGTTGGAATCGGTGGCCCTCGCGCGGGCTCAGGTCGCGCTCTGCCAGGGTCGCTGGGCGGAGGTCGACCGCTACCTGGCCCGGACCGCGCCCGGCCGCGGCCCCTCGCTGCTGGCGGCTGCGTTGGCCTTGCTGCGCGCCCGCGAGCTGCCCCCCGGCGAGCGAGGGGCGCTGCTCGACGACGCGCGCCAGCACCTCGAGCGGGCCGCCGGCGAGAGCCGGCTCGAGGTCGCCATGCGCTGCCACCTGACCCTCCTCTCCGGCGAGTCGTTCGACCCTGCGTCTCTGGGTCAGCTGATCGGGGGCAAGGGCCGGGGAGGCCAGGGCGACACGTTCCTGACCGCGCCGCTCCTGCTCCCCTGGTACCTCCAGTTCAACCCCGAGCAGAACCGCTTCCCCTGCCAAACCTCGCTCAGCTCGCGGGACGCGCTCTGGCTGCCCGGCACCCTCTACGCTGAGCCCCGCTGACTCGGGCCTCCCGAGCGGCTACCCTCGTCGCATGTCGACCCAGGACGAGCTGACGACGTTCATATACGCCCTGCGCGCGGAGGGCGTCGACCCGGCCGCGCTGGCCGCGGCCCAGGCCGACGGTCAGGCCACCGTCCTCGGCCTGGGGTCGACCCTGCTCCAGGACGGGGTGGCGACCCTGGTCCAGCTCGAAGGCGCCCAGCAGCGGGTCGCCGCAGCGGCGCCCCAGCCTCTGCAGGTCCAGCGCCTGGGCCACTACGAGATCGAACGCCGCCTGGGCTCCGGCGGCATGGGCGAGGTCTACCTCGTGCGCGACCCCACCACCGGGGGGCGCTTCGCCGCCAAGCGCCTGTTGGGGCTGGCCGGGGTCGAGACCCGCGAGCGCTTCGAGCGCGAGGCCCGCGTGTTGGCCCTCCTCGACCACCCCTACGTGGGGCGGGTCTACGCCACCGAGTTCGCTGGAGCGACGCCGTTCTTCGTGCTCGGCTACTACCCGGGAGGCACCCTCGGCGAGCGGCTGAAGGCCGGCCCCTTGCCCGACGAGGAGGCGCGCGAGCTGTTGATCAAGCTCTGCGAGGCCGTCGGCGCCGCGCACGATAAGGGGATCCTGCACCGCGACCTCAAGCCCGCCAACGTGCTCTTCGACGACACGGGCGAGCCGCGGCTGGTCGACTTCGGCCTCGGGCTCGCGCAGCTCGCCACCGCGCCGCGGCTGACCGAGGCCGGCCAGATCCTGGGAACCCCGGCCTACATGGCCCCGGAGCAGGCCGAGAACATTCGCCAGGCCGACGAGCGCAGCGACGTCTACGGGCTGGGCGCGATCCTCTACGCCTGCCTCACGGCCCGCTCGCCGATCACCCCCCAGGGGGGGGTGTTCACGACCTTGCGCAAGGTGCTCGAGGGCAACATCGAGCCGCCGAGCTCGATCCGCGCGGTCGACCGCGGGCTCGAGGCGGTCTGCATGCGGGCGCTGGCGAAGGACCCGGCCCAGCGCTACGCCAGCCCCCGTGAGCTGCGCGACGCCCTGCGCGCGTTGAGCCAGCCGCGGGCGCGGTCGTCCTGGGGGGCGATCGTGGGCGGAGTGGCCGCCGGGCTGTGCGTGGCCCTGGGCCTGTTCGCCGCCTGGGCGACCTGGCAGGGCGCGCCCGTCGAGGAGCCTGAGGTCGCGGTGGCCTCGGATCCGCCCGGCGAGCTCTTCGCGCGCCCGCAGCCTACGCCCTTGGCGGACCCCGCGGCGGTGTGGCGCAACCAGCTGCTGAGGATCCCGGCCGACGATCCCGAGCTGCCCGGTTTGGCGCTGGAGGTGCTCAGCCAGATCGAGACATTCACCGCAGAAGTTCCACGCGGGGAAACCCCGAAACCGGTTTGGGAGGGTTGGTACGTCGCCTGGCTCGTCGAGATCCGGGCGGGGCGCATGCTGAAGCACCCCTGCGCGAAGCTCGAAGAGGTGCGGGGCGGCCAACTCCAGGGGCTGGTGATCCTGCTCGACGGAATGAAGCTCTGGGGGAACAAGGCGGAGCAGGGGGAGCCGTGCGAGATCCCAAAGCCCGTCGAGGAGGCCGCGATCCTGCGCGGGCTCGACGCCTGGGTCGCCGGCTTCAATCGGGTCGGCGGTCCCGTTCAGAGGCAATACGCCACGGTCTTCGGGGAGTTCGCCGTGCGCTACCTCGAGGGGGACAGGACGGACGTCCTGGGCCCGCGCGGACAGCTCGCGCTGCGCTTCGTCGAGTCCTGGCATGACGTGCTCCAGCCGGGGCACAGCGGAGCCCAGGTCGACGTGCGGGGGCAGGCGCCTGGCCTGGCGGGCTGGCTGCTCGCGATCGGGGACGAGGCCGCCTTGTTCTCGCTCCCTCCTCACCTCCTGCTGCAAATGCTGGAGAGCGCGAAGGTTCGCGACGTCAAGTTCGGACCGGTGGTCACCCGCCGGGTGAAGACCTGGCTCGAGCGCGTCGAGCAGGATCCGCCGCTGCGCTATGCCTGGACCGTCGACGCCTGCGCTCAGCTGGCCGGTCAGCTGCTGCAATTCCCGGGCCCGGGGCAGGTCCCCCAAACCGAGCTCGCACGCCGCGTACTCGCCGCCGCGCGGCGCTTCCCCCTGGGGCCCGACCCCGTGGAGGTCGATCAACGGCTCGCGTTCGTCGAGGCCCAGATCGCGCTCTGCGAGGGCCGGCTCGACGACGCCGCAGGCTGGGCGCGACGGGTCGGGACCCGCACGCCTGCCACGCGTGCGCTGGGCGCGGCGGTCTTGCTCGCCCGGGCTCGCGCCGTCCCAGCGGGGGCTCCGCGCGAGGCGCTGCTCGACGAGGCCGCAGAACTGCTCCAGCGCGACATGGCGGTCTACCGGAGCAAGGTCGCGCTGACCGTCCAGCTGGAGGCGCTGCGGGGGGAGGCCCGCGACCTCTCACTCCAGGAGGCATGGAAACGCGCCTACGAGCTGCGGCGCCCCTGGTATGAGGAGCTGCTCGTACTCCCCTGGTATCTGGACTACGTGCCGCTCCAGAACCGCTTCCCGAGCATGCAGCGTCCTCACGAGCAGAAGCTCCCGGTGCTGTGGCTGCCGAGTCCGCGCTGATCGCCCGTGCGCTTGCGCCGCGCTAGAGTCTGGGCGTGACCCCGAGCGACTCCGCCCGCCAACTGTTGGACGCCCTCGTCGCCGAAGGCGTCGACCGCGGGACCCTCGAACGCACCCTGCACGCGCACCCCAGCGCCGCGGGGTTCGCCATGGCCCTGCTCTCGGCGGGGACGGTGACTCCGGCCCTGCTCGAGGCCGCCGAGCGGCGCTGGTCGCAGCGGAGCTCCGTCCCTGCTCCGGGGCGGCTGGGGCGCTACACCGTCGAGCGCAAGCTCGGCGCGGGGGCCTGCGGCGAGGTCTACCTCGTGCGCGACCCGGTCAGCGGGGCGCGCCTCGCCGCGAAGCGCCTGATCGAGCTCGGCGACGTCGAGGAGCGCCAGCGCTTCCAACGCGAGGCGCGGACCCTGGCCCAGCTGCGGCACCCGCACCTGGCGCGGGTGCACGCGGCCGAGCTCGAGGGGCCCGTGCCGTTCTTCGTGCTCGACTACTACCCCGGTGGGACCCTCCAGGACCGCCTGCGCGAGGGGCCGCTGCCGGCCGACGAGGCGCGGGCGCTGGTCGCCAAGCTCGCCAGCGCCCTCGAGGCGGCCCACGCCGAGGGCGTGCTGCACCGGGACCTCAAGCCCGAGAACGTGCTCTTCGGCGACGACGGCGAGCCGCGGCTGGCCGACTTCGGGCTCGGGGTCCAGCTCACGGCCCACGCCAGCCGCCTGACCCAGACCGGCACGATCCTCGGCACCCCGAGCTACATGGCCCCCGAGCAGGTGCGCGACTCGCGCGCCGTCGACGCGCGGGCGGACGTCTACGGGCTGGGCGGCGTGCTCTACGCCTGCCTCACCGGCCGCCCCCCGGTGGCGCCGCGGGGCTCGTTGGTCGCGACCCTGGCTGCGGTGCTCGAGGGCCAGATCGCGCGACCCAGCGAGCTCGCGCCGGTCGAGCCGTGGCTGGACGCCGTGTGCCTGCGCGCGCTGGCCGCGAACCCCGCGCGGCGTTACCCCAGCGCCCGCGCGCTGGGTCAGGCCCTGGTCGAGAGGGCGCAGCCGCCGCGGCGGACCCCGGCCGCGCTCGCCCTCGGTCTGGGGTGTTTGGCGGGCGGGGTCCTGCTCGGAACCCTGGCGCTCGGTGGCGCCGACGACGCCGCACCCGCACCGAGGGTGGCGCGTTCGACGTCGCCGTCGGGCGAGCAGGCCGCGCCGCCCGACCCGCAGGAGCTGCGCGCGGCCCTCGACGCCGGCGACGTCGCGCTCGCGTGGGAGCGCGCGGCCGCCCTCCCCGAGGTCGGGGCCGAGCTCGGGCTGCGGCTGCTGGCGGGGACCGAGGGGGACCTCCCTCCCCCCGTCGGCTTCGGCCGGGAGCGGGAGCGCACCTGGGCGGCGCTGCTGCGTCTGGAGCGCGCGCGCGTCGCGCTGCACGCCTGCTGCCAGCGCGGACTGGTCGATCAGGGTGACGACCGCGAGGCCCTCGTGGGCGAGCTCCTCGCAGCGCTTCGTTCGGTGGCGGGCTGCAGCGACGAGGCTCGCCTCGCCGACCGGCTGCTGCTCGAGGCGACGGACGTGTGGCTCTTCGGCTACCGCGGGCAGGAGAAGCTGCGCACCCTGACCCCGCCGCAGTTGCCGCGCCTGGACCCGCGGCTCCACCCGGCGGCCTCCGCCGCGGCCGAGCTGCTGCCGGACCTCTTGATCGGCATGCAACTCAAGGAGGAGCGCGCAGACCTGGTCGTCGCGGCGAGGCGCAGGCTGGCCCGAGGGCTCGGGGCCTTGGGGGCGGCCTGGCAGGTGTGGCCGCCGCTGCTGGGCGCGGAGTACCTCGCGTTCGCGGCGTGCGACCGCTACCCGCTGGATCTGCTCCGCGCGTGGAGCGCGGCCAACCTCGAGCCCGACGTCGAGCTCGGCGACGTGAACCGGGTCTGCGAGCTGCTCCCCGCATTCCTCACCGCCAGCCTCGACAGCGGTCCGCTGGACGAGGCCCCCGACCTCGAGCTGGCCACCCGGCTGGTCGACGCGCTGGTGCGCCTCCGCGAGCAGCAGCCCTACCGCTCGAACGGCGCCCGCTACGGAGAGAACGAGTCTCAGGCCGCGGCGCGAGTCGCCCTCTACCGCGGGGACCTCGTGGCCATGCAGCGCTGGCTGGACCACTATCCGGACGGGAGCGCAGTGGACGTGCTCAGCGCGAGCTTGTGCATCGAGCGCGCGCGCAGCGGGGAGTCCCCGAATCCGACGGCGGACCTGCTCGCGGCCGACGAGCTCCTGGCCAAGGACCCCGCCGGGAACGGGGCGTGGGCCGCGCTCCGCCACCTGCGGCTGCTCGCCGCGGAGCCCGGCCGCTTCACCCCCCTGGGGCCCTCCCCGCCTGCGCGCGGCCTCGGCACGGGCATGCTCCCGCGTTGGTACCTGACGTATCGGCCCCGCAGTTGGCGCTTCCCCTGCGAAGCGGACGACGGACGGCGCGTGCTGTGGCTGCCGTGACCCCGGGCGATCCGGCGGCGCGGCGTCTGCTGGAGGCCCTCGTCGCCGAGGGCGCGCCGCGCGACGTGCTCGAGGGCTGCCTGCGCTCGCACCACACCGCCGAGGGGTTCGCGCTGGCCCTGCTCGCCGACAGGGCGGTGAGCGGCGGGCAGTTGCGGGCCGCCGAGCGACGCTGGGCCCGTGAGCGGAGCGCGCGGACCCCTCAGCGGCTGGGGCGCTACGTGGTCGAGCGCAAGCTCGGCGCCGGAGCCTGCGGCGAGGTCTACCTCGTGCGCGACCCGGACAGCGGAGCGCGCCTGGCCGCCAAGCGCCTGATCGAGCTGGAGGACGGGGAGGCGCGCCAGCGCTTTACGCGAGAGGCGGAGACCCTCGCCCGGCTGCGGCACCCCTACCTCGCCCGGGTCCACTCCGCCGAGCTCGCAGGCAGCACCCCCTACTTCGTGCTCGACTACTACCCGGGGGGCACCCTCGCGGACCGCCTGCGCGAGGGGCCGCTGCCTCAGGCGCAGGCGCTGGAGCTGGTGGCCAAGCTGGCCGAGGCGTTGGAGGTCGCCCACGCCGAGGGCGTGCTGCACCGCGACCTCAAGCCCGAGAACGTGCTCTTCGGAGACGACGGCGAGCCGCGACTGGTGGACTTCGGGCTCGGGGTGCGGCTGACCGGGCACTCGTCTCGCCTGACCCAGACCGGGGCCGTGCTGGGCACGCCGGCCTACATGGCGCCCGAGCAGATCCGCGAGGCGAAGCGCGCGGACGCCCGCGCCGACGTTTACGGCCTGGGCGGGGTGCTCTACAGCTGCCTCACCGGGCGCGAGCCGATCGCGTCTCGGGGGTCGGTGATCGCGACCCTCGCCGCGGTGCTCAAGGCGCCGGTCGTGCCCCCCAGCCGGTTGGCGGCGGTCGAACCGTGGCTGGACGCGGTGTGCCTGCGGGCTCTCGCCAAGGACCCGGCGCGGCGCTACCCCAGCGTGCGCGCGCTGCGGCACGCGCTGCGCGAGGTCCCGCGCTCGCGGCGCAACCCCGCCGGGGTCGCGCTCGCCCTGGCTGGGGTCACCTGCGCGGCGCTGCTGTGGGGCGTCACACAGGGGCGGCCGACGGCGCCCGCGGCGGAGCCGCCTGCGCCCTCCGGTCGCGCGGGCGTCCCGCGGGCCGGGCCCTCCGTCGCCGCCGTGGACTCCGCCCTCGCCGCCGACGACCTCGAGCTCGCCTGGCAGCGGGCGGCCGCCCTCCCCGAGCTCGAGGTAGCCGTCGGCCAGCGGCTGCTCGCCGCGACGCACGACGCCCCCCCCGCGTGGGTGGAGCTCGACGGGGAGCGGCGGCGGACCTGGCAGGCGCTGGCGCGTCTGCGTCGCGCGCAACGGGCGCTGGAGGCGTGCTGCCAGCGCGGGCTGAGCGACCTGGGGGACGACCGCGGCGCGCTCGTCGACGAGGTCTTCAGCGCGAGCAAGGCGTTGGCCCACTGCCGAGCCGAGCCCCGCCTGGTCGACCGGCAGCTGCTCGAGGCGTTCGACGTGTGGCTCTACGGCTACCGCGACCAGGAGAAGCTGCGCAGCCTGCGCGTCCCTCAACTCCCGGATCGGCTCGACGGCGCTCGCCACCCGCAAGCCGCGGCGGTGAGCGCGCTCCTCCCCGACTTGCTCCTGGGCATGAACGTGCGCGGGGAGCGGGTGGAGCTGGTCCTCGACGGGCGCCGGCGGGTGAGCCGGGCGCTCGCCGAGCTGGGCGAGGGCTGGAGGTCCTGGCCGCTCACCTTGGTCGGCGAGCTGTTGATCTTCGCCCACGCCGACGGCTTCCCCCTCCCCGTGTTCCAGGGCTGGGCCGACGCGACCTTCGCTCCGGGGGTCCAGCACCGCGACCCCCACCGGCTGTGCGGCATGCTGCAGGTCCTCCTGCTCAAGGTCGTGGACCTGGGGGCGGTGGACCAGCCTCCCCCGCTGGAGTTCGCGGGCCAGCTGGCGCGAGCGCTGGAGCGCCTGCGGGCGGAGACCCCGTTCTTCGGGGGGGCCGCGGGGGTCGGCGAATTCGAGGCGCTGAGCCTGGCGCGGGTCGCGCTCTACCGGGGGGAGCTCGACGCGGCCGCGCGCTGGTTCGAGCGCTCCCAGCGCGGCGGAGAGTCCCGCTTCCTCCGCGCCTGCCTGGCGATCGAGCGCGCGCGCCGCGCGCCCCCCGCCGCGCGCTTGGAGGCGCTGCGGGACGCCGAAGGCAGCCTGCGCCGCGACGACCAGGCGGCGCGCAGCCCCTGGGGGTGGGCGGCGCGGCACCACCTGCGGCTGCTGGCCGGGGACGGGGGCTTCGAGCCCCTCGGGCCCTGCCCGGCCGCAGGCGAGGCCGCGCCAGTGAGCGTGCCGCGCTGGTATCGCGAGTACCGGCCGCAGCGCTGGCGCTTCCCCGCTGAGCCCGACGACGGGCGGCGGGGCCTGATCTGGCTGCCTGCGGTCGACTGAGCCTTCGGGCCCGTGTTCGCTTCCTGGCGCGATAAACTGAGTTCATGGCCAAGAAGCCCCCGATCCTCGTGGTGCTCGACGACGCCCCCTCGCGGGACTACCTGCTGCAGGCGTTGCGGGTCAACGGCTACCCGGCCGAGGGCGTCGAGGGCGCCGAGCTGGCGTTGGAGAAGCTGGGGAGTGTGCGCACGGGCGTGCTCGTCGCCGACCTGTTCCTCAAGGGCGTCAACGGGGTCGAACTCTTGCGCCGCGCGCGCGAGGTCTCGCCCTCGACCCAGGTCGTGCTGATGGGCAAGGACGCGCCGACCTACACCGTGGTCACGGCCATGAAGCAGGGCGCGATCGACTTCGTCATGCGCCCAGTCGATATCGACTACTTCCTGACCGTGGTCGAGAAGGCCGTCGGCCACTACCAGCTGACCCAGGAGAACGAGGCGCTGCGCCGGCTGCACGCGCGCAAGCCGGGGAACATGGTCGCCGAGAGCCCGGCCATGAAGGAGATCCTCTCGACGCTCTCGCTGGTCGCGCCCACCGACCTCACGGTGTTGATCGAAGGTCAGAGCGGCGTCGGCAAGGAGCTGGTGGCCAACCGTCTGCACGAGCTCAGCCAGCGCGCCATGGGCGCGTTCGTCGCGGTCAACTGCGGCGCGATCCAGGAGTCGCTGCTCGAGAGCGAGCTCTTCGGTCACGTGAAGGGCGCCTTCACCGGTGCGCACCAGGATCACCAGGGGTTGTTCTCGGCCGCCGACGGGGGCACGCTGTTCCTCGACGAGGTCGGCGAAATGGACCTCGAGCTGCAGGTCAAGCTGCTGCGCGTGCTCGAGCGCAGCGAGTTCCGCCCGGTCGGCGGGAGCAAGCTGGTGCGGGTCAACGTGCGCGTGGTCGCCGCGACCAACAAGCGCCTGCAGGAGGAGGTCGCCGCGGGTCGCTTCCGCGAGGACCTCTACTACCGGCTGAACGTGATCCATATCGAGGTCCCCCCGCTCAAGGACCGCCCCGACGACGTGCCCGCGCTGATCGAGGCCTTCCTCGCGACCCACCTGCGCAAAGGCCTCCCCCAGCGGAGCATGAGCAGCGTGGCCCTCGACGCGCTCAAGGCCTACGCCTGGCCGGGCAACGTGCGCGAGCTGCGCAACGTGATCGAGCGCTGCATGATCCTCAGCCGCGGCCCGCTGATCGGGGTCGAGGACCTGCCGGCCATGGTGCGCGGCGCCCAGGCCGTGGCTCCGGTGGCGTCGGCCAGCGAGCTCCCCGACCTGAACACCCCCCTGTCCGAGGTCGAGCGCCGGCATATCTTGCGCGTGCTCGAGAGCCAGGACGGGAACAAGGTCCGCACCTCCAAGGTGCTGGGGATCAACGTCAAGACGCTCTACAACAAGCTCAAGAGCTACGAAGAGCGGGGCATGATCGAGCCGCGCAGCTGAGCATGTCGCAGCCGCCTCCACCCCGCCCTCGCCACCGCACGACCCTCCCCTACTCCCACGTGCTCCCCGCCGGGGAGGGCCTGGACCTGCTCGACCGGCCGGGCCTCGACACGGCCCTCGCGCGACGCCTGCACCAGCGGGGGGTGCTCGAGCTCAAGGGCTTGATCGAGGTGCTCAACCGCTGCCGCCGGGGCGACCTGCCGACCCTCGCGCGGGCCATGGTCGAGGAGCAGCGGCTCGACGCCGAGCAGGTCCGGGGTCTGCTGCGCGAGGTCCTCGGCGCCACCTCGGACTCGGGGAGCCTCAACGTCGTCGACAGCCGCGAGAACCACACTCAGCAGGTGGCGCCGGCGGTCAGCGGCTCGGTGGAGCTCGAGGGTGACCCCTGGGTCGCCGGCTCCGACGTCGGCCCCTACCGTTTGCTGGAGCGCGTTGGCCTGGGGGGCATGGGGATCGTGTTCCGCGCTCAGCACCGCGAGACGGGTGAGGTCGTCGCGCTCAAGACGTTCCGCCTCGACGCCGACCCCGAGCTGCGCCTGCGCTTCCGTCGGGAGCTCGAGGCCCAGCAGCGGCTGGTGCACCCGAACCTCGTCCCGTCCTCGACCGCGGAGTGCACGAGGGGCGGCCGTGGTTCGTGATGCGCTTCGCCGAGGGCGGTGACCTCGCGCGCCGACTGCGCACGACCCCACAGCTCGAGCCGCTGGAGGCAGCCCGGGTCACGCGGGACCTCGCGCGTGGGCTCGAGCACATGCACGACCAGGGGGTGCTGCACCGGGATCTCAAGCCCGGGAACGTGCTCTTCGACAAGGCGGGCACGCCGATGCTCGTCGACCTGGGGATCGCCAAGCTCATGGGCGAAGAGTCGCTCACGATCTCTGGCGACATTCTGGGCACACCGTCCTACATGTCAGCCGAGCAGATCCTCGGGCAGCGCGCCAAGCTCGGCCCGCGGGCGGACGTCTACTCACTGGGGGTGCTCCTGTTTCGCATGCTCTGCGGGCAGCTCCCCTTCCGCGCGAAGAACCTCGTGCAGCTGGTGACCACCGTCGCCACCGCGCCGGCGCCGGACCCCCGCGACTTCGCCCCGGAGGTCCCCGACGCGCTGGCCGAGCTCTGCCTGCAGCTGCTCGAGAAGGAGCCCGAGGCGCGCATGTCGGCCCGCGAGCTGGGGGCGCGCCTGGACCGAATCCTGCACGGCGAGCCGGTGGTCGTCAGCGAGCCGAGCCGGGTGCCGCGGTTGGCGGTGCTGGGAGGCGTGCTCCTGGGCCTGGGCCTGGGCCTCGGCGCGGTGGGCTTCGGGCGCGGCGAGCCGCCGCCGCCCCCCGCCGTCGTCAGCGACGCCGAGGTCGAGGCGCCGCGGGCAGTGGGCTTCCCCTTCGACCTCGCCCCAGGTCCGCTGGGGCGCTACGCCTTGCAGGCGGACTCTTCCGCCGAGTGGGCGCACTGGGAAGACGACGTGACCAAGCTCGAGGTGGCGTGCACCCTCGAGCTGAAGCTCGAGGTCAGCGCCGTGCGCGGAACGTCGGCCACCGTGGAGGCCACCGTCGAGGGCCTCCGCCTGAGCTGGGAGTTCAGCAGCGCCATGCTGCCCGGAGCCATGGATCCCATGCGTTTCGACTCGTCGCGGGAGCTCGATCGCGAGCACCCCCTGCTGCGAGCCAAGGGCAAGCGCTTTGGCTTTCAGCTCGACCTGCGGAGCGGGGCGGTCGAGGACGTGAGCGGGCTCACCGAGATCCAGGCCGCGATCCTCGCCGAGCTCGGCATGCAGGAGGCCGCGCGGCACCGGGTGCCCCTGTTCGACCCCGAGGTCATGCGCGACGCGCTCGGCGCGCTGCTGCACGTGCTGCCTGGGGACGCGCAGCTCCCAGAGGAGTGGACGCTCGAGCGTCGGTTCGCCGACGCGCTGGGGGTCGACGGCACCAGCGGCGGCGCGCAGGGGCCCACCCTCGACGTGCCCAAGGTCGAGGTCCGCTACGCGCGCGACCGGGACGCCGTCGGCGGCCGGCTGTCCGTGGAAGGCAGCGGCCGCCAGGAGGCTTCCCGGGACGACGTGCGCTGGGCCCCCCTCGACGCGCGAAACGCCGGTGAGCTGGAGTTCGACCTGGCCTCGAGCCAGGAGCAGAGCAGCCGCCTGAGCTGGAGTCGCGGCCGGCTCGAGAGCGCCACCTTCGGGCAGCGGTGGCAGAAGGTCCGCGTCTACGCCCTGACCGCGGCCCCGGAGCGCACTCACGGGCGCGCGGTCTCTTTCGGCCGCGACTCGCTCTCGCTGCGCTGGATCGGCGACTAGCGCTCAGTCGAGGTCGACGCCGAGCTCGCGGGCCCGCTCGAGGTCTTCGTCGGCCTGCACGGGGTTCCCCAGCGCGCGGTGGGCCTGGGAGCGGCGGAGGAAGGCGGGACCGAGCTGGTCGTCGAGGGCCAGCGCGCGCCCGCAGGCTTCGATCGCGCGCTCGGGCTCGTTGCGGAAGAGGAACACCCC
>Ga0070726_10002280_pt1 | contig 17525 bp, 16 predicted proteins | sample tdAd471_FD_67275 | JGI IMG/M metagenome (GOLD analysis project Ga0070726, IMG submission 67275) | Marine sediment microbial communities from the Atlantic coast under amendment with organic carbon and nitrate - tdAd47.1 | ecosystem: Environmental > Aquatic > Marine > Coastal > Sediment | place... | reverse complement strand
GGGGGGGGAGCTGCAGCCGAGCAGCTGGACCAGCCCGACCAGCGCGCCCGCAAGCAGCGCGCTCGGTCGTCTTGGCTGGTCCTCGCCCCTCACCTGTGCCCCCCCGAGCGGGACCTAGTCCGCGCTGCTGTGGGAACGCTCACGACGTCCACGGCCACCGCCGCCGCGGCCGCCACGGCCACCGCCGCCGCCGCCGCGTCCGCCGCGGTCCCCGCCGCGGCCACGTCCGCCGCCGCCGCCGCCGCCGCCGCGTCCGCCGCGGTCGCCGCCGCGCTCGCGAGCGCGCGCCTCAGCGGCTTCCTCGTCCCAGTCGGGCGCGGCGCGCTTGACCGAGAGCTTGATCCGGCCCTGGGGATCGACCTCGATCACCACGACGTCGACCTCGTCGCCCTCCTTGACCACGTCGGTGACCTTCTCCACGTAGCCCTCGGCCAGCTCGGAGACGTGCACCAGGCCCTCGAGGCCCGGGAGGACCTCGACGAAGCAGCCGAAGTCGCGCACCGAGACCACGCGGCCGGTGTAGCGGGTGCCGAGCTCGACCTCCGACGCCAGCGCGCGGACCATGCTCTCGGCGACGTCGAGCTTGCAGTCGACGTGGTTGCCGGTGGTCGCGATGACCACGATGTTCCGCTCGTCGTCGATCTCGATCTTGGTGAGGGTCTCCTCCTGGATCTTGCGGATCGTCTTGCCGCCGGGGCCGATCAGGGCGCCGATGCGCTCGGGGTCGATGGGCACCTGGAGCAGCTGGGGCGCGTAGCTCGAGAGCGAGGCGCGGGGCTGCTGGAGGGCCTTGAGCATGGTCTTGAGGATATGGATCCGCCCGGTGCGGGCCTGCTCCAGCGCCTCGGTCAGCAGCTGACGGCTCAAGCCCTCGAGCTTGATGTCCATCTGCAGCGCGGTGATCCCGGCCTGGGTCCCGGCGACCTTGAAGTCCATGTCGCCGCAGTGGTCCTCGGAGCCGAGGATATCGGTGAGCACCACGTAGCGGTCGCCCTCGGACACGAGGCCCATGGCGATCCCGGCCACCGGGCGGCGGATCTTGACGCCGCCGTCCATCAGCGCCAGCGTGCCGCCGCAGACCGAGGCCATGGACGAGGAGCCGTTGGACTCGGTGATGTCCGAGCGCACGCGGATCGTGTAGGGGAACTCCTCGTAGTCGGGGATCACGGCCGCCAGCGCACGCTCGGCGAGGGCGCCGTGGCCGATCTCACGCCGCTTGGGGCCGCGGTTGGGCCAGGCTTCGCCCACGCAGTAGCTGGGGAAGTTGTAGTGCAGCATGAACTTCTGCCGGTAGGACTCGATCAGGCCCTCGACGCGCTGATCGTCCATGACCGTGCCCAGGGTCATGCTGACCAGGGCCTGGGTCTCGCCGCGGGTGAAGATCGTCGAGCCGTGGGTCCGCGGCAGGACGCCGACCTCGATCTCGATGGGGCGCACGGTCAGCGGGTCGCGGCCGTCGGTGCGGGTCTTGGTGTCGAGGATCTGCCGGCGAATGACTTCCTTGGTCAGCTTCTCCCAGTAGGTCTTGATCTCCTTGGTCAGGTCCTTGAGCTCGTCCTCGGCGACGCCCTCGGTCAGCGCGGCGATGCACTCGTCGCGGACCTCGCGGATCGCCGCGGTGCGGGCGTGCTTGCCCGGGGTCATGTTCACCGCGTTGACCTTGTCGAACCAGGCGAAGACCTTCTCCTTGAGCTCGATGTTCTCGGGCGGAGCCTCGAACTCGGCCTTGGTGACGTTGCACTTGGAGACGAGCTCCTCGATCAGCTTGGCGACCTGCTTGCAGGCCTCGTCGCCCGCGAACAGGGCGTCGAGCATGTCGCTCTCGTTGATCTCGGTGGCGCCGGCCTCGACCATGGTCACCGCCGTGGTCGTGGCGGCCATCACGAGGTCGAGGTCGCTCGCCTTGCGCTGCTCGTAGGTGGGGTTGATCACCAACTCACCCTCGATGCGGCCGACGCGGACCGAACCGGTGGGGCCGTTCCAGGGCAGGCCCGAGATCGCGAGCGCGGCCGAGGAGCCGATCATGGCCACGATGTCCGGGTCGTAGTCGCCGTCGGCGCTGATCACGAGGTTGGTCAGCGAGACCTCGTCCTTGTAGCCCTTGGGGAACAAGGGGCGGCAGGGGCGGTCGATGCAGCGGCAGGTGAGGATCTCCTTGGTCGTGGGGCGGCCCTCACGCTTGAAGAACCCGCCGGGGAAGCGGCCCGCGGCGCTGGTGCTCTCGCGGTAGTCGACGGTCAGCGGGAAGAAGTCGATGCCCGGGCGGGGGGTGCCCGAGGTCACGGTGCTGAGCACCACGGTCTCGCCGAGGCGGACCGTGACCGCTCCGGCGGCTTGCCGGGCGAGGCGCCCGGTCTCGATGGTGATCGTGTTTCCGCCGATCTCGGCGGAGACGGTGAGGGGGGATTGGACTGGGTTTGGCACGTTGATTCCTTTGATGCGCCACTGTCTCGTGACGCGGTTCGTTCAATTCTTCTGTTCGTTGTGTGGTGTACAGGCGACGAGCGCCGCCGCTGCGCGGGGCGCTCTGGTGCGAATCGAGGGCGGCGCCTCGTTTCGCGCGCGCCCTGTCGCCTGGGGTAGGCGAGGGCTACTTGCGCAGGCCGAGGGCCTTGATCAGCTTCTTGTAGCCGTCGTTGTCTTTGCGGCTGATGTACTTCAGCAGCTTGTTGCGCTGACCGACGAGGGTCAGCAGACCGCGCTGGGTGTGGTGGTCCTTGCGGTTCTTCTTCAGGTGTTCGTTGAGGTAGTTGATGCGGTGAGTCAGCAGCGCGATCTGCACCTGGGGCGACCCGGTGTCGGTGTCGTGCACGCGGAACTTGCTGATGATCTCTTGGCGCTTGTCGGCGGTAAGCACGGTAGCTGTCCTGTCTTATACGTCTTGATCGGCGCCACGGCGGGCGGACCCGCGGGCGAAGGCACGTAAGTTACCAGGGGCCCAAGGGATTGCAAGCGAGAACAAGGGAACTCTGGGTCGCGCGCGGAGGCCGTAAGTGCCTACTTAGAAGTCGCTTGTGGCCGACTCTCGGAACCATCAGGTGTATGGTTGGAGGGCTGGGTCGGCTTCCAGTTGCTTGACGAGGGCCTTGACCTCCTGGGCGCGATCGCGGTGGCACACCAGGGTCGCGTCGCGGGTCTCGACCACGATGAGGTCTTCGACGCCCAGCAGCGCGATCAGCCTCCCTGGCGGGCCCTCGACGATGCAGTTCTTCGCCTCCAGCGCCTGGAGGGTCGCCTCGTGCACGGTGTTGCCCTGTGCGTCCTGGCCGTAGATCTCTTCGAGGGCCGACCAGGCGCCGACGTCGCTCCACTCGAAGTCGGCCTCGAGGACCACGATGTCCTTGGACTTCTCCAAGAGCGCGTAGTCGATGGAGATCTTCTCCAGCTGCTCGTACTCTCGCTGCAGGACGGCGTCGCGCTCGGGGGTCGACCAGGCCGCCGCGATCCGCTCCAGCGCGGCGTGGGTTTCGGGCAGGTGCCGCTCGAGGCCGTCGAGCACGGTGCGCGCGCTCCACACGAAGATCCCGCTGTTCCAGTAGTGCTCGCCGCCTTTGACGTAGGCCTGCGCGGTCTCGAGGTCGGGCTTCTCCTCGAAGGCCTGGGCCCGGTAGGTCTGCAGGCGGCCCTTGGGGGTCAGCGACTCGCCGCGGCGAATGTAGCCGTAGCCCGTGGCTGGGGTGCGCGCGGGGATCCCGAAGGTGACCACGGTCCCCGCGCCCTGGGCCCAGCTCGCGGCCTCGCGCAGGGCCTCGCGGAACCTCGCGGCGGGGCGAATCAGGTGGTCCGAGGGGGTGACCGCGAGCACCGCGTCGGGGTCGCGCTGCTGGAGCAGCACCGCGGCGAGCCCGATCGCGACGGCGGTGTCGCGCAGCATGGGCTCCACGATCACGGCCTCGGCGGGGAGCTCGGGGAGCTGGTCGCGGATCCCGGCCGCCAGGGTGTCGTTGGTCACCACCAGCAGGCTGCCTTCTTCGCTCGTGCCGCGCAGCCGGTCGTGGCTCTGCTGCAGCAGGCTCCGCGAGCCGGCGAGCTTGAGCAGCTGTTTGGGGCGGTCGCGACGGCTCAGCGGCCAGAAGCGGGTCCCGGACCCACCCGCAAGGATCACCCCATGCAACACGCGCACATCTCCTGTTGTTGGTTCGGCCGGCTGACGCCGGCTCGGAATGTTACCCCGGCTGGCTTTACTTCGCCTGCGGGTCCGATTAGAACCATCGCATGCCGCTCAGCAGCATGACCCTAGGCGAGGTGGCGGAGCTCCTCAGCGGAGCTCTGGAGGGGGGCGATCCGGCCCTCGAGATCCGGGGCCTGTCCACGATCCATGAGGCTCAGGCGGGGCAGATCGCGTTCATCTCGAACACGAAGTACATTCCCGCGCTCGAGACCACCCAGGCCTCTGCGGTGCTCGTGTCGCCCAAGGTGGCGGAGGGTCGCCCGGCTGACGGGCCGGCCCTGGTGGTGCTGGACGACCCCTACATGGGCTTCGCGCTCCTGCTCACCCACTGGAGCTACGAGCCGCGGACCGTGACCGGCGTCGACCCCCAGGCCTCCGTCGACCCGACGGCCACGCTGGGCGCGGCGGTGAACGTGGGGGCGGGGGCCTACGTGGGGCCTGGCGCCGTCCTCGGCGATCGGGTCGACCTCTACCCGGGCGCCTTCGTCGGCGCGGGGGCGCAGATTGGCGACGACTCGGTGCTCGGGCCCAACTGCGTCGTGCACCACGGCTGCCGGATCGGCCAGCGCTGCGCGATCTACGCCGGCGCGGTGATCGGCTCCGACGGCTTCGGCTTCGCGCCCAACCTGCGCACCGGGCTGCACCAGAAGATCCCCCAGGTGGGGATCGTGGTCATCGAGGACGACGTCGAGATCGGCGCCAACTGCACCATCGACCGGGCCGTCCTCGGCGAGACCCGCGTGGGCGAGGGGACCAAGCTCGACAACCTGGTCCAGGTCGGGCACAACGCCACCATCGGCAGCGGCTGTTTCATCGTCTCGCAGGTCGGGATCAGCGGGACGACGCAGATCGGCGACGGCGTGACCATCGCCGGCCAGGCCGGGGTCGCGGGCCATATCAAGGTCGGCGACGCCGCGGTGATCGGCGCCAAGGCGGGGGTCCACAACGACATCGCCCCCGGCGCGCGGGTGATCGGCTCGCCGGCTATCGACGGCGGGTTGGCCAAGCGAGCGATGGCCGTGTTCCCCAAGCTCCCCGAGCTCAAGCGCCGGGTGCGCGCCGTCGAGCGCCGGCTCGACGCCCTCGAGCCCGACGCCTAGCAGCCCGTTGAAGAACGGCTGGCAAGGCGCGAGGAGCGAGCAGATGTCAGCATCGCGAACGACGAGCAACGTTGTCGCCAGGGTTTGCGAAGCAAATCCTGGCGATCGAGGAGCCCGGCGCAGCCGGGCTCCGAAGACCAGCCGTTCTTCAACGGGCTGCTAGCGCTCGCGCGGACCGGGGGTGTTGGGGTCGACGTCGCCGCGGAGGTCCTCCCAGTCGACCTCCGCGCGCTTGGCCAGGTAGTCCGCGACCTCGCCGGGGATCCCCTGGCGCACGAACCACCCCTGCCGCTCGTCGCTGAGCTCGAAGGCGAAGGGGTAGCGGTCGAGCTCCCGGACCGCGGCCCCTGGGTCGCGCGCCTGCGCCACCACCCGCAGCACGTCCTCGGGCTCGAGGGCCGTCGGCTGCGCCGGGGGCGGCTCGAGGGCCGGGGCGCGGGCTGGCTCGGGGTCGGCGTCGGGGTGGTCGTAGCCGGGTTCGCTGCTGGCGCAGCCGAGGGCGAACAGCACGCAAACGACTGCAATCGGCGGGAGGGGTTTGAAAGCGGATCGCATGTCAGGCATTCTTACCGATGAGCGAGGTCTGACCAGAATGAATCAGAGCGCGAAACACTGCATGCTGATCCGGGTCCCGGGGAACAAGCCCATGCGGCTCTATCCTGGAGAGACCTTGCGCGTAGGGCGCGAGTCGGAGAACGACATCGTGCTCCGCAACGGCTCGGTCTCGCGCAAGCACGCCGAGATCGTGTGGGACGCCGACGAGGACCGGCCCTACATCCTCGACCTCGACAGCGCGAACGGGGTCGAGGTCGACGGCGACTTCATCGACCCCCAGGCCTACCTCAACGGCGGCAACTCGGTGGTCATCGGCGACTTCACCCTCGCCTTCGAGCTGCGCAGCGTGGGCAGCGGGCGCTACCTCAACGAAGAAGAGGACGAGGCCGTGACCCTGTTCCGCGACAAGGGTCGCGCGATGAAGGGCGAGTGCGACGGCGTGGACGACGTGCGCCGGCTGCTGTTGATGCTCGAGGAGAACAAGCGCACCGGGACCCTGATCCTGACCAAGGGCCGCGAGACCTTCGAGGCCATGTTCAGCATGGGCAAGGTCGTGCTCGCCGAGGCGGGCGACCAGAAGGGCGCCCCGGCCCTGCTCGCGCTCTGCGAGCTGCACGGCGTGAGCTACAGCTTCACCAAGCAGGTCCGCCCGGTGGAGAGCACGGAGATCCTCTCGGTGAGCGAGGTCCTCGAGAACGAGCTCGAGGTCGACACCCGCCGCCTGGTCAAGCGCCCCAAGTAGCCGGGAGGAGACGGTCAGCCTTCAGCCCGTCGGGGGTCGGCTCGAGCAGCTTGCTGCGAGAGCGACGGGGCCTCGGCGAGGCCCCATGAACGTCAGACCTCCAGGAGCTCCTTGGTCTTGGAGTCGAGCAGCCCGTCGATCTTGCCGGTGAACGTCTTGGTCAGGTCGTCGATCTCGCCCTTCAGCCGCTCGCAGTCGTCCTCAGGGAGCTCCTTGCTCTTCTGCAGCCCGTCGGCGGCCTTGTTGGCGTCGCGGCGCACGTTGCGGATCGCGACCCGCTGAGCCTCGGCCTTGTCCTTGGCGAGCTTGACGTACTTCTTGCGCTGCTCTTCGGAGAGCGAGGGGACCGGGAGCCGGATCACCTTGCCGTCCACCTGGGGGGTGATCCCGATGTCCGACTTGAGGATCGCCTTCTCGACGTCGCCCAGCACGCTGGGGTCGAAGGGCTTGATCACGAGGAGGGCGGGCTCGGGGGCGCCGATGTTCGCCAGCTGCTTCATCGGGGTCGGCGAGCCGTAGTAGTCGACCCGAATCCCCTCGACGAGACCGGGCGTGGCGCGTCCGCTCTTGATCCCGCGGTAGTCGTTCATCAGGTGCTCGACGCACTTCTCCATGCGCTCCTCGGAGTCGAGGAGGATCTCGTCCTTGTCCACGTCAGTCTCCCCAGCGCTCGCGCCGTGAGTCATGCCCCGGGTGCGGAGCTAATCACTGTGCCGACCTCTTCGCCATTTACCGCGCGGGCGAAGTTGCCCTCACGCTTGAAGTCGAACACGAGGATCGGCAACTCGTGCTCCATGGCCATCGTAATCGCGGTGGCGTCCATGACCTGCAGGCCGCGGTTCAGCACTTCCTTGTAGGTCAGGTGCGTGAAGCGCTGCGCGTCGGGGTCCTTGGTCGGGTCGGCGGAGTAGACGCCATCGACCTTGGTCGCCTTGAGCATGATGTTCGCCCCGAGCTCCTGGGCGCGCAGCGCGGCGCAGGTGTCGGTGGTGAAGTAGGGGTTGCCGGTCCCCCCGGCCAGGATCACGATCCGGCCCTTCTCCAGGTGGCGGATCGCGCGCCGGCGGATGTAGGGCTCGGCGCACTGGTGGGTGGAGACCGCCGAGAGCACCCGGGTCGGGACCTGGAGGTTCTCCAGCGCGTCCTGCAGCGCGAGGGCGTTGATCAGCGTGGCCAGCATGCCCATGTAGTCGGCCGTGGCGCGCCCCATGCCGTGCTTGGCCAGGCTCGCGCCGCGGACCAGGTTGCCGCCGCCGACCACGATCGCGAGCTGCTTGTCGAGCTTGTGGATCGACTTGCAGGACGCCGCGATCTTGCGGATCTCGCCCATGTCGACGCCGACGCCGCGCTCGACTCCCCCGCCGAGGCTCTCTCCCGAGAGCTTGAGCAGGATCCGATCGTGGGGACCTTCCTTGATCTTGATCCGCATCGACGAGGAAGGGGTCGGGGAACTCATGGCGTGCTCCGCAGGCAGGACTGGGGTAGGGCCCCGAGAGCCTACGAGGAGGGCCTCGGAGTCACAACCCCCACGGAATCGCCCGGTGAAGGCCCGAGCCTGGACTCAGTCTCCAACCTTGCGGCGGACGAACCAGGCGATCTTCAACTCACCGCCGAGGGCCTTGCCCTGGGCCTCCAGCAGCTGCTTGACGCTCTGCTCGGGGTTCTTGACGAACTTCTGCTCGAGCAGCGCGCGGTCGGCGTAGAACTTCCGCAGACGGCCTTCGATCATCTTCTCCTTGATGTTCTCGGGCTTGTTGCGGTCCTTCTCGTTCTCTTCGATCTGCTGCAGGTAGACCGCCTTCTCGCGCTCCACCAGGTCGGCCGGGATCCCGTCGCGGTCGACGGCCACCGGCGAGGGGTCGTGGGCGGTGACGTGCATCGCCAGGTCGCGGAGCAGGCTCTCCAGCTCCGGGGTCCCCACGCCAGCGCTGGCGTTGAGCCCGATGGCGACGCCCACGCTGCCGTTGTGGTGCACGTAGGTCCCGATCTGGCCCTCACCCTCGAGCTTGCGGCACTCGGCGTGCCCGAGCTTGATCGCCTCGCGGATGGTCATCGAGGCGGCCTCGTTGATCCCCTGGGCGATCGCCTCGACCTTCAGCGCGGCGTCGGTGTCGGCCAGCTCCTGCTCGAGGGTCGTCGTCGCGATCAGCTCGAGCAGCTTCTGGAAGTTCTCGTTGCGCGCGGCGAAGTCGGTCTCGCAGCAGAGCTCGACGATGGCGACCTTCTGCTTGTCGTCGCTGACGTCGAAGCGGACCGCGCCCTCGGCGGTCGAGCGATCACCGGCGTCGGAGACCTTGGTCTTGGCGCGCAGGAGGTCGACGGCCTTGTCGAGGTCCCCTTCGGTCTCGAGCAGAGCGTCCTTGCACTCGCCCATCGGGGCCTGGGTCCGGTCACGGAGCTGCTTGACCAAGGATGCGCTGATCTTGCCCATGGCTGTGGAGTCCTTTCTCACAGTCGAGGTACGAACGGGGAGTGGGGCGTCCGCGTAGCTCCGTCTCGAGAGCTACGCGCATGACGGGTCGGGCTGTCGAGAGGGTTGGTTCCCTACGACGTGGCGGGCTCGGCGCCGCCGGCGGCCGCGGGAGCGGGCTCAGGGGCGGGCTTGGGGGCGCCGCCGCCCTTCTTCGCGACGCCGCTGGCGACGGTGAGCTTTTGGCGGCCGCGGCGAATGCCATCGACCAGCTTGGAGAGGATCACTTGCACCGAGCGGTAGGCGTCGTCGTTGGCAGGGATCGCGATGTCGACCTTGCCGGGGTCCGAGTCGGTGTCGATCACGCACACCGTGGGGATCCCCATCTTGCTCGCCTCTTGCAGCGCGCTCTCTTCGCGACGGGGGTCGATGATGATCAGCGCCTGGGGCAGCTTGTTCATCCGGCGGATCCCGTCGAGGTTGCGGTTGAGCTTCTTCTTCTCCCGCGACATCTGGGCCCACGTCTTCTTGGTGTAGCGCTCGGTGCCGCCCGAGCGCTCGATCTCCTCGAGCTCGTGCAGGCGATCGAGGCGGCTGCGGATCGTGGCGTGGTTGGTCAGGGTCCCGCCCAGCCAGCGCTCGCTCACGAAGTGCATGCCGCAGCGCTCGGCCTCGCTCTTGACGAGGGTCCGCACCTGGGGCTTGGTCCCGACCAGCAGCACCTCGCCGCCGCTCTGGACCAGGCGCTCGAGGAAGTGGCTCCCTCGGATCAGCCCGCGGACGGTGTGGCGGAGGTCGATGATGTGGATCTGGTTCCGCTTCCCGTAGATGTACTTGCTCATCTTGGGGTTCCAGCGGCTGCAGCGGTGGCCGAAGTGTACGCCGGCCTGAATCAGCTCTTCGAGAGTGACGAGCGAAGCCACGTGGCTCTCCTCTGTCTGCTGGCCGGCCTTGGGGGCCACCCAGCGGGGTACTTGACGATCACGATGCGCCTGTCGCCGCGGGCCAACGGGCACCGCGCGGGGCGAAGCGGCGAATGATACTGCAGCCGGGCACTGCCTTCAAACCATAAGCTCAAGTTAATCCAGAGCCTAAGTCCAGGCGGAGGGAGCTGCGGCCCGGCCCCGGACCCAGGCAGGGGTGGAGCGGGCCCGCAGGAAGGCCAAGCCATTGCCAGCTAGCTACTTAGACAGGTCGATCCCGGCGCGCTTGGCCTCGCGCTCGAGGTACTCCCCGACGGCGACCTGGATCTGGTCGGCGAGGCGCACGGCCCGCAGGCCCTCCTCGCCCGAGACCTCGGGCGGGTGGAGGCCCCGGCAGGCGTCGAGGAAGCTGCGCAGCTCGGCTTTGAGCGCGTCCTTGCTCTCCATGGAGTGCTCTTCGACCTCGAGCATTTCGCCGAACACGTAGGAGAACGGGTCGGCCAGCGTGCTGGGGTCGACGCTCAGCGGGTCGACCTTGCCCGAGCGCACCGCCTCGCTCATGCGGAAGGTGGAGATGCTGCGCTGGCCGTAGTCGATGGACACGTAGCCGTCGCTCTGGAACAGGCGGAACTTGCGCATGCGCTTCATCGAGACGCGGCTCGCGCGCACGTCGGCGATGGCGCCGCCCTTGAAGCGCAGGCGCACGTCGCACATGTCCTCCGAGGGCGAGAGCACGGGGATCCCCAGCGCCTCGAAGCTCTCGACCTCGTCCTCGATGAACTCGAAGATGATGTCCAGGTCGTGGATCATCATGTCGAGCACGACGCCGATGTCTCGGGACCTGAAGCTGTAGGGCGAGAGGCGGTCGGCGATCACGTAGCGGGGGTCGTTGACGACCTCCTTCGCCGCGCTGAACGCCGGGTTGAAGCGCTCGATGTGTCCGACCTGGAGGACGACCCCCTTGGCCTTGGCCGCGTCGACGATCTGCCGCGCGTGGGCCTCGGTCTGGGCCAGGGGCTTCTCGACCAGGACGTGGATCCCGGCCTCGATGCACTGCAGCGCGATGGCGGTGTGGGTCGTGGTCGGGCTGGCGATGGAGACCGCGTCGACGCGATCGAGGATCTCCGCCACGTCGGAGAAGGCCTGCGCCCCGCCGAGGGTCGCCGCGTGCGCGCGTCGCTGCGGGTCACGGTCGACGACGGCGACCAGCTCGCAGTCGTCGAGCGCCCGGTAGTGCTTGACGTGGCCCATGCCCATGGGGCCGACGCCGATGACTCCGACCCGCAGCTTCACGCAGGGCCGCCTTCGCTGGCTGGAGCCGCGGGCTCGATGAGCATGAACTTCAGCATGCCCTGGCAGACCACGTGGTTGTCGACGGTGGCCTTGATCCGCGCCTGGCCGGTGCGCTCCTTGACGCGCACGGCCTCGGTCTCGATCACCACCTGGTCGCCGGGGACCACGGTCTTGCGGAACTTGAACCCGTCGACCCCCAGGAGGTAGGCGAGCTTGCCCTGGTGTTGGCGGTTGCCGAGGAGCATCGCCCCGGTGACCTGGGCCGCAGCCTCGATGAGGAGCACCCCGGGCATCACCGGCTGGCCGGGGAAGTGCCCCTGGAAGAAGGGCTCGTTGATGGTCACGTTCTTTACGCCCACCGCGCGGGTCTCGGTCAGCTCGACCACCCGGTCGACGAGGAGGAACGGGTAGCGGTGGGGCAGGATCCGCGTCAAGTCGCGAATGTCGAGCGCGGCCAGCAGCGGCGCTGACTGCGCCGGGTTGTTGATCTCGTTCTCGCGCTCGAGGATCCGGCTCACCAGCCCCCCGTTGAGGGCGTGGCCGCTCTTGACCGCGATCAGGTGGGCCCGGATCGGGCGCCCGGCGAGGGCGAGGTCGCCGAGGATGTCGAGGATCTTGTGGCGCACCGGCTCGTCGGGGAAGCGCAGCTCGCCCTCCGGGCCGTTCTCGCCGATGACCACCGTGTTCTCCAGCGAGGCGCCCTTGCCGAAGCCGGCGGCGAGCAGGGCCTCGGCTTCGCGTTTGAGCACGAAGGTCCGCGCGGGGGCGATCTCCTTGGCGTAGCGCTCCTCGTTGACCTCGCACGAGAAGTGCATGCTCGGCACCGTGGGGTCGGGGTAGTCGAGGGTGTAGGTGATCCGCAGCCCGTCGTAGGGCAGCGCCACCAGGCTCGCGCCGTTGTGGCTGATGTGGATCGGCTCGCGGACGACGATCTCGCGCGCGGGCTCTTCCTGCTCGTGGACGCCGGCCTCCTGCAGGAGCTCGACGAAGGCCTGCGCGCTCCCGTCCATGCCGGGGAGCTCGATCCCGTCCACCTCGACCTCGATGTTGTCGAGGCCCAGCCCGATCGCGGCCGAGAGCAGGTGCTCGATGGTGTGGATCTGCTGGCCCTCGTTGGCGAGCGCGGTCCGCAGGGGGACCTCGGTGCGGTTCTTGATGAGGGCCGGGATCCGCGCGTAGCCGGGTACGTCGGTGCGCACGAAGACCATCCCGGTGTCCGGGGGGGCGGGCTTGACCCGCACGGTGGTCTCTTGACCCGAGTGCAGCCCGACGCCCTTGAGCTCGGCCGGGCGGGCGATGGTCCGCTGACGGCGGACCGGGGCGTCGCTCATTTCCCTTGCTCCTGGGACTGCTGCTCGAGCCGGCGGAGGTTGGCCGCGCTGTTGAGTAGCTCGTTGACCTCCTTGGTGATGTCCACGTCGCCGTCGTAATACAGCACGTCGGAGATCTGGGCGCGGAAGATCTGCTCCTGGAACTTCTTGTTCAGCTCGCTGTCGCTGTTGGTGTCGGGGCCGCTCCTGTCGACCTTGAGCACGAGGGCGTAGCGCCGCTTGCCGGCGTACTCCTTGATCGTGCTCTCCAGCTCCTGCAGGATCTGGAGCGTGTTCTCTTCGACGCGCTTCTGCAGCGACTGCTGCAGGCGCTTCTGCTTGAGCTCGAGGCGGAACTGCTCTTCGCGCAGGAGGTCGGCCTGCTGCTGCCAGGGGGCGCTGCCCTTGCGCAGAGGGCCGTTCTCGAGGGCCTTGGCCTTCTCGGCGAGCTTCTTCTCGTCGCCCTCGATCTCGGACTTCATGTCCTCGCGCTCTTGATTGATCTTCGCCTCGAGGTCGTCCTTGCGCTTGTATTCCTTGAACAGGACGCCGATGTCGACGACCCCGATCTTGGTTGGACGCCGGCTGCCCTTGTTCTGGGCGTGCACCGTGGCTCCGAAGCCGAGCCCTAGCCCAAACAGGGCCAGCGCGATCCCTTGAACGTTGCGCTTCATGTCTACCTCGCAGGGCTTTCAATCGTCAGGGGTTATACCAAGAGAGAGAGGCACTCCTGGGCCCCTAAATTCAGGGGTTGCCGGGGCAACGGTGGCTGGAGTTTAGAAGGAGACCCCGACCGAGAACGCGATCAGTTCCTCGTCGTCGTCGTCGAGTTGGCGCAGCGGGAAGCCGAAGTCGAGGGCCAGGGGCGCGGGGAACACCCCGGGGACGCTCAGCCGCAGGCCCGCCCCCGCGCTGACCCGCAGCGAGTCGAGGTCGAGGTCGTCGAAGTCGGCGGTGACCATGCCCGCGTCGAGGAACACCACCCCCCGCAGGTAGTCGAGGAACAGGGGGAAGCTCAGCTCGAGGCCAGCGAGGACCCGAGCGTTGCCGCCGCGGGGTTTATCGCGGAGCTGAGGGGTCACCGTGCGGAACTCGAAGCCGCGGAGTGACCCTGGGCCCCCGGCGAAGAAGCGCTCGAAGATCGGGACGTCGCGGCGCCCCAGCGAGCGCTGCCAATCGAGCTGGGCGAAGGCGCTCAGCACCCAGGGCTTGGACTTGGGGAGGGTGAACAGGGTGTGGTGCCCGCGGGCCATGCCCCCCGCGCGTTGGAAGCGGAAGTCGCCGCCCAGCCGGTCGGCCAGCTCGTAGTAGACCTGGGCCTGCCCACCGCCGACCGGGGTGAACGAGCGGTCGTAGCGCACGCGGTCGAGCTCGAGGGAGAGCCGGGTCGAGGTCACGTAGTTGGCGTCGGCCACCGCGACGACCTCGGGCAGCGCGTCGGCCTCGATGGACCCCACGTGCACGCGCTCGAAGCGGCGCGCGAGCCCCAGGCTCAGGCTCTGGGTGAAGCGGTAGCGCAGCGAGATCACCCCCTGCCGCCGGTTCTCCAGCCAGTCTTCGCGCTCGCGATCGCGGAGGCTGCCCTGGAGGCCGAAGGCGAGGGAGGTGTCGAACAACCACGGCTCGATGAACTCCACGCTGTAGGCCGAGCGCTCGCGGCCCGGCTGGATCTGGATCGAGAGCGTCTGCCCGGCGCCGTTGAAGGCGTTGCCCTCGAGCACGTCGCTCACGCTGCCGGGCCACTTGAAGAGGTCGAAGTTGCGCCACTGCATGGTCACGCTGCCGAAGGCGCCGGTGTTGGTCGAGAAGCCGCCGCCCAGCAGGATCGCCCCGGTGCGCGCCTCCTCGACCCGCAGCACCAGGCGCTCTTCCCCCGGGGTGTCGCCGGGGCGCAGGTCGATCCGCACGTCGCTGAAGTAGCGCAGACGGAACAGCCGCGCGAGGCTCGCCTCCAGCTCGTCGGCGTCGAAGTAGTTGCCCGGCATCAAGCTCAGCTCGCGCCGGATCACCCGGTCCTGGGTGCGCGCGTTGCCCTCGATGTCGATCCCCTCCAGGCGCACCTGCTCGCCCTCTTCGACCTTGAAGTTGAAGTGCATCACGTGGTTCTGGGTGTCGTAGTCGAGCAGCGGCTCGACGACGGCGTGGACGTAGGCCTGCTGACCGTAGAGGTGGCGGAGCCGACGGACCGAAGCCTGGAGGGCCTCCCCGTCGAAGGGCTCTCCGGGAACGAGCTCGATCCGCCGCTGGAGGGTGGCCAGCTCGAAGGCCCGCACGCCCTCGAAGCTGATCTCGCCCACGGAGTAGCGGGGCCCTTCGTCGACGCGGACCTCGAGCTTCAGCCCGCGCCCGTCGAGGCTGTAGTCCCGGGGGCCTTCGTAGACCTGGACGTCGAGGAAGCCGTGGGAGCGGTAGAAGCGGCGTACGCGGTCGAGGTCACGGCGGAAGGCGGGCGGGTTGAACACCCCTCCCGCGAGGAGTCCAAGGGCGACGCGCTCGCTGGTCTCCAGCCCGTCGGGGGGCGGGGCCCCGAGCAGCTCGGTCAGGTCCAGGCTGTCGGCGCCGCTGAAGCGGATGGACTCGACGTAGATCTGCGGCCCCGGGAGCACCTCGAACTCGAGGGAGACGCCGCCCAGCAGCGGGCTCGTGCGGTGGTCTACCGTGGCGAACAGGTAGCCCCGGGCGAGCAGCGCCGAGCGCAGCGCGCGCACGTCGCGCTCGACCGAGAGCGGGTCGTAGAACGAGCCGACCCGGGTCTGCACCAGGCGCGTGAGCTCCTCCTCGCCGAGGCTCTCGCGCACGGCGTCGGGGAGCACGACGAGCCGGATCTGCGGGCGCTCGCCGCTGACGCGGAAGGTGACCTTGACCCCAGTCCCCGACTCGCTGACCTCCACCGTCACCGGTGGCCCGGCGCGGGGGTCGCGGGAGCCGAAGCGCCCCGAGCGATAGAGCCGCGCCAGGTCGAGGGCCAGGGCGCGCCCGTCGAAGGGCTGGCCGACCCGGGTCACGATCAGGCTCTCGGCTTGCTCGGGGCGGATCTCGCCCAGCCCGCGCCACTCGACCTCGAGGACCGTGCGGCCCTCCGCCCAGTCCCAATCCTGCGCCTGGGTCGCTCCCGCGCCCAACACGAGGGCGAGCAGCAGCCACCCGGCGCGGGACACGGGCGGCTTAGTTATCCGCGCAGGGATCGCTCTGCTGAGTGCCTACGAGGACGCCGTGTTTGCTCCAGTAGCTGAGCTTGACGTCGCGGTAGATCCCCTTGTCGGGGCAGTAGACTTCGCAGGTGTCGAAGGGGTTCGAGTAGATGTGCAGGCTCACCGCGTCGCTGCCGAACTCGCGCAGGTTGCGCACCTGGTGCACGGGCTCCTCGGGGTCGACGGCCATCGGCGCCTCGGCGGTGATCAGCAGGCTCGAGCTCTCCTCGAGGCGGCAGGTCCCCTTGGCCGGGTCCCGGTCGTGGACGAGGTAGTTCTGGTTGAGCAGCTTGCCCTTGGGCACGAGCATCCAGCACTGCTGGTCGCGGTGGTTGTGGATCGAGCTCGCGTTGCCCGGTCGCCAGCAGAGGGCGAGGACCTCCACCCGCTCGTCCTTGTAGATCAGGTTGCGGGTGTAGCCGTTGTCGAGGTAGTGCACGTACGGCGCGAGGGATTCGAAGTCCACCTCGGTCTCACGCACGAGCGCCGTGACCTGCTCAGCGAAGGTCTCGCTGTCGAAGGTCTTGAACTCGTCGATGAGGGCTTGGATGGGCAGGGTGGTCAGCGGTGTCGACTCCACACGTTCCTTCTCTCTCGGGCGCTCTCGCGGCGGACTCTACCATCTGCCCACCGACGCGATCAGCGGAAACCTAGACCTCCAGCCGCTCCGAGACGTAGAACAAGCAGTCCAGTTTGGCAACTTCGGGGTTGGTCGTCAGCATCACGGGGACGATCGGGCGCAGGGTGCGAATCTCGCCGCCCTCCTGCGCGAGGATCGCGCCCACGTCCAGCCGGCCGCCCTCGAGCACCAGCGGGGGCTCGCCGTCGAAGCGGCCGAGGAGCGTGCCCGGGGGCAGCTCGACGAAGTTCCAGCGGTCGATGGCGTGGATCACCCGCAGCGCCGTGCCGGCCTCCGAGCCGAAGCCCAGGCTGACCTCGGGGCGCACCACCACCCGGCCCAGGCTGCGGAAGGTCTGCGGCGGGCCGGGCTCCCCGGTCTCGATCTGCTCCACGTCCTCGGCGGTGAGGAACCGCCGCAGCCCCGCCTCGGCGACCCGGTCGGCCTCGGGGTCTCCGGCCTGGCCGCACTCGACCACCACCCCGGGGGCGCGGGCCTCGATCTGCTCGAGCAGGGTGCCCATGTAGGTCCCGGGGTAGAGCACGAGCTTGCGGGTCCAGGCCCGCGCGAGGGGGCGGCGCACGGCGCCGTCGCAGATCGAGATCGCGTAGACGGGGTTGTAGCCGGTGTTGTTGTGCAGGTCGGCGCCGGCCTCGATCTCCAGCGGCGCGAGCTCCTCGAGCACCTGGCGGGCGACCGCTCCCAGGGGGGTGGGGTCGTCGTCGCCCCACACCCGGTTCATGTCCTGGCCGCCCGGCAGCACCCGGTTGGAGAACCGGGGCTCGAGCAGCGCGGCCTGGACGTTCCCCAGCAGGAGCACGGTGTCGGTGGCCAGGTCGCTGGGGTCGCGGAGCAGGGCGTGCACCGCGTGGAACCCCGAGGGCTCGTTGCCGTGCAGGCCGCCGGAGACGAAGCGCACCCGGCTCGAGTCCCGCCCGCGGAGGTGGAACAGGGCCGGGCCGCCCAGCCAGCGCAGGAACGTCTCCAAGGGACGCTGCGACTGGGGGGGCGGTTCGTGGAAGACGCGCAGCTCAGGCGGGGGCTGGGTCAGGGGCGCTTCCTGCGCAGGGAGCCGAGGGTGCGCTTGCGCACGGCCTCGAGGGTCATCGCGACCTTCAGCCGCAGGAGGGTCATCATCGACGCGCGCCCCGGCTTGAGGTCGTTGGCCATGAAGCGCTCGCGCATCAGGCCGCGCTGGATCTTGCCCGAGG
>Ga0070726_10002278_pt1 | contig 17532 bp, 14 predicted proteins | sample tdAd471_FD_67275 | JGI IMG/M metagenome (GOLD analysis project Ga0070726, IMG submission 67275) | Marine sediment microbial communities from the Atlantic coast under amendment with organic carbon and nitrate - tdAd47.1 | ecosystem: Environmental > Aquatic > Marine > Coastal > Sediment | place... | reverse complement strand
CAGTTCATAGCTTGAATTCCTTCCTGTTAACCACGCCACCAGAGCCGCGGATCATATGAAGCTCTCTTTTCTGAGTCTGGGTTCGCCAGTCCAGTGCGCCAATACGCCAGAGATAGACCAGGGCAACGGCAAGAATGGCGATAAAGACGGTAATTTCGATGAAGCCCGGCCACCCGGCTTCCCTGACGACGGCAGCCCAGGCAAACAGGAACACTACTTCCAGGTCGAAAATAATGAAAAGAATGGCCGTGAGATAAAAGTGGACTGAGATCTTGAAGTGGGCACTGCCGACGGAGACAATCCCGGATTCGAACGGCAGGTTCTTGCCCGGACCCGGCCGGCTGTTTCGCTGTCCCAGGAGGTAAGACAGACCAAGCATGGTGAGGACAAGGATAAGCACGCAGGCCGCGTAGAAAATAAACGGCCGCGTGGCGTCAAACAGACCGGTTGTAGTTTCCAAACTCAATACCCCTCGGGTGCACTGAGAGCGAGGACAACGTTACCTGGCTCAATAGCTGATCTGATCTCAAAAAGTCTACCTGCTGAACGTCAACTGCTTACTACTGGCGCTCTCCCTCTTGAAGACCCTGATATACACCCAGTTTTAAATAACTGGCTGACTGGAAGACGACGGCGATACCTGCGAGCCGCGTCGGATACCGGAACAGGCCACTTAGGACGCGACCGACAGTCGCTGCTGCCTGACCTGACGGCACATGGAATAGTGAGTTTAGCGGAATCAGAAATTACCGGGGCAAGGGGGTCAGCGAGCAATTCGTCGGGAATTCCGGGCGGCTCCCGGCCAGCGACTCGATTCGATGCTCTTGTCTGACTACTACTTCCCATACAGCACAGATTCTGATCAGGAAGCCCAGTAAACCTGTTCCCGGTCCTGCTTTCGACCTGACAGACGAAAGGGGAACAACGCAAGTTTAAAGACTGCGGCTTTCGGATTTTATTCTTGGTATACAGGGCGAGTCTATCCGTGGATGACCTCGCCCCGAGCCTGCCGCAAAGCTAACACGCAACAAGAATTGTTGGCAAGTGCTTTAACCCTGAGAACCTTGCGCGTGACGGTGGCTGTCAGCCAGTTTGCCTGTCGCTACTGCCTGTCGATAAAACGAGGTTGAACCGGAACGGACCGACCCGCCTAGCGCTCGGCCTGAATCTCTTTCCAGTTCTCGTAGTACTCCAGGCTCACCATGTGATTCAACTCCTCCAGCTCCTCGATTTTCTGCTGCAGGGTCGCTTTCATCACGTCACCGACGGACAGCAGGCCGATGTAGTCGCCGCCCTCTTCGATCAACAAATGCCGGATTCTGCGCCCGAGGAACTTGTCATACAGCTCGATGGCCTTTTCCGACACATTGGCAGTGATCAGGTTTTCGCTCATGTGATCCTTGATCCGCGCCTTACGAGGCTCGAATCCCTCTTCCAGCGCCTGGAACATGAGGTCTCTTTCGGTATAGATTCCGACGATTTTTTCGTCTTCGGTTACTACCACGGACCCAACCCGATTCTGAGTCATCAGCGTTAACGCCTGGTATACGCTGGCGTCGGCACTGATGGTCACCATGTGGCCGCCCTTCTCGTCCAGAATGTCTTTAGCGGTGATTTTCATTGTTGTTCCTCCGGGGAGTTCTGCAGAGCTCACGGCATCCACTGCGTCCAACCAGAGTGCTTTCTACTATATAGCCCTGCGGATAGCAACATGGGCAGTTGCTCGGCAGCTTGCACCGTAACCCTGGCGGCGGGCAATCAGAACACCCGGTTCAGGCCATCCAGTGCCGCTATCCGGTAGGCTTCGGCCATGGTGGGGTAGTTGAATGTCGTATTGAGGAAGTACTTCATGGTGTTGGCTTCCCCGGGCTGGCGCATGATCGCCTGGCCGATATGGATGATTTCCGAGGCCTGATCGCCAAAGCAGTGTATGCCGAGAATCTGCAGCGTGTCGAAATGAAAAATCAGCTTCAACATGCCCACCTGCTCGCCGGTAATCTGTCCCCGGGCCGTATTCTTGAAAAACGCCTTGCCCACCTCGTAGGGTATTTTTTCCCTGGTCAGTTCGCGTTCCGTTTTCCCCAGTGTACTGATCTCCGGAATCGTATAGATACCCGACGCCACCTCGTCGACAAAGTGGCATTCGTCCGGGTCCACTATCGCATTACAGGCTGCCCGACCCTGGTCATAGGCCGAGCTGGCCAGCGATGGCCAACCGACGACGTCGCCCGCGGCGTAGATGTTTTCCACCGCGGTCTGATACCGCCGGTTCACCTCGATCTGCCCCCGGGAATTCGGTTCGATACCCACTGCATCCAGGCGGAGCCGATCAGTGTTTCCAGTGCGACCGTTGGCCCAGAAAACGATATTGCTTTTGATCTTCTTGCCTGACTTCAGATACGTGACCAGGTGATCGTCATGGTAGTCCATGCGATCGAACTCCTCGTTGTGACGACTTCTTACCCCGACATTACGCAGATGGTAGCTCAGGGCATCGGAGATTTCGAAATCCAGGAAAGACAGCAGCGTGTCCGCCGGATTGATGATTTCAACCTTGGCACCCAGCCCGCCGAATATCGAGGCGTACTCACAACCGATTACGCCGGCGCCGATGACGGTGACCTTCCTGGGCGAGTGATCAAGGTCAAGGATGGTATCGCTGTCAAACACGCGGGGATGACTGAAGTCCACATCGGGAGGATGGTAAGGGCGGGCGCCGGTGGCGATGATGAAATACTCTGCGGTGAGGGTTTCGCCCTGGTCGCCCAGTACTATGGTATTGGCATCGACAAAGCGGGCCACCCCCTTGAAAACCGGCACAAAATTCCGCTCGTAGAAGCCGATGCGCATTCTGACCTGTTCGTAGATAACCTGTTCGGTCTGTTTTACCAGCTGCGGAAAGGTAATCTTGTTGAGATCCCCGAAGTCCCGGAACATGGGATTGCCGTTAAACTGCATCAGCTGCTTTACGCCATGACGCAGGGCCTTGGAGGGGATGGTACCGAGGTGGGTGCAGCTGCCCCCTACGCGGGGGCGATCACTGACCACGGCGACGGATCTGCCTTTCTTCTTGGCATTCATGGCGGCCGCTTCCCCGGCCGGCCCGGTGCCGATTACCACGATATCAAAATGCTTGGTTGCCATGTTTATCCGCCAGCGCAGTCAGTCCGTTAATTTACCGGCTGGTGCCGGGCCTGCCGTTCCTCGCATTTTTCCGGTCGCCCGCCACAAAGCTCACAGGGCCCTGTCTCGCCGATATTGCCAAGTCCACCGCAACTTCCCTGCAGGGGCTTACGACCCATAATCACGCCGATGGACAGGCCGGCCACGGCCAGGCTGATGAAGATGAAGCTCAATATCACGGTTGTCATGGCAATGTCTCCCTGTCCTGAATATAGCGGGCAAACTCCCCGGTGGGGTGCGATTGCAGATCGCCTCCCTCCCTAACGATAAAGTAAACCGCAAGTTCATTGCGCAGCGCCAGGTCCAGTCCGGACTGATACCCCAGAACCATGAATGCAGTGGCCAGGGCATCGGCCCGGGCGGCCTGGCTGTCGATTACATAGACCGCCGCCAGGTCATGGAGTACTGGCGCGCCGGTTCGCGGATCGATTTCGTGGGAATATCGAATACCGTCCGCTTCAAAAAAGTTACGGTAGTCGCCGGACCCGGCAATAGCCAGCTGTTCTCCCCGGGAATCGAGGATTGCGAATACTTCCGGCGCGCCATCGACGGGTCGCTCCACCGCCGGGATCCAGGTATTCCCATCGGGCTTGAAGCCGCTGATTTTCAGCTCACCACCTATTTCGAGAAAGTAACTGTCGACACCGATGGAATCGAAATAAAGTGCCACCTGGTCCACCACGTAACCCTTGGCGATACCGCTGAGGTCAATGTAAACCTCGGTTTCGCGGGTGATGGACGCCTGTTCGGGATTGATTTTCAGCCGCTGGTAGCCGACACGGGACATGGCGTTCTGGATCTGGCCGGCCGACGGCACCTGGTCACGGCCCGCATCAGGACCAAATCCCCAGAGATTGACCAGTGGACCCACGGTAACGTCAAAGGCACCGCCGGTCAGTTCGCTGATCTCCTCGGCCAGCATCAGGACCTCCAGCAACTCCCGGGAGACCCGTGCTGGCTGTCCAATGGGGGACCGGTTCAACCGGGAAAGTTCCGACTGTTCCGCATAGGTGGAGAACACACCGCGATCCAGGCGATCCAGCAGCGCGGAGACATCATCCGCAATGCGGGTGCTGGTCAGGCTTCCGGGTGACGGCACATACTGCAACCGGTAGGTGGTACCCATGGTGTAGCCGGTCAGCAGACGAATATCACTGTCGTCCCCGGGATAATAGATGTACACACCCAGGATCGCGGCAATGAGAACCAGGGTGAACCCGTACCGCTGGACGATGCCGATCATGAAAACTCGTCCAGGGCAATATTTTCATCTTCGACACCCAGGTCCTTGAGCATCTTGATCACCGCGGCATTCATCATGGGGGGACCGCACATGTAATACTCACAATCCTCCGGTGCCGGATGGTCCTTCAGGTAATTTTCGTAGACGACATTGTGGATGAAGCCGGTGGGCCCCTCCCAGTTGTCCTCGGGCTGTGGGTCGGAGAGCGCCACGTGCCACTGGAAATTGGCATTCCCGGCAGCAATTTCGTCAAAATCTTCCTGGTAAAACATTTCCCGCAGGCTCCTTGCACCGTACCAGAAAGACACCTTGCGACCGGTATGCAGACGCCTGAACTGATCGAAAATATGGGAGCGCATCGGCGCCATACCCGCGCCCCCGCCGATGAACACCATCTCGGCATCGGTTTCCTTGGCAAAAAATTCACCGAACGGACCGAACACCTTGATCTTGTCGCCCGGCTTGAGGCTGAACACGTAGGACGACATTTTCCCCGGCGGGTAGTTGGTCCCCGGCGGCGGCGTGGCAATACGGATGTTGAATTTGATAATGCCGTATTCTTCAGGGTAGTTGGCCATGGAGTAGGCCCTGATGGTGGTGTCATTGACCTTTGAGACCAGATCGAACAGACCGAATTTCTCCCAGTCGCCACGATACTCCTCTTCCACCATGAAATCCCTGTACTTGACCTCGTGGGGCGGCGCTTCAAGCTGCACATAACCGCCGGCACGGAAGTCCACGGTTTCGCCTTCGGGGATCTTCAGGACCAGCTCCTTGATGAACGTGGCCACGTTGTGGTTTGAGACTACTTCACATTCCCATTGTTTGACACCGAAAAACTCCGGCGCAATTTCGATCTTCATATCCTGCTTGACGGCGACCTGGCATGACAGTCGCCAGTTGTCCCGGGCCTGGCCCCTGGTAAAGTGACCCGCCTCGGTGGGCAGCATGGAACCCCCACCATCGAGTACCTGGCATTTGCACTGGGCGCAGGTGCCCCCACCGCCACAGGCCGAGGACAGGAAAATACCCTGGTCCGCCAGTGTATTCAGCAGCTTGCCACCGGCAGGCACCGTCAGGGTTTTTTCCGGATCGCCGTTGATCTCGATCTGGACATCCCCGGTACTCACCAGCCTGGACCTGGCTAACAGAATGATAACGACCAGCATCATGACCACAACAGTGAACATGACGACGCCGCCGATAATTGTCGTTAAATCCAACATGAAAATCCTGATCCGCTACAGTGAGATTCCGCTGAGAGACATGAAGCCCAGAGACATAAGGCCCACGGTGATGAAGGTGATGCCAAGGCCTCGCAGGCCTTCGGGGACATCACTGTACTTGAGTTTCTCGCGGATTCCAGCCAGGGCGACGATCGCCAGCCCCCAGCCGAAACCCGACCCGAAACCGAAAGCAATACTCTGGGCGAACGTGTAGTCACGTTCCACCATGAACAGGCTGCCACCAAGGATGGCGCAGTTCACGGTGATAAGTGGCAGGAATACACCGAGGGCGTTATAGAGAGCCGGCACGAACTTGTCCAGGAACATTTCGAGTATCTGCACCATGGCGGCGATAACACCGATGTAACAGAGGTAGCCGAGAAACTGGAGAGAGACATCGGGCAGGCCGGCCCAGTCCAGGGCCCCTTCCCGCAGCAGGTAGTTGAAGATCAGGTTGTTGACCGGCACGGTGATGGACTGTACCACCACGACGGCAATACCCAGACCCAGGGCGGTTTCAATTTTTTTGGAGACCGCCAGAAAGGTACACATACCAAGAAACAACTGGAGCGCCATGTTCTCGATGAACACGGCCTGGACGACGATATTCAGCAGGCCTTCCATCAGTACACGCTCTCCTCGACGGTGTGCGGAGCCAGCCGGTACTCTCGGTGTTCAACCTGCTCCTTGCGGCGACTGCGCAGTGCCCAGATGAAGAAACCAATGATAAAGAACGCGCTGGGAGCCAGCAGCATCAGGCCATTGGGCTGATACCATCCGCCGGCGGAGACGGTGGGCAACACGTCGTAGCCCAACAGGGTTCCGGAGCCGAACAGCTCACGCAGGGTACCGACGATTATCAACACCACGCTATAGCCCAGTCCGTTGCCGATACCGTCAAGAAAACTGATGCCCGGCGGATTCTTCATGGCAAAGGCCTCCGCCCGTCCCATGACAATACAGTTGGTGATTATCAGTCCGACGAACACGCTGAGACTCTTGCTGATTTCAAAGGCGTAGGCCTGCAGAAACTGGTCAACCAGGATGACCAGGGACGCGATAATCGTCATCTGGATGATAATCCGGATACTGCTGGGCATATGGTGTCGAATCATCGAAATGAACAGATTCGAAAATGCAGTCACGGTGGTCAATGCGATACACATGACCAGCGTCACCTGCAGGCTGGTCGTTACCGCCAGGGCGGAACAGACGCCCAGAATCTGCAGGGCGATGGGATTGTCCTCGAAAATCGGCCTGGATAAAACTTTCGTCGCTTCTGACATGAGTGGTATCTATACCTTGCGATTGGTGTCGTTCAGTGATCTGGTCAGGGGTAACGGCACCGCCTAACCGTTCCGTATGTTCTCCAGGAAGGGTCCAAAGCCGCTGTCACCCATCCAGAATTGAATCAGGTCCTCCACCCCCCGGCTGGTCAGCGTTGCCCCGGCCAGGCCGGATATCCGATGCTCGCCACTGCCGCTGCCACGGACCACCTGCAGTGCCACGTCTCCCTGGGCGTCGTAAATCTCCTTGCCAGGCCATTCGGCCCGCCAGTCGGGATTGGTGACTTCGGCGCCCAGCCCCGGCGTTTCCTTCAGTTCATAAAAGCCGATCCCGTCCACGGTGTTGGCATCGCCCTCCAGGGCCAGGAACCCGTAGAGAATTCCCCACAGTCCGTAACCATTCACGGGCAGCACGATCTGTTCGATCTCATCCCCACTGCTTACCACGTAGACCATGGGATACAGCAGCTGGCGCTTGATGTTGGCTACATCTTCACTGGCCGGCAGTGCCCGGGAGTAGCGTGGATCGTTGACGGCGCGCCGGGGGTCGTAGGATGACAGGTCGATCTCCAGCTCAGCCAGTTCCTGGTCGGTGAGAAACCGCCCTTCGCGGAGGTCAACAATCCTGGGCGTAAACTGGGCAAACAGTTCGTCCACATCCTCATCGGTATGTACGTCGGGATCGAACAGTCCTGCAGCACTCAGGATGTTTTTGTTCCGGTCCAGGATCTTGTTGGCATCCTGGGCAGGTTTCAGTATAACCGCCGCCCCGGACACCATGATTGAACAGACCACGCACAGTGACAACGCGACAATCAGGGTCTGCCTTATCGAATCATTCGAGGATGCCACGTAATCGTCTCCTCTTTATGTTGGCTTTGACTACACAATAATCCATCAATGGCGCAAACAGGTTGGCGAACAGAATGGCCAGCATCACCCCTTCCGGATAGGCCGGATTGAGTACCCGGATCAATACCGTCAGCACGCCGATGAACAGGCCGTAGACCCATTTTCCAGTATTGGTCATCGCCGCCGACACCGGGTCGGTGGCCATGAATACCATGCCGAAAGCAAAACTGCCGATGACGAAATGCCAGTACCACGGCAAGGCCATCATTGGGTTGGTGTCGGAGCCGACCAGGTTCAATAGTGTGCTGAACAGCACCATGCCCAGAAACATGCCGGTGATAATCCGCCAGGAAGCGATTCGGGTCACCAGCAGGATAACGCCGCCGATGAGGATGGCCAGGGTGGAGGTTTCACCGATAGAGCCCTGCATCTGGCCAAGAAAGGCGTTCATCCAGGTCAGCTGCTCGCCGGTAGCGGCCGCCACCACCGGCAGGCCGTCAGTGGCCACCTGGCTGAGCGCGGTGGGTGAACTGAAGCCGTCCGCGGTGGCGCCTGACGATCCGTCGACAGGCGCGATGGCGGTCCACACGGCGTTGCCGGAAATCTGTGGCGCGTAGGCGAAAAACAGAAAGGCGCGCCCGGTCAGTGCCGGGTTGAGGAAATTCTTGCCGGTGCCACCGAACACTTCTTTGCCAACGACGATACCGAAGGTTATTCCCAGGGCCGCCTGCCACAGGGGAATGGCTGGTGGCAGAATCAGGGCAAACAGGATAGAGGTGACGAAAAATCCCTCGTTGATCTCGTGCTTGCGCACTATTGCAAAGAGGACTTCCCAGAAACCGCCCACCACGAAGACCACGAAATAGATCGGCACGTAGTAAGCGGCCCCGTGGACCAGGCAATCCCAGATGCTGGCCGGATCGTAGCCGGCCACGGCCTGGATCGCCCAGCCCCGCCATCCCGGTGCTCCGCTGACCCACCAGGCTTCGGCGATGGCATGGTTGGCCTGAAAGCCGATGTTGTACATGCCGTAAAACATGGCCGGAAAAGCTGCGAACCAGACCGTGATCATGATCCGCTTCAGATCGATACCGTCCCGGACATGAGGTTCGGACACGGTGACCTTGCCGGGTGCGTAAAAGATCGTGTCCACCGCCTCGTAGAGGGGGAAATATTTTTCGTACCTGCCACCCTTGTGAAAGTGCGGCGACACATCATCCAGTATTCGTCGTAAGCCCATTTACTTGTCGTTTACCCGGCTTGAATTTAGTCGTGTATGCCATGCCTGGCAACCTGGTGTAACCCTGTGGCTGCCACCCGTTACCTTGCGCTATCGGCAAGTTTCAGCGTTGCGACCGATGCCACTGCCGCTTGCTGTTTCTTTCTTACCGTTTACCTTTTACCTCTTACCTCTTACCTTTTACCTCTTACCTTTTACCTTTTACCTTTTGCCAATTGCGTTTTGCCTTTTATCCTGAGCCTATTACCCTGCCGGCCTCATTACCCTGGCCCGACCATTATCCCGCATCGTGGCACCTGGCTGGATCAGCTTTCTTTCTCGATGACAGTCAGGTTATTGCGAAGAATAGGCCCGTAATCGTATTTTCCGGCACAGACATAGCTGCACAGGGCCAGGTCTTCTTCGTCCAGTTCCAGCGCGCCCAGGTTCTGCGCGGTTTCGATGTCGCCGACAATCAATGCCCGCAGGAGCTGCGTCGGCAGAATGTCCAGTGGCATCACTTTTTCGTAGTTTCCTACCGGCACCATGGCCCGCTCGCTGCCGTGGGTGGTGGTGGTAAATTCCAGGTTTCGGTTGTTCATCAAGCCGGAGAGGTAAATGCCCATGACCGAATGGCGGCTCACCCCGGCGGACAGGTATCCCAGTAACTCCCGTTCCCGACCTTCCCGCAGTACCGAAACCTGCAGGTGATACCGGCCCAGAAACGCCTCGGCGCCTCGAGCGTTGCGCCCGCTCAGGACGGAGCCGGAAATAATGCGATTCTCGCCGGGCAACAACTCGCCGACGGTCAATTCTTCCAGGTTGGCACCCAGCCGCGTTCTCACCAGCCTGGGCTCCTCGACCTGGGGACCGGCCAGCGCTATCACGCGCTCCACCGTCAGCCTGCCGGTAGCCAGCTGGCGTCCCAGGGCGATGACGTCCTGGTAATTTATCCACCAGCTCCGACGATTGGGCCCTGCCGGATCCAGGAAGTGGATGTGTGTGCCGCTCAATCCCGCAGGGTGGGGCCCGGCAAATTCCTCCACGGAGACATTGCTGCCCAGTGCGGCAGGATTGAGGCCTGGCAATGCAGCGGTCCCCTTGCACAGAAACAGCCGGTGGTCCGGCAGGCGGGCCAGGGCTTTCACGCCCCGGACAAAATCCTCACCGGCATCGGCAATGACGACACCGGGATCAGCTGCCAGCGGGTTGGTATCCATGACATTGACAAACAGTGACCGGGGCCGGCTGGACGGGTCCGGCACCTTGCTGTACGGCCGGGTCCGCAGAGCTGTCCAGGCGCCTGATTGCACCAGCGTATCGACAATCTCTCCGGGGTCCACCGCTTCCAGCTCCTGGTCGGAAAACCGGCGGAATTCAATCTCGTCATCGCCTTCCAGGTCGATTACCACAGACAGCAGCATGCGGCGCTCGCCACGATTGATGGCGGCCACCACGCCACTACCCGGGGCCGTGTAGCGTACGCCGGGGGTTTTCTTGTCGGTGAACAGCACCTGTCCTTTTTTGACCCGGTCACCGACCTTGACTTCCATGGTGGGTTTCATGCCCACGTAGTCACGCCCCAGAATGGCGACAGAACGCGTGCTGTTTGAATCACCAATTTCCTGTCGGGGTTGTCCCGAGATAGGCAAATCAAGGCCACGCCGAATTTTGATCATGCATCAAACCCAAGCATTATTGACAGTCGATGAATTCTGCCGACGCTCGCACAATAGCGACAACCTGCTATGACGGAAAACCCTCATAACAGGATGCAATCAAATCAGAATATGGAGCCTCGGGGTGTTGCGAACACTCAATTTCAGCAAGGCGTGAATTATAGTGCGCAAAGCCCGGAATTACTAGGGAGCCTCTGGCCAATTATGCAAATACCCTGGCTTTCAGGCGGGTTCACGGGCGGGGCGCGGCTCGCCGGCAATGCAGATCACCTTGCCAGGGGGCGCAGCGCGGCCCGAAGCCTTGCCTGACAGGCTATTCAGGAGCCTGCGGAAACCGCCACACCCGCGTTGCACTGCCTGTCAATTCGACAAATTCCCGGCGCATTGCGCCATGTTGTGACAATTCCTGCCTGCTCTGGAAGCATGCGAACAAAGTGGACAGGACACCTGGGCATTGGGGCAGAAACATCAGGAAAAATGCGCTTCTGCGCGCGCCGGCCCGACGATCAATTTGCCTGGGGATATACCTGGTAGGTGACTCCCGCCATCCGGTAAACACAACGCGCCACCTGGCAGCAATAGCCGAACTCATTGTCGTACCACAGGTACAGAACGCAATTCCTGCCATCGACGATGGTCGCATTGGAGTCCACTATTGCCGCTTCGCGCGAACCGACGAAGTCACTGGATACCGCGTCCGGGTCATTGGTATAACTGATCTGCATCTGCAGGTCAGAGTGCAGGGCTATCTTGCGTAAAAACTCGTTGAGTTCGTCCTTGGTGGTTTGCTTCTCCAGGTTCAGCATCAATATGGCCATGGATACGTTGGGAATCGGCACGCGAACCGCGTTTCCGGTTAGCTTGCCCTGCAGTTCGGGCACCACCTTGACAACGGCCTTGGCGGCACCGGTTTCCGTCAACACCATGTTCAACGCCGCACTGCGGCCCCGTCGGGTACCCTTGTGGTAATTATCGATGAGGTTCTGGTCGTTGGTGTAGGCGTGCACAGTTTCCACGTGTCCGCTGCTGATGCCGAACTTGTCCTGTACCACCCGCAGTACCGGAGCGATGGCATTGGTGGTACACGAAGCTGCGGTGACGATTTTATCGTCACGGCCGATTTCGCTGTCGTTAATGCCGTAGACAATGTTCTTCAGGTCCCCCTTGCCGGGTGCCGTCAGCATTACCTTGGCTGCACCCCTGGCCTTCAGATGCAGCATCAGGCCCTGTTCATCCCGCCATTTTCCGGTATTGTCGATAATCAGCGCATCATCAATACCATACTGGGTGTAATCTATCTCCTCCGGACTGTTGGCGTAGATCACCTTGATCACGTTGCCGTTGGCAATCAGGCAATTGTTTTCCGCATCTACCCGCAGTGTGCCCTGAAACGCGCCGTGCACCGAATCATTGGTAAACAGTCCGGCGCGCTTTTCCAGGTCCCCCGGCTGTCCGGGGCGTACCACGATGGCCTTCAGCCGCAGCACCTCACCGGTACTGGTTCGCTCCACCAGCAGCCTTGCCATGAGCCGGCCGATACGGCCGAATCCGTAAAGAACCACGTCCTGGGGTTTGTCGATGGGCAGGGCCTTGTTGCCGTCCAGGTACCCCAGCTCCTCGTTGACAAAGGCGTCAACGTCCACGGCGTCCGCGCCTTTGGCCTCCAGCTGATCCATGTAACGCACGGTCAGCTTGCCCAGGTCGATCTGGGCATGCCAGAGGTCCAGCTTGGCCAGCGCCATCAATACCGGGTGCGTTTCGAACTCGGACATCTCGTTCATTTCCACCTGGCGGACGTAGCGGTGACTTTTCATGATAAATGTCACTGAACGGTTGTGCAGTGGCCTGCCGTAAATGAAAATTCCAACATCACGCTGACTGAACAGTCGTCCGATTACCGGGATCATTTCCTGGACCAGCGCTTCACGCTGTTTCCAGTCGGCAAAAAAGTCATCTACACTGGGTCGTTCCACAATAGCACCTGTTTTTCCGGATATTTTTCTGGATCGCTATTATCTTGCGAATACTGCACCGGCGCAATAGAGGGTCTTGATCAGGACACTGCTGCCACCTGCCTTGCGGGCCCTGATCAACCACTGACCGATTTTTTGCGCTACAATTCCGCCCTTTTTCGTGCATCAGGATTTGAGCCGGATGAAGTCCCACGCCGATATCTTCAAGCCCCCCCTGCCAGGTGACAGCGGCTCCGTACTGCCGTGGACCAACCTGCCTGGCCTGGCTGCCAGTCTGGCAATCAGTTCGGCGGCAATGGAATCCCCGGGACCCCTGCTGGTGGTCACCAGCAACAACGAGCAGGCCGAGCAGCTGCGCCGCGAACTCGGCTTTTTCTGTCCATCCGGGGACACCCCGCTGCTGAGTTTTCCGGACTGGGAAACACTCCCCTACGATAATTTTTCCGCGCACCAGGATATTATTTCCGACCGGCTGAATGCACTTTACCGACTTCCCGGACTGGCGCGGGGCATCCTGGTGGTATCGTTCACCGGCCTTATGCACAGGCTGCCGCCCCGTCAGTACATCGCCGGGTCCAGCCTGGTGCTGGAATGTGGTCAGCAATTCGACACGGAGGCCATGCGCCGAAATCTGCTGCACGCCGGGTACCAGCACGTCGAGGCAGTCTACGACCATGGTGAATTTGCTGTACGCGGCTCCATCATGGATATTTTCCCCATGGGCAGCAACCTGCCCTACCGCATTGATCTGCTGGACGATGAAATCGAAACCCTGCGCCCCTTTGATCCCGAGACCCAGCGTTCTCTCGGCGAAGTTGATTCCATCAGGCTGCTGCCCGGCAAGGAATTTCCTCTCAACGACGCGGGGATTCAACAATTCCGCAGCAGGTTTCGGGAAAGGTTCGACGTCGACACGCGAAGCTGCCCGCTTTACCAGGATGTCAGCGAGGGCATTGCTTCACCCGGTCTTGAGTACTACCTGGACCTGTTCTTCGACCAGCTGGCCAGTCTTTTCGACTACCTGCCGGACAATACGACGGTGGTCAGAATGGGAGACCTGGCAGCTTCTGGCGAGGCTTTCTGGAATGAGATCAAGACCCGCTACCAGGACCGCCAGATTGACAAGTACCGGCCGATTCTGGCCCCCGGGGAGGTTTTCCTGCCTGTCAGCGAGGTTTTCGCGTCCCTCGGCAATCTGCCCTCGGTGGCGATTCACGAGGAGGCAGCCGCCGGCGACAAAGGCTGTCGATTCGCTACCCGCTTCCTGCCTGACCTTGCCATTAACGCCAAGCTGCAGGAGCCCCTGGGCAGACTGCGGGAATTTATCGATCAGCTGTCGGACAGCAAGGTCCTGTTCTGCGCAGAATCAGCCGGTCGTCGGGAAACCCTGCTGGAACTGTTTCGCACCATCGACCTGCAACCCCGGCCGGTAACCTCGTGGCCGGAATTTACCGATTGTCCATCCGGTGTCTACCTGTGCACGGCGCCACTGGATCGCGGTTTCTGGCTGGAAGCCAACAACACCCTGCTGATCAGCGAGGGACAACTGTTCGGCGGCAAGGTTGCCCAGCGCCGACGACGTGGCAAGACCGTCGACAACACCGACTACCTTATAAAGAGCCTTACCGAGCTGCGGGAGGGTGATGCGGTGGTGCACATCGAACACGGGGTCGGTCGTTACCGCGGACTTACCACCCTGACCATTGACGAACAGGCTACCGAGTTTTTACTGCTGGAATACGCCAAGGAAAGCAAACTCTACGTACCGGTTTCAGCGCTGCACCTGATCAGTCGTTACTCCGGTGCCGATCCGGAACTGGCGCCGCTTAATCAGCTGGGAACCGATGCCTGGAACAAGGCGAAGCGCAGGGCAGCTGAAAAAATCCGGGATGTCGCCGCCGAGTTGCTGGAGATCTACGCACGCCGCGAAGCCCGTAAAGGGTTTGTGTATTCCTGCCAGGATATCGACCTGGACAAGTTTGCCGACAGCTTCCCCTTCGAGGAAACCGATGACCAGGCCAGTGCCATCGCCGCCGTGGTGAAGGACATGAGTTCCGAGCAGGCCATGGATCGACTGATTTGCGGCGACGTGGGCTTCGGCAAGACCGAGGTCGCCATGCGCGCGGCGTTCATTGCCGCCCAGAACAACAAGCAGGTTGTCATCCTGGTACCCACCACACTGCTCGCCCAGCAGCACTACAACAGTTTCAGTGACCGCTTCGCCGACTGGCCGATCAACGTCGATGTCATCTCCCGGTTCAAATCCAGCCAGCAGCAGAAACAGAGCCTGGACAGGCTGGCCGCGGGCAGGACCGACATACTTATCGGCACCCACAAGCTGCTCAATGACCAGATCAGCTATCATGACCTGGGCCTGCTGATAATCGACGAAGAACACCGCTTCGGCGTCCGTCAGAAAGAAAAGCTCAAGGCCCTGCGGGCCAACGTGGATGTACTGACGCTGACCGCAACCCCCATCCCGCGAACCCTCAACATGGCCTTATCCGGGGTAAGGGACCTGTCGTTGATTGTCACACCACCGGCGAAACGGCTGTCGGTGAAGACTTTTATCCGCGAGGAACAGGACAGCCTGATCAAGGAGGCGGTACTGCGTGAGTTGCTGCGAGGCGGCCAGGTTTTCTATCTGCACAACGACGTGAAATCCATCGAGCAGGCCGCCAGCCGGCTCCGTGATATCGTACCCCAGGCCCGCCTGGCCGTTGCTCACGGGCAGCTTCCGGAACGCGAACTGGAAAAGATCATGGCGGATTTTTATCACAAACGCTTCAACGTGCTGGTGTGCTCGACCATTATCGAAACCGGAATCGATATTCCCAGCGCCAATACCATCATCATCCACCGGGCAGACAAGTTCGGCCTGGCCCAGCTTCACCAGTTACGCGGCCGCGTGGGTCGCTCCCATCACCAGGCCTACGCCTACCTGTTGACCCCCCACCAGGGCAGGATGAGTGACGACGCCCACAAGCGGATCGACGCCATCAAGGCAGCCAGTTCGCTGGGAGCAGGCTTCACCCTGGCCAGTCACGACCTGGAGATCCGCGGAGCCGGCGAGTTCCTCGGTGAGGAACAGAGCGGTCACATGCAGAAAATCGGCTTCAGCCTGTACCTGGAAATGCTTGATGACGCTGTTCAGTCCATGAAGGCGGGCAAAACCCCGTCCCTGGATTTCAGTGCCGAGAAGGCCATTGAAATCAACCTGCGGATACCCGCCCTCATACCGGAGGACTACCTGCCGGATGTCCACAGCCGACTGGTCCTGTATAAACGCATATCCGCCGCCGGTTCTGCGGACAGCCTCACCGGCCTGCAGGAAGAAATGATCGACCGGTTCGGTCCGCTGCCGGACGAGGTCAGACTGCTGTTTCGCCTGACCCGGCTGAAACTGCAGGCCCAGGCCCTGGGAATCAGCAGGATCGATGCCAATGTCAGCAACGGCCGTATCGAGTTTGCCTCGTCCACCCGGGTGGACCCCCTGTCAATCGTGGAGCTCGTGCAACAGGATCCACAACACTATAAACTGGGAGCCGCCAACAAGCTGCAGTTTTCCCATGATACACAGCACAATGCCAATGACCGCCTGGACTTTATTGCCGACATGCTGAACCGCTTCCGCACCACTGAACAGCAAGCTGCCTGAGTGATGATAAGACACCTGGCGATCTGCCCTGCGTTCCATTCCCTGTTGCCTGCGTTACTTGCGCTGCTTGCCGTCAATACCGCAGCTGCTGCCTCCTACGACGGTCAACGCTGGTTCGAGGTGGAACTGAGTATTTTTGCCAATCTGTACCCCGAGTACCGCAATGCCGAACTGTGGACACCGGATCGACTGCAGCTCGCCTATCCGGATCGTATCCGGAAATTCAGCAGTCTTGCCGAGTTCCTGGCGGTCGCGGAGTTTGACCGTGGCGACGACCTCGATACCGGTACCAACCCGGAGACGGGTCCGGTGAACATTGTCGACGCGCTGAACCCTGCTGTCGATTTGCTGAACATTACGGATAACGGGATTCCCCTGGCGGAAGTCGGTCCGTTGCCACGCAAGCCGGATTCCGGCCTGCGCCTGCCGGACTTCGATCGCGACCCCTTCCTCCTGCTGCCCGCCAGCCTCAGCGCATTCCAGACTACCAATGACAGGCTGGAACGTTCTGCTGATCACAGGCTGCTGTTTACCGGCCTGTGGCGACAACCCGTGGTGCGCTCCCGCAGCGCCACCGCCCTGCTGGTCCGCGGCGGACGACAGGTGGGTCCTCACCATGAACTGGAAGGCAGCATCACAATTCGCTTCAACGAGAATGAAGACCGGGTGGTGGTCGATGCCAACCTCTGGCTGACGGAGTTTGCTGCAGGATTCGGCGGCCAGGCACAATGGCAGTTACCATTGCCCCCGGCTGCCCTGGTCGATCCGCCACGGTCCACGCGGTCAACCGATGGTGGAATTACCGCTCCGGAAACCAACCGGCGCATCTCCAGGATCGTGCAGATGCGCCAGAGTCGCGCCATGCGCAGCGATGAATTTCACTACCTGGATCACCCGGCGCTGGGCATAGTCATCAGCGTCAAGCCTTACGAGCTGCCGCCGCCAGTCCAGACGATGCCAGTGCAGAACCCGGAAGCCGGCCCGGCAGCACCGGTTTCGGCGGTTGACAACGATGCGGTGGTCCCGCCGGGAACAGGTGTTGAGCCGGAGTCGGCTGGGGTGGCGCCGGCTGCGGGGTCATCAATTGACGGAACCGGCCCTGATTCAACAGGATCCGGTAACAACTGAGCCGCTTTGCCTGCCGGGCAGAAGCAACTGCCGGCTATTGGCTGGTGTCCTGTTCCCCGGCAGGGGTCTGAACAGCGAGCCGCTG
>Ga0070726_10002277_pt1 | contig 17533 bp, 8 predicted proteins | sample tdAd471_FD_67275 | JGI IMG/M metagenome (GOLD analysis project Ga0070726, IMG submission 67275) | Marine sediment microbial communities from the Atlantic coast under amendment with organic carbon and nitrate - tdAd47.1 | ecosystem: Environmental > Aquatic > Marine > Coastal > Sediment | place... | reverse complement strand
TGAAGTTGGCGAGCAGGCATAAAATAGCAGAAGTGGTAGAAGAGCCATTAGGTTTCTCATTTTGTCCGGTTTGGTGTTGGAATGTGTTTGTGCGTTCTCACAATTTAGGAATAATTGGCCAAACGCTTTTCGAAAAATCCTATCCATTTACAAAGCTGAAAATTTATGGTCAAGCAGTTGTTTTAAAATGAAATGGAGCTTTCCATAGCATACTTTACATTAAATAACCGTTATAATCTTTAATTTAACGCCAAAATTTAGTTTTAGTATGAAGTTCATCCGCCGACTACTGGCCCTATTCTTCCTCACCCTCCTGCTTGCTGGAGGAGTTGCTTTTTGGCTGTATTCTTCCTTACATACTCCTGTGACGCATAGCCATGCTGATCAACATATCACTATTGAGCAAGGTTTGGCTTCGTATCGCATTCTTGAGGTATTGGAGGGACATCAGGTCATACAAGCGCCACTGGCTACCAAAATTTATTTGCGGTTCTTCAAGCCAAATGCAAAGCTCGAAGCGGGTGATTATGTATTTCCTTCACCGATTAGCCCTTTAGAAGTGCTAGACCAACTAAAAGACGGGAAAAAACGGACTAAAGCCCTTACTATTCCCGAGGGTTGGACACGATATGAGATTGCTGAACGCATTGCCAAACAATTTCCTGGAGAACCGAAAGCAAGCGGAAAAGAGGTATTGGCCATGATGGATGACGTCAGCCTAATCCAGGACATAGACCCTTCAGCAACCAACCTGGAAGGTTACCTTTATCCTACTACCTACCAGTTTGAATTAGATGAGCAGCCCAAAGCGATCATTGCTAAAATGGTACGCCAATTTAAATCTATCTGGAAGCCTGGATGGGATGAGTTGGCACGCAAAATGGGAAAAACTAAGCGTGAAATTGTCATCATCGCCAGCCTCATTGAAAATGAATCTAAAGTAGATACCGAACGAAACTTAGTGGCTTCCGTCATTTACAATCGACTCGAAGGGAGAATCCCATTGGGCATTGATGCAACGAATGTATACATAGCCAAAATGCTGGGCCGTTGGGATGGTATTATACACAAAAGTGACGTCGAGATCGAGCACCCTTATAATACCCGAAAGGTATATGGCCTCCCTCCTGGGCCCATCAGTTCGGCTAGCCAGTCGGCGATTGAGGCGGCACTTGATCCTGCACAGACGGACTATTTATACTATGTGCTAAATGTAGAAGCAGCTGATGGGTCTCACCATTTTTACGCTACCGCGGCAGCCTTTGCCGAAGGGAAAAGAGCCTATCAAAGGTGGCTGGCCGGGCAACGGGGGAAATAGTTGGGCTTCCTTGTAAGGCTGGGCAAAATCGGAAATACGAAATCGGAAGTGGGGAAGACTTGGAAACATTCCGCCTTCCGATTTCGCATTTCCGATTTCACAATTTTATCTTGCTGCTCTGTCCAAGCTTAGAAGGGTGCCCAAATAGTTAAATGCACCGCCTTAATTAAGGGGTCTTAAGCATTTTATAATGAGCTGGGCTATTAAAGATTCAACCAATAGGTCATTTTAAAAACAAGTGCTCGATTTTTGCTAAACAGATCTTGTGGCAGATAATTTTCTGTATAAACGATAAACAAATCCGAAGCTGGCTGATAACGCCATTGAAAACGGGCATTTAAGTTAACATTCTCCGAAACATTGTTGTATTGAATATAGGTCGTTAAAAAGATCTTGTCTGTAAACGTAAAGTCAATACGGGGTCCCATTAGAAATAATTGTTCTTGACCAAAATTTTCTGGAAGCCGCAAATCGTTGAAGTCAAAGCGCAAGGCAATACTTCCATAAGGTTGGTAACGATAGGTAAGCTCTCCACTCAGGTTGAAGTTTTCACCATTGTAGAAACCACCATAACTACTGCTGATTTGATAGAAAAATGGCTTTCTAGGATTACTGTTGTATTCGATGGCAAAGGCGTTCCAATTATATTCCTCTCCTTCAAGAAAACCAGTATATTGACTTGGGTCCAATAAATTGAAACTATTGGTGAGCTTTTGAAAGACGTAGGAATAATTAAACGCTAGGGATGATGCATTATTGAACTGGAACTGATAACCCAATTGGTAAGACCGGTCTGTGAGCGTGCCTCCCGGTATATAGGTATGTTGAAAATCAAAACTTGGCCCCATTCGAATGATGGACTCCCTTTCGGGGTAAATTTGATAGCCTAGGTTGCTAAAAAAAGAATATTGACCAGGATAAGTCCGTGCGCTGGGCACAAAGCCTGCTTCCGCATTGAAAAATTCGTTGATAAAAGAAAAGCCGGAAAAGGCACTAAACGTGCGAGTTGAATAACTGCCAAATGCCAATCCAGAAAGATTTTCTCGGTTATTAAAATCATCAAAAGATTTGCTGAGATAAGAACTGTGATACCAGCGAGTGTCTTTACTCGCTGCTTCCAGGTCCACACTAAGAACTCGGTTATAGGTGTTAGGTCGTAATTCAATCCGATTTCCCACCTGTATTTGGCGAAAAACGTTTTCACTGAAAAATTTAAGGGAATCGCTTGGTTCTACCCCCAGACTTTGTTTGTTGACGAGACTAAATGTAATGTTAGACTGCGCCCCGAAGTTTCTTTGTAAGGCCGCAACGGTATAGTTTTGAGCAGGTAAGCCAATAGAGGTTTCCTGTTTAGTTTGCATATTCAAAATATTCACTCGCCATTTTTCACTTAGCGAACCACTAAGCCTGGCACCATATGAAATGGGAACCTGTTGCACGAAGCCGAAAGAATCACGCGCTAGGCCAATCCGTCGGGAAAAAAAGGGGCGTGCGCCAGGAAAACCAGCTAAGTCGAATAAATCACTATTCTCCAAAAAAAACTGGCGTCTTTCCGGGAACTGAAATTCAAAACGAGTGAGGTTAATGATTTGATCATCAACCTCAACCTGTGAAAAATCTGGATTTACTGTGAGATCCAGGTTTAAAGAAGAGGTGAGTGCTATTTTAGCATCGAAGCCAAGCTGGAGATCAGCATTTTGGTCGATGGGGTCAACTTCTCTGTTAGTAGAAGTATTAGCCGTGATGTAGGGGATAAAAGAGATGTTGGTTTTAGCAGGAGGGATAGGGTCATCCCAAATCAATTGTCCGCCATAGGGAAAAGAGGAGGAGATAAATTGAATGGGGGTGCGGATCCAACTCGTCTTTCGGTTCCTTTTCAACTCCCAACGATCCATAGAGATATTCCATTCTCGGATGTTACTTTTATACCGAAAACTTTTAAAGGGTATAGCGATTTCGGCGATCCATTTATCAGCATAGCGCACGACTTTGGAATACCATTTATTATCCCAAAAGGCGCTGTAGGAATCATCACCACTGCCTCCTCCAGTAACCGTACCTTCCAATTGAATACCCGCAGGGGTGATGACAAAGAAAAAGCCATTCAGTTTATCGTTATAAGGGCCAATGGCAAATCCCACATTATCATTTAGGTCGTAGTCAAAATCACGCCGGAGCGAGCTAACAATGTCTGGTGTTTCATCGTCGTAGCAGACAAAGGAGGCATAAAAGAATTCGTCGTCGAAAGTGAAACGGGCTTCCGTTTGAAAAGGGGCCCTGACTGTATCTACCGGATAGTTGGTATACCAATTATCCGCGAGGTCGGCAGTCTGCCAGTCAGATTCATCCAAGCTCCCGTCCAATACGATGGTACCAATGGCTTTTTTAATATGTAATTCCGTACCCGGTTGGTTTTGACCATATCCGTCATTAATCGCCCATAAAAGGGCAAAGAATAGGAGGGTGGTGTAGCGAGTCTTCGCCATTTTTAGCACTGGTTTCTGTTGAAGGAAATGATCTAAAGCAGCACCAAAATTAGGAATTAATCCTGCTCTGACAATTTTTGTGGTCAACTTAAATTGAAAAGCACAGAAATGGTCAGAGAACGGTATTAACTAGGCCTTATTTTTTTAATCTTAAAAGGCAGGTGATTTCTTTAGATTAGATTTTAATGTGCTTGAATAGCCCCAAGGGGGTCGATGTTATGAGCATCTCCCTTGAATGCTAGTGAGCACAAACTGCTCGTAAAAGGCTCCAATGAAACGCTTCTTAATCTCGGCTGTTCACAGATTTGGAGGACAATCAATATTTGCAGTCCGAATCACTACCTCCAAGCCAGCACTAACAAACACAATTTCCATTCTTCTCCAGCAAAGAGGGGGACGGATTATTATCTTTTTGGGTATTTATTAGTAATTTTCCAGAATGGTACATTAATGAATAGACTTTCTCAGCTATGAAATAATGACGCTAAAATTGAATTAAGGAATGAGGCGCAAATAAAAGATACAAAATGCTTTATCTTTTCCCTCATTCCTGAGAGGAATAATACTATCAAAAATTATCTATGAAAAAGACTTACACCCTAAGCTTGCTATTAGGCCTAATAGCCTTTGTGATTCAAGCGCAGAATCCGAATTTGAATTACAATAAGTTTAAACAATTAAAAGAAGAGTTTCCTACTCCTAATGCTTATCGCACTGCTTCTGGTGCTCCGGGTCATGATTATTATCAGCAAAAAGCTGATTATAAGATGAACATCCGATTAGATGATGAAAAGCAGAGAATTTATGGGGACGAAGTGATCACGTACTTCAACAATTCTCCTGATGTGCTTACTTATCTCTGGCTTCAATTGGATCAGAATGTTAGAGCTAAGGATTCGAAAACCTTAAAAATACGACCTGGTGAGATCAATGGCCGGATGAGCTTTAGACAGTTATCGAGAATGCAGAACCCCTTTGATGGTGGACATAATATTGAATACGTAAAAAATGCCGCGGATAAGGATATGAAGCACCATATTGTTGGGACCATGATGCGCGTGGACCTGGATCAGCCCTTGAAGCCAGGTGAAAATGTGTCCTTCAAAATAAAGTGGTGGTACAATGTACCTTCCAGTGGTCGTGGTAAAGCGGAATACTTTGCAAAAGACGAGAACTACATTTATACCATTGCCCAGTTTTTCCCAAGAATGTGTGTATACAATGAAGTAGAAGGATGGCAACATAAAGAGTTTTTGGGAAGTGGTGAATTCACCTTGGTTTTTGGTGATTACGAAGTAAACATCACAGCTCCTGCCGATCACATTATAGCTGCTACGGGTACATTACAGAATCCCAAAGAGGTATTGACTAGTGAGCAACGTAAAAGAATGGCTAAAGCTCGCAAGACAACCGATACGCCTGTGATGATCGTAACCGAGGAAGAGGCCATTGAAAATGAAAAAGAGAAATCTACAGCAGAAAAGATATGGACATTCAAGGCGGAAAATGTACGTGATTTTGCTTTTGCTTCCAGCCGCAAGTTCATCTGGGATGCGATGGCTTTGGAGCAAAATGGTAAAACCATTATGTGCATGTCTGCCTATCCAAAGGAAGGCTATAACCTTTGGAAAAAGTATTCTACTCGTGTAACTGCACACACCATTGAGGTATACTCAAGGATGACCTTTGACTATCCCTATCCAGTAGCTTGGTCCATCGATGGTAGCATGGGGATGGAATATCCCATGGTGGCTTTCAACTACGGTCGTACCGAAGCTGACGGAACTTACTCCCAACGGATGAAGTATGGACACATCGGGGTAATCATCCACGAGATCGGTCACAACTACTTCCCAATGATCGTCAATTCTGATGAGCGTCAGTGGACTTGGATGGATGAAGGGATCAACAGTTTCTTGGATGCGGTTGCTGGACAGGAATGGGAAACGGACTATGACTGGGGAGCACAACCTGCAAAGATCGTTTCTTACATGAGTTTACCCAAGGAGGAAATTTCTCCCATTATGACCAACTCAGAATCCGCGAAAAAACTGGGGCCTAATGCCTACACTAAGCCAGCAACAGCCTTATATATTTTGCGGGAAACCATCATGGGCCGTGAGCTATTCGATATGGCTTTCAAAGAATATGCGAATCGCTGGATGTTTAAGCACCCAACACCTGCTGATTTTTTCCGCACGATGGAAGATGCTTCCGGGATAGATTTAGACTGGTTCTGGAGAGGTTGGTTTTACACGACAGATCATGTTGATTTGGCCATCACTGAGGTCAAGTGGTTTCAGGTAGATACCAAAGACCCTGAGGTGGAGAAGAATTTGGCTAAAGCCAAGAGAGAAAAATCGCCTAAGTATATTGGTGATCAACGTTATGATGCAATGGAGACTATGGTAGAGCGCGATCCGACCATGAAAGACTTCTACAACACCTATGATCCGCTTGATGTAACACCAGAAGATAAAGAAGCTTACGAGCGTTACCTAAGTAAGTTATCTCCCGATGAAAAAGCATTTTTGGAGGCGGGCTACCACTTCTACTCCGTCAAATTTGATAATGTCGGTGGTTTGGTCATGCCGATCATTCTTGAATTCCAATTTGTAGATGGTACTACTGAAATCGTGAGAATTCCCGTACAGATTTGGCAGAAGGAAAACGAACAAATCAATAAGGTGTTTTTCTTTGAAAAAGAAGTGGAGAAAATCATTTTGGACCCGCTTTTAGAAACAGCAGATACCGACCGAAATAACAACTATTGGCCAGAAACCCGGGAGCCTTCCCGTTTTGAGCTGTTTAAAGGCACAGCGAGACGTAGGGGCGGCAGTGGTGCTGGCAATCCGATGCAGCGCTCGATGCAACGTCAGCAGCAGAACAATAATGGTGGCAGTGGTGGGAACTAGACGGCTTTGAAAGCCCGAAAATAGGGATCAACTCGAAAATAGGGATGACGCATATTTGCCCATCCTTTTATTGCAAAATTTACTTTACAAAGTATTACAAACTAAGTCTTCTTTTAAATGAAACGATTATTACCTCTTGTTGTCTGTCTGCTTTTCTCCCTATTCTTAATGTCCCAGGATTATTTCTACAAAGATTTTGGGCCTTTTGATCCTTCGATCCCCAGTCCAGAAGCCTTTTTGGGTTACGAAATAGGAGATTATCATACCCGGCACGACCGCATCGTGGCTTACTTGGAAGCCCTGGATGCCGCCTCTGACCAAGCCAGCCTCATCGATTATGGTAAAACCCATGAGTTGAGAAGGTTGGTTATACTTCAGATTAGCGATCCCGATCACTTGCAAAATATAGAAGACCACCGGCAAAAACACCTGCAATTAGTGAAGCCGGATGCTGTCGTACAAGATAGCGATCTGGCAGATATGCCGGTTTTTGTTAACCTGGGGTACAATGTCCATGGCAATGAGCCTTCGAGCTCGGAGGCCGCCATGCTGGCAGCCTATGTGTTGACCGCTTCTAATCACCCAGAAATAGCGCGGTACCGGCAGCAGGCCATCGTCTTCTTGGATCCGACCATCAATCCAGACGGGAGGGATCGACACTCCCAGTGGGCAAATGCTCATAGAAGCGCGGTATTAAACGCCGATCCCATGGATTCCGAACACAACGAAATGTGGCCCAGGGGCAGAACGAACCATTATTGGTTTGACCTGAACAGAGATTGGTTGCTACTGGTGCATCCGGAAAGCCAGGGGAAGTTGAACTGGTATCATCAGTGGTACCCTAATGTAGTAACCGATTTTCACGAGATGGGCTCCAATAGTTCCTACTTCTTTGAGCCTATGAAGGCCAATGGATCCAAAGACCCCATCATGCCTATAGAGAATTATACGACCCTCAATGATACCTTCGCCCTATACTTTCAGCGGGAGATGGATAAATTGGGTTCACTGTATTTCACCAAGGATGTCTTCGATGGAACTTATCCCGGCTATGGCTCTTCCTATCCCGATCTGCAAGGGGGATTAGGTATTCTATTCGAACAGGCTAGCTCCCGCGGGCACGTACAGGATACAGACATGGGGCAGATTACTTTTCCGTTTACCATCAGAAATCAGTTTGTCAACTCCATAGCGACTGTCGAAGCCTCCGTGAAGCATAAGAAGTTATTGTATACCTATCAGCAAGACTTCTTTAAGTCGGCCATTGCCAATGCGAATAAAAGCAAGGTAAAGGCTTACCTCTTTGGAGAAGAATACGACCAGAGTAGGCTCAATGCCTTCGTTAATCTATTGCTATCCCATCAGATTAAAGTGTATGAACTGGACCAAAAAACTACACTGAATGCTAAGTCCTACCAGCCAGGCAAGGCCTACGTTGTACCGACCGCCCAAGCTCAATATCGCATGGTTCAGAGCATGTTTGAGACCTATCGCGAATACCATGACAGTGTTTTTTACGATGCTTCCGCCTGGTCTTTGGCGAATGCCTACAACATAAAATATTCAGCCTCCGCTAAGGGAATTAAACCTGGAAAAGAAGTGACAAAGGACGACCTGGCCGCTGACAATAAAACCGTTCCCGTTTCCAATTATGCTTATATAATTGGATGGGAGGATTATAATGCCCCCGCCCTTCTTTATCACCTGCAATCTAAAGGAGTACGTGTGATGGTTTCCCAGAAACCCTTTACTATTCCTACTTCAACAGGTGATCAGCCTTTTTCATATGGGTCACTCGTTATTCCCCTGCAAAAACAGAAAATGGGGAGCGATGAGCTAAGAGAACTTTTGCTAGAAGCAGCCAATAATTGGCAGGTCGACGTGCATGCTGCTAGCACGGGATACAGCCGGTCTGGTATTGACTTGGGAAGCAGGTATGTAAATGCCTTGGATAAACCCAAAACAGTGATACTGTCCGGAGACGGAACCAGCAGTTACGAAGTGGGTTTTGTATGGCACCTTTTAGATCAGCGGGTGAAAATGCCCATCACGAAACTGCAGACCCATCTATTTGGAAGAGCAGATCTCAGTGAATACAATACGATGGTGCTCGTTTCGGGAAGCTACAATAATCTCGATAGCACAGATATTCAAAAAATAAAAGACTGGGTTTCCGAAGGTAATACCCTGATAACCATTGGCAGAGCTACAGCTTGGGCCATTGGAAAGAAAATCGTTAAGGAGTCCCTACTGAAAGAAGAGAAGGATGAAAAGAGCGAAAAGAAAGACACGACGGAAAGGAAAAGATATGATTATGTCGAAGCTTCTGAGATAAGAGGCAGGGACGGTGTAGGAGGAGTAATTTTCGAGGTGGATCTCGACATAACTCATCCCCTTGGTTATGGATACAGGGACCGTCAATTGCCCATCTATCGGAATAACAAGGTCTGGATAGCCCCCAGCAAAAATGAATTCAGCAATGTAGCCATGTACACCGATGAGCCACATATTGATGGCTTCATTACCGATGACAATCTGAATAAGTTTCTTAAAAAATCGGCCTCCATCGTAGTAAGTAAAGCAGGGCAGGGTAGAGTCGTATTATTTGCTGAGGATCCCAACTTCCGCGGCACCTGGTACGGAACGAACAAGCTGTTTTTGAATGCTATTTTCTTTGGGGAATTGATCAGAGTACCTTAGTACCGCGGAACAAGTCGATTTTCCTTTTACCCCAAAGAAATAAGGTGTCACCTTACATGTAAAAGGCAACACCTTAATTCTAATTCCTAGGTGACAAAGTAATGGCTAGCCATTACTTTGCCCACCATAATTTCGTATCCTGCTGATCGGCTCCTTGAACCGAAATCGCTGTATTTACATTAGCACCGTTCGTGTTAAGTGCCTGATTTCCATATCTCATTCGTTGTGGATATTTTCCATTGATATCTCCAGGTGCGTAAATGTCAAAATCTGCCACACCTTCTGCCAATTCTTTTGGATAGCCATAATCTCGGACAATGGCCCAAGCTTCAAAACCATCTGTATAGTTATTGATCCATCTTTGAATAGCTATTTTCTCTATCATTTCCTCTTGGCTTCCGGTCAATTGTGCCATCGGAGAATCAGAGAGAAATTTACCAATATCAGCATCGGCAACATTCCATAATTTCATGGATTGCTCAATTCCTTTTTGGTACATCTCTTGCGCATCATCTGTACCTAAACCTCTGACAGCAGCTTCCGCTCTCAGGAAATAGGCTTCTGCTGTTGTGAAGACGATTTCAGGGAATATCTCATTGGTATTTTTCCGGCGAATCACCCTTTCATCGGGCTTTGACCAAAATTCATAAGCAACATAAGGGTTGGTTTCTCCATTTATACGAGTAGGTTGGCCAATGTAATAGGTTTCTTCGGCCATCGTAATGGTGGTTACATCCTCTACTGTTTCAGTCGTATATTCCGCACCTGCATCGTCTAGGGTTTGGTATATGAAATCCAATCGTTTTTGGTGCAGCGCCGCTTCAGTCCCATCAGGTTTTGTAATGGTTACCACTCCACCTGGAGCAGGATCGGCATACATTTCCAATCGAGGATCGTCAAAATTACGAAGATTATCAATCAAGGTTTTCCCTACTTTCCAGTCCGAACCTCTACCAAAATTGTAATACACATCGCCATAGGTTGCACTGCCCCATTGAGAAATCGTAATATCTTTTTCCAACAAACAATTATCTCCTTCGGCTTCAAGTACGCCACTCGACAAAGCGGATGTAATAGCGCTCTCTGCAAAATCGGCTCCTTGTGCACCCAATGCACGCATCCCCATGCGGAGCTTTAAGCTATTCGCCAATTTTTTCCACTTCTGGAGGTCACCGCCATAGTACAAATCGTTTTCCCCTACATCATCTACATTGGCTCCTGTTTTTTCCGCGTCTCCAATGGTAGCTATTGCCTCATCCAGCTCTGCTATAATGCCCGCATAAATGCTTTTTTGATCATCGTACTTTGGCAAGGTAATATCAGCATCAACTGCCTCAGAATACGGGATCATTCCAAAGATATCCGTATACATTTGAAAATATAAGCCGCGCATGATCGTCCCGATAGCATGCATGTATGGATTATCAAATTCGCCGCCTGCTTGAACTAACTTCATGTAATTATCCAGTCCACCAATGTAACCAGATAGCCATCCCCAAGAGGCATCTGTATAGGCACTGCTGTAGGAATAACCCAAGCCATCAGACCACCAACATCCGCTAAATCCAAAAGTGAAATGACCAGCATATCGATCGCCATGAATCAGGTGTGCTCTCCAGTAAGGAAAACGATCGGGAGCATATAAACGAACCTGTGGACCTGTCAGAAAGAACTTTCCACTGACCTCATCACTTGTAAATCCAGAGGGATTCACATTAATATCATTAAAATCACCGGTACATTGGGTCAAAAATGTAGCAGCAAATAATAAGGTTAGAAATTTTATATATTTTTTCATTATAACTGATTTATCATGTTATTGAAAACAGGATTTTTTTGTTACCCACTATCTTTAAAATCGTAAACTGATATTCACACCTAGACTTCTTAAAGTGGGTAGATTAGCACTTAGAATTCCCATACCATTGTTTCCTGTACCTAAGCTAGCTTCAGGATCAACATGGGTAATATCCTTTTTTAAGAAGAATAAATTGCGACCAATGATCCCAATACTCGCACCTTGAAGGAAGGAATTAGACAACAGCGAAGTAGGAAGGGTATACCCCAGCACAAACTCACGCAATCGAATATTATCCTGGTCAAATACATAATTGGCACCAATACCAGAATGGGCGCCCCAATATTGTTGGGCAGTGATTGAGGTAGTATTTTGTACAAAAGTACCATCATCCATTTCTACTACACCATCCACAACAGTACCTCCCTCTCTAAATTGTAAACTTTCTACAGAAGATCCTGAGCCGTCTAAAGCGGCATTAGTAGCGGAATACACTTGGCCTCCGATCCGAGCATCAATCAAGAAGCGTAGAGAAACGCCTTTGTAGGTCACTGTATTAGTCAAACCTCCAATCCAATCTGGCTGAGCATTGCCCAGTAGAGTTCTATCGGTGGAAGCCAGGGGAATACCATTCGCATTAACGATGACCTGTCCTTGGTCATTGGTTCGCCAAGTTGTTCCATAAATATCGCCATATCCGCCGCCAACTGTGGCACGGATAGCAACATTTCCAGAGTTGGTCGTATTAAGCGTATGGCTTTCCAAATCCTCAACTAACTCTTCCAATTCATTGCTGTTTTTCGAAAAGTTTAGGGCGATGTCCCAGTTGAAGTTATTGGTTCGAACGGGTGATCCACCTACTAATAATTCTATCCCAGTATTGGTCATTCTACCAATATTTTCTCTGAATGCGCCAAAGCCCGTTGCTGCCGGTACAGGTACATCATAGATCAAATCTTCTGAGGCTATTTTATACCAAGAGAAATCAGCAAATGCTCTGTTTTTCAGGAATCGAAATTCGAGACCGAATTCTAGAGAGTTGATACTTTCCGGTCTGAGGCTCTCGCTCTTTCTTACATTATCTCTAGATAAGGTGGTTCGTCCCAGGTAGCCATCTTGCGCCACAAAATATAGGGTATTCAACTGATAGGGATCAGTATCATTTCCTACTTCTGCATAGTTCCCTCTGACTTTTATCATATTAAAAGTCTTACTATTGGGATCGATGAAGCGATTAAGCAAAAGCGATACACCAACGGAAGGATAGAAATAAGAGCGATTTTGTTCTGGCAAAGTAGAAGACCAGTCATTTCGTCCAGTAATGTCCAAATAGGCAAAACCATCATATGAAATAGAAGCAGAACCGTAAACCGAATTCACCTTCTTCTCTGTCAAAGGAGTGTAGAAGGGCTGGTTTTCACGAGTATTTGCTAATATCGGCCGCGTAGGAATTTTAAAATCGCTAGAGGTAAATCTCACATTTTCACCGGTACGGTGAGAAGCATTACCGCCCAAGTTGACGGAAAGATTAACTTTCGAAGTGACATCTTTATTCAACATCAATAAGAAGTCGGCATTGGTTTCCATGTTTCTGCTATTGCTAGCACTCAACCCGCCTGGCTTGTTGAAGTGATGCCCCGGTTGCGTAATACTTTCTCCTTTGATATTGGTAACATCTGTACCAATACGGACAAAGGCGGACAACCAAGGTGTGAATTCGTATTGCAATTTGGCAAAACTCAATAGTTTTTCACGACGATTATAGTTTCTATCATGTTGCAGTAGCCAATAGGGGTTGGCTCCTAAACTAGAGTAGGAAACCGCATCTAAAGACTCCGAAGGGATTTGGTAGGTTTTCAAATCCTCAATATCAACGTTTCTAGGCGTATAGTACAAATAAGCCATGATTCCTTCAGAGCCTTGGGACACTTTGTTGTTAAGCTCTTGCGTAAAATAGGTAGCTTTCGCATCAAGTGATAGGCGATCTGTCAAGCTCAATTGCGACCTCAAGGTAAAATTGTGGCTATTTAAATCCGAATTAGGTAGAACAGCTTCCGTCTTATTGTTGGTATAAGAAAAACGGGCATTATAGCGTTGATCTCCACCTTCTAAAGCAACCGTATTCACTATTTTGGCAGCGGTTCGGAAGAAGTTCTCCACATTGTCAGGCTGCGCGGAATAGGGGCGCTGTTCTCCGGTGTAATACAACTGGCTGCTTCCATCTAGTCTAGGGCCCCAGGAACTAGAAGCGCTTTTCAAGTCGGTAATGTTTGCAGGTACATTCTGCCCAGTCCCTTGCCCATATTCATTTTGATACTCGGGAAGAAACATCGGATTATCAAAGGTAATGTTGGAGTTGAATGAAACGCCAAGGCCATTTCTAGCCATCCCTTTTTTAGTGGTAATTAATAACACACCATTACTTGCTCTGGATCCATATAGGGCAGCTGCATTAGGGCCTTTTAGCACAGAGATGGATTCAATATCATCTGGGTTAATATCAGTAATTCCTCCTCCTGAGACATTACTGTTGTAAACGCTACCTCCACTATTGGAGCCAGAAGCATCGATGGGCATACCATCCACCACAATCAGCGGTTGGTTGTTGGACGTAATGGAGTTATTTCCTCGAATAACAATCCTCGATCCAGCACCCGGGCCACCTGTACCCTGCGAAATAACGACACCGGATACTTTCCCTACCAGCGAATTGACAGCATTGTGATCCTTCACGGTAGAAATCTCATCACTGCCAATTTCAGTAATAGAGTAACTCAAAGCTTTCTTTTCTCTGGAAATCCCAATAGCCGTCACGACAACTTCATCGAGGGCAGTACCAAATTCCATCGTCACATCTATCACCCGCTGCGTGCCGATACTGATAGTTTGTATTCCAAAACCAGTGTAAGAAAATACGAGTGCTTTAGCATCGTCAGGCACCGCTAGGGTATAGCTCCCGTCCAAATCAGTAATCGTACCGATGCCCGTACCTTGGACGGTAATATTTACACCAATCAGCGGATTACCGTCTGTATCTTGTACGCTTCCCGTAATGGTGATTTCCTTTTCCAAAAGATTTGCATACGTTTCACCTGCCGCCGCAAGTGAGTGCGGTAAAAAAACTATCCCTAAAGCCAGCAGGATGCAACAGCCTAAAGAAATAGTGTTAATGGGTTTCAATTTCATAATTCTAGTGGTTTAAAATGATTAAAATAAAAGTAAAGTCATATAGTTTTATTGTATATGAAAATTCTTATTGCAACAATGTCGCTATATAGAGGTTAATTCATAGAGATACAACTACCTACATTCGTAGACTACCACTGCAGATAGATGAATGTTCGGGAAATAGCTTAGCATACAACCCTTCATCAAGCAGAAATTAGAGTTTCTTACACACTAAATCAAAGGAAAATAAAGAAGGTTAGACTCGCACTAAAAATGGCATTTATTTACGAAAACCTGTATAAAGTTAGATCAAATATTGGTAATAAGCAGTACAAAAATAACAAATAATGTACTAATTGTGTACGAACACAGCATTAAAAAGTTGATATTCTTTTAACCCGGACTGGTGACATCTTATGTCGCGGTACATTCAGGCAAGTTATTGCAGGATAAACCCAAGAATTAGAAGAGGGGGTAAATACAGATCATTGAAGAAAGAAAGGTGTTGTTTGAGGTGCTGGCGCGCTTTGACTAAGTGTACCTTCACGGTATTACTAGAAATCTTCAATTGCTTGGCGATCGTCATATTATCCAGTCCTTCAAAATAGCGCATTTTGAAAATGGTTTTTCTTTGAGGTGGAAGCGTCTCTACCAATCTATTAATGGCTTCCAACTGCTCTTTTTCAATCAATAAACGCTCGCCGTTTTTGAAATCGGAAGTACTGTGACTTAACAAAAATTGTTCTTGAAGCTGTTTGTCGGTAGCTATCTTCTTCAGACAATCATAAGCCTTAAACTTTGCGATGCGGTACAAAAAGGCTTGAACAGATTGGTCTGTATTAATGATGGCACGCTTTTTCCATAAGGTTATGAATACTTCAGATGTGGCTTCTTCTGCTAAAACCTCTATTCCTATCAGCTTCTTACAATAAACGAAAATCACCTGGAAATACTTGGCATAAACCCACTTAAAACTGTTTTCGTCCCCATTCTTCAATGCACTCAAATGCCGATATTCCTCTCTCAGTGGCAAAATTATTGATTTGGTTTAATTGTTAAAACGCAACCCTATTACAATCAAATGTACAAAAAATTGAAAAATTTTCTCTAGTGAGTAATCCCAATTCTTTTTCCAATCGATATATGGGTATAGGATTTAATAACCCAATTTTTTTCTGCTGATGCAAACAAAAGAAGAATTAATTCTGAAACTCTTTTCAAAAGCTTGTTCTAAGGCAGAACTCAAATTGCTGCTTGAGCTGATTAGTGAAGATCAGTCCGCTACCCCACCAAAGGTGATGGATGAACTTTTTCAGCAAATCAAAGGTAATGAAATAGTAAGCAAAGAAGCTTTCGACAGCGTTTGGGAAAAAGTGACTGATCAAACAGCGGACTTGCAGCAAAAATCGATCAGACCACGCCCCCTTTGGCGGCAAAATCGCTTCTTTCTAAGAATTGCCGCTACGCTTGCGCTGGTCCTTGTCTCCCTTTTTGTTGTTCAGTACTTCCAGAGCGAAAATTGGGTTGTTCAGCAATCTATTGCTGGTCAAATCAAAACAGTAACGCTGCCGGATGGATCAGTGGTAACACTAAATGGAAACTCTTCTATTCGGTACCTGCAAAACTGGTCAGCCGATCCTATTCGAACCGTACAACTCCAAGGAGAAGCCTATTTCAAGGTGAAAAACTTTGGCGATGGAACCACCAAATTCCAAGTAGTGACTTCCGACTTGACCGTTGAGGTATTGGGCACCTCTTTTAATGTTAAATCCTGGACAGAAGAAACCAGCGTGTTCCTAGAAGAAGGTCAAATCAATATAAAACTGGATAATTCAGCCGACCGGGAAGTAAGGCTGGAACCAGGGGAAGTGATGCGGTATTCCACTAAAGAACAAAGATTGGTGCCGCCCAAAATAGTAGCCAATCAACTTGAAGTCTCGTGGAAGCAGGGAATCCTGGAGTTTGAGGAGACTCCCCTGGAAGATATCCTCCAGCGATTGACTTCCCCCAACAACCTTAGCTATACCATTGTTGATGAAGTCTTAGCTAAGCGGGAATTCACTTTGAGAATACCAACTGAAGATTTGAACGTAGCACTAAATCTATTGAGTACGCTTACAGGAACCAACATCGAGCAGGTTGATCATCTACTCGTGATACAAGAAAAGACGACTGACAAAGACTAAAAGGAATAGCCCATAAGATTGGACGTCATATATAGGCTATTCTGGAACTAAATTGTATAATAAAAACACAAAGTTGATGAAAATCCAGGATTTACCCAAAAAATTCCTGCTACTACTGCTGTTTTGTGTGCTTTTGAAAGGCATTTCAGAAAACCTTCATGCTAACAGTATGTTACCGAAGGTAATTGTACAGGAACAACCCTTACATGAAGTCCTCGAGGAGATTGGAGAAAGGTACCAGGTATTCTTCAGTTACGAACCCAGCTTGATAAAAAACATTTACGTGGATTTTGACCTCCGACCGGAGGAAAGGCTGGAAGACGCCGTCAACCGATTATTGGTCAAAACCAACTTTACATATGACCTGGTAAATGAAAAATTTTTGGTCGTTTATAAGAACGACAAGAAGGGCCAACGGAAGGCCAATAAGATCCGGAAGAAATTTAATCAGATCGGAAAACTGGAGAGAGAGGGAGATCTCAGTATTCGAAGAAACAGCAAAAAAACACAGCTTAAAGCTTTGAATATTTTGTCTTCTATTAAGGCAAGCAAACGCAAGGCACAAGGCCCCGGTACTATCACAGGAACCGTTGTTGATAAAGCTTCCGGCGAAGAGCTTCCTTTTGCGAATGTTCAATTGGAAGGAACAAGTCTTGGATCATCTACAAATGTTGAAGGTGAATTCATTATTCATCAAATTCCAGCTGGAGATTATAACTTGCTCGCGACCTATATTGGTTATGTAGAGCAAACTATACCCGTTACTGTTGTTGCAGGTAAAACGCTAGAAGTAAATGTTGAATTGGATTATGCTGCTGTACTAGGTGCAGAGGTAGTAGTAACTGCCCAAGCTTCAGGGCAAATGGGAGCTATTAATCAGCAGCTAAATTCTAATACCATCAAAAATGTGGTATCAGCAGATCGAATAAAAGATGTTCCGGATGTTAATGCGGCAGAATCAG
>Ga0070726_10002276_pt1 | contig 17534 bp, 13 predicted proteins | sample tdAd471_FD_67275 | JGI IMG/M metagenome (GOLD analysis project Ga0070726, IMG submission 67275) | Marine sediment microbial communities from the Atlantic coast under amendment with organic carbon and nitrate - tdAd47.1 | ecosystem: Environmental > Aquatic > Marine > Coastal > Sediment | place... | reverse complement strand
CGAGCTCGGCGCCCAGCGACTGGAGCAGGGCGCCGACTTCGTCCCGCAGGGTCAGCCCGCGCCCCGGGTCTGCTTGCGCTTGGGCCCGAAGGCGTCGCGCACGCTGGGGAAGGGGAAGCCGACGACCTGCACGTCGCCCTCGCCGTCGTAGCGCAGCTCGGCGGTGTTGGGCTCGGCGAAGCGGGGGTCGTCGAGGCTGTAGGCGTCGCTGAAGACGTGCATGCGCTGGTTGCTCGAGCCGATGAACCGCCGCTGGCTGGTGTAGCGCTCGCGCTCGTAGGGCCCGTCGACGAGCAGGTCGAGGTGCGGCAACAGCGGCGAGCGACGCGCCTGCAGGTCCTCCAGCCAGTAGCCGGTGAAGGCCATCACCGTCAGCCCCGCGGCGCGGAGCCCCGCCGCCAGCGGCGCCAGCGCGACGTCCTGCTCGAAGGGCTCGCCGCCGATGAGGGTCACGCCCTCCAGCTCGGGGCGGCGCGCGCGGGCCGCGAGCACGCGCTCGAGCAGCGCGGCGGCCGTCCACTCGACGCCGCCCTTCGCGCTCCAGAGGTGCGGGTTGCAGCAGTCGGGACAGGCGAGGGTGCAGCCCTGGGTCCAGATCGCGAAGCGAGCGCCCGGGCCCTCGGCCTCGGTCAGCTCGACGGTGCTCGCGACCCGGATCGGGGGCGGACTCAGCGGCAGCGGCTCGCCGCTCACTCCGTGATCTTGATCACGAGCTCGTAGTCCTGGCCGTCGCGGCCCTCGCGGACCTCGGTCACCGAGCCCAGGCGCTGAGCCTTGCGCTTGAGGCTCTCGGCGTAGACCTCGCGCACGATCTCGTTCAGGGCCCCGGTGCGCTCCTTCTCGGTCTCGTCGAGCTTCTCGGCGATCTCCTCTTCGAGGGCCTCCTCGACCTGCTGCTTCTCCTCGTCCTTGATCGCGATCCGCTCCTCGAGCTCCTCGCGCTCTTTCTTGCGCCGGGCCTCGGGGTCCCCCCGATCGCGGTCGCCGACCACGGTGATCGTGCGCTCGCGCTCGAGGGTCCGCTCGAGGGTCACCTCGGCCTCGACGCTCATGTCGTCGAGGTCCAGGGTCTGGGTCACCTCGCCCTCGGTCTTGGTCCACACCTTGCCGTCGCTGCCCTGCTTCTCGGTCCAGCCGTGGTCCTGGAGGCGCTCCTTGAGGATCTCGCGCTGCTCCTGGGCGTCGCAGATCTCGGTCAACACGAGCTTCTTCTTGCGCTTGTCGCTCGCCGAGACCTCCTCGCGCACCGACGCGGAGACCTTGATCACGTAGGTTTGGCTCATCGCTGACTCCCGCCCACATGGTAGCTGACCGCGTGATCCTTGCAGCCCACGTCCTCAGGGCATAGAACCGCCGGGGTCCCCGCAGCCTTGAGGAGGGACGGTGATCCGCGCCCGCGAGCAACTCGAAGCCCTCGAAGAAGCCAACCTCGCCAGCTACGCGGCCCGCAGCAGCCGCTCGCGGGGCCGGCTGCACAAGGAGCCGCCCCCGACCCTCCGCACGGCGCACCAGCGCGACCGCGACCGGGTGATCCACTCCGAGGCGTTCCGCCGCCTGCAGCACAAGACCCAGGTGTTCGTCGTCCAGGAGGGCGACGCCTACCGCACGCGGCTGACCCACACCATCGAGGTCTCGCAGATCGCGCGCTCGCTGGCCGCGTTCCTCGGCGCCAACGTCGACCTCGCCGACTGCATCGCGCTGATGCACGACCTCGGGCACCCGCCCTTCGGTCACCAGGGCGAGGTCGAGCTCGACACCCTGGCCAAGGAGTTCGGGCTGACGGGGTTCGACCACAACCTGCACTGCCTGCGGATCGTCGACCACCTCGAGCGGCGCTACGCGTTCCCCGGGCTGAACCTCAGCTGGGAGGCGCGGGAGGGGATCGGCAAGCACGCGACGGCCTTCGACGCCCCGGAGACCCCCGAGGAGTTCCGCGGTCACCCCCAGGCCGGGGTCGAGGCCCAGATCGCCAACGTGAGCGACATGCTGGCCTACGTGACCCACGACCTGGAGGACGCGCTCTACTTCGGCTTCTTCACCGTGAGCGAGGTCCAGGCCCTCGACCTGCCCCTCGTCAACGCGGCCATCGCCGAGGCCGGGCTCGAGGGGTCGCCGCCGGCGCGCTACGTGCGCCACGGGGCGCTGACCCGGCGCGTGATCGGGAGCCTCGTCCAGGCAACGCTGCACGAGACCGAGCGCCGGCTGGCGGCGATCGGCGAGGCGCCCAGCCCGGACGACGTGCGCGCCCAGCCCGAGGCGGTGGTCGCGCTCCCCGAGGCCGCCGAGGAGCAGGTGGAGGCCTTGATCGGGTTCCTCCTCCAGCGCGTCTACCGCCACCCCACGGTGGAGATGATGTGCGACAAGGGCCGGCGCCTGCTGCGCCAGCTGTTCGAGCACTTCCTCCGCCACCCCGAGCACCTCCCGCGGCGAATGCAGGCCCAGCGCGAAGACGAAGGCGCCGCCGACGACGAGCAGCTGGGCGCGGCCTTCGTGCTCGACTTCCTCGCCGGGGTCACCGACCGGCGGGTGGTCGAGCTGCACGAGCACGTGTTCAACCCCCGCGCGAGATTGCTGCCCTACATTGACTGAGTCCCCCGAGCTCGCGTCCGACGACCCGCGGCTGCTGGGGCTCCGCCGGCTGCTGGCGGTCATGGACCGCCTGCGCGCGCCGGGCGGCTGCCCCTGGGACCGCGAGCAGACCCACGCCAGCCTGCGCCGCTACCTGCTCGAAGAGTGTTTCGAGTGCCTGGAGGCCCTCGACCGCGAGGACGACGCCGAGATCCAGGAGGAGCTGGGCGACGTGCTGCTGCAGGTCGTGTTCCACGCGCGGATCGCCGAGGACCGCGGGGCCTGGGACGTGGGCGCGGTGGCCCAGGGGATCGCCGACAAGCTCCTCCACCGCCACCCCCACGTGTTCGGCGACGTCGAGGCCGAGGACGCCGCGGCGGTCGAGGCCAACTGGGAGCAGCTCAAGCAGCAGACCAAGCAGCGCGAGTCGCTGCTGGACGGGATCCCGGGCGGCTTGCCGGCCCTGCTCCAGGCCCACAAGGTCCAGGAGCGCGCCAAGCGGGTCGGCTTCGACTGGCCAGACGCCAACGGCCCCCTGGCCAAGCTCGACGAGGAGCTGGGCGAGCTGCGCGAAGCGCTGGCCGCCGACGACCCCCAGCAGGTGGCGGCCGAGCTCGGCGACGCCCTGTTCACCCTGGTGAACCTGGCGCGGCACCTGGGGCTCAGCGCCGAAGACTGCCTGCGCGAGACCACCGCCCGCTTCGGCGGCCGCTTCCGCCGCATGGAAGCCGCCGCCGAGCGCCCGCTGGACCAGCACGCCCCCGCCGAGCTCGAGGCCCTCTGGGAGCAGGCGAAGCGGGAGGCCCCCTGAAACCGCGAGCCTTCAGCCCGTTGGGAGCGAGCCCCGAGCAGCTTTGCTGCGCTTGAAACCGCGAGCCTTCAGCCCGTTGGGGGTGAACCCGAGCAGCTTGCTGCTCCTGAAACCGCGAGCCTTCAGCCCGTTGGGGGTGAACCCGAGCAGCTTGCTGCTCCTGAAACCGCGAGCCTTCAGCCCGTTGGGGGTGAGCCCGAGCAGCTTTGCTGCGAGGGCGAGGGGGCCTCGGAGAGGCCCCCTGATAACCAGGCGAGGGGGCCTCGGAGAGGCCCCTGAAGATCAGCCCCGCGCGAGCTTGCCGACCTTGATCCCGGTGGCGCCCGGGATCTGGATCGCGGCGCCGGTGATCTGGCTCGACTCGTCGGTCAGCAGGTAGGCGACCACGTCCGCCACGTCGCGAGGCAGGAGGTGCTCACCCAGCTTCCAGCGGGTCTCCTCGAGCTCGATCGCCTGCTCGCCGGTGGTGACCATGCCGGGGCACACCGCGTTGACGTTGATCCCGTCGGAGTGCAGCTCGCGGGCGAGGGCCTTGCTGAAGCCGATCAGGCCGGCCTTGACCGCGCAGTAGACGGCGGTGTCCGAGCCCGGGATCTGGGCGAGGAGCGAGCTGACGTTGACGATCCGCCCGCCGTCGTCGTTCTTGCGCAGGTGGGGCACGACGGCCTTCGAGAGCAGGAACGCCCCGCGGAGGTTGCCCGAGACCGCGGCGTCGAAGTCCTCGATGGTCGTGTCCGCGAGCTTCTTCTCCAGGTAGTTGCCGGCGTTGTTGACGAGGAAGTCGACGCGCCCGAAGACCTTGATCGTGGCCTCGACCACGCGCTGGACCTGAGCCTCGTCACCGACGTCGCAGCAGATCGCGGCCGAGCGGCCGCCCTGCTCCTGGATCACGCCCGCGACGTGGTCGATCTCCTTCTGAGTGCGCGCGCACACCACGACCTGGCAGCCCATTTCGAACAAGCGATAGGCGATCGCCTTCCCGATGTTCCGTCCGCCGCCGGAAATGATCGCGACCCGGTCCTTCAGCTTCATGGCGCCTCCTGGGGCAGTCAGGTCTTTTACCACAGGACCCGCCCCCGCCGCTGCCCCCAACAGAACGTGAGCTCCTGGCACAGCAGACCTTGCGTTGACTGCCAGAGGAACTGCAGCCACAATCCCTCCCACATGAGCAGAGCCTTTTTCAACCTCGACCGAATCGACCCCGATGGCCTGCGGAGGGTCGCCAGCGCGCTGCGTAGCGCGGGCTACTCCGAGCGCGGCGTGCAAGAGCGCCTGTGCCTGGAGGACATCACCGAGCTCGAGCTCGAGGCGTTCCCCTTCCTCCTCAAGCACCGCCTGCGCAAGCGCTCGCCCCTCGACGTGGCGATCTCGCTGTTCTTGCTCCAGGGGAAGGCCACCGAGGAAGAGCTGGGCGAGCTGTTCGACACCGCCGCGCGGCGCCTGCTGCGCAAGTCGAAGATCCTCGCGGCCGACCCCACCGACCGCACCTACCTCGCCCGGGTCAGCCTGTTCCCCCTGGGCGAGAAGCTGTTCTTCACCGACCACCGCTACGCGCACACCGCCTGGCACAAGGCGCGCGTCGACCGCGACCCGGTGATGTTCCTCGACACCGACTCCTACTGGCTGGCGCGCTCCACGGTGCGCAAGCCCGTGCGCAACGTACTCGACCTGGGCACCGGCTGCGGGCTGCACGCGATCCTCGCCGCCGAGTCGGCCGAGCGGGTCGTGGGCGTGGACATCAACCGCCGCGCGGTGAACTTCGCCCGACTGAACGCGACCCTCAACGACGCCTGGAACGCGGTCTTCGTCGACGGCGACCTGTTCACCCCGGTGGGGCGCGAGCGCTTCGACCTGATCGTGGCCAATCCGCCCTGCGTGGCGGCGCCGACCTACCGCCTCAGCTACCGCGACGGCGGCCCCTCGGGCGCCGACGTCCTGCGCCGGGTGATCGCGCACCTTCCCGACCACCTCAGCACCGAGGGTACCGCCCACGTGGTGACCCGGATCGCAGAGCGCGACGGCGAGCCCTACCTCGACCGGATCCGCCGTTGGTTGGGCGGGGCGAACATGAACCTCCACAGCCTGCGTGTCGAGGAGCAGTCGATCCTCGAGTTCGCGATCAAGCACACCAAGCACGTGTTCGGTGAGCGCTACGAGCGCTACTCCCGCGAGCTGATGGACTGGGTCACCAACATGCGGGCCCAGCGCTTCCGCCGGGTGATCTCGGTGGTGCTCTCGGTGCAGTGGAACGAAGACGGACCCCACTCGCCCTGGACCCAAGAGGACGAGTGCAAGCCGCCGACCGGCGACTTCGCCCTCGAGCTCGCCCGCCTGCTGCACGCCAAGCGCCGGGTGCGCAGCCTGCCCTCGCTGGAGTCCCTCAGCGGCATGCGCCTGGGGATCCCCGACGACCTGCTGCTGATCGAGCGCCGCCGCCCCACCGGCGAAGGCTTCGACACCAAGGACTTCCGGGTCGAGTTCAAGCACGCCCGAATGTCGACCGAGCTCGACGTCAAGCCGCTGGTGCGCGACCTGCTCGAGCGCGTCGACAACCGCGCCACGGTCCCCGAGGTGATCCAGCGCCTGGCCGAAGACACCGGCCAGGACGTCGCCGCCATCGACGAGCGCTGCCGCAAGGCGCTGCTGGTCATGTTCGAGCGCGGGCTGGTGACCCTCGACGAGCTCTCCTCGGTCTCCTCGGGGCACCGCCCCACCGGCGTCCCCAGCGGACCGCCCGAGGCCCAGCGCACCCAGGTGCAGAGCGGGATCGACCCCCGCTCGATCTCCACCGACGCCAGCTCGGGCGAGCTCTTCCTCCCGCAAGACGACGGGCAAGCGCCGAACTGACCCGGCGCGCGCGGGGTTGGATCCTCGCGGCGTTGGTGTGCGTCGCGGGTTGCAACGGCACGCCAGACCGCGAAGGCGGGCGCGAGGCCCTGGAGCACCACGCGCGCAGCGTGGCCCCGCTGATCGACGTCTCGGGCTCGGCGGCGCTCGGGGTCGCGGTGCGGGTCAGCACGTCCCGGGTGTTCTTCGCCGTGCACCGCCACGCCGAGGGCCCCTCGCGATCCCTGGTCCTCGGCGAGCAGCGCCTCCCCGCCAAGCCGGTCGGCGTGCCCGGCGCTCAGCTCCTCGCCGTCGAGCGCACCGCCGACTTCCGCCCCTGCCTCACCGGTCGCCCGCGCACGGGAGAGCACCTGGTGGCGCTCAGCGGCGGCGCAGGCGCCACGGCGGCCTGGGAGCTGCGCGTCCCCGACGAGCTGAGCCCGAGCGGCCCGATCCCCGTCGAGCGCCCCATCTGGCTGCCCTTGACCTCGGAGGGCGAGCAGGTGGCGCCGCCCCAGCCCGACGGCCGCCTCCAGGGAGCTCCGGTGTTCACCGAAGCGGGGGCCTGGGCCGGATTCCTCGAACACGACGGTGAAGGCTGGCGCGTGGTCCCCCCCGCCGCAGACGCGCTGCGCGAGGCCGCCCTCGAGAGCGGGCAGAGCGACATCCTCGTCCCTGGTGACCCCGGTCGGCTCCTCGCCCTGCGAGTGACCGAGGTCAGCGTCATGCCCCACGTCGAGGACGAGTGGGGCGACCCCGACTTCTTCCTCCTGCTCCGCGCCCGCGGACGCGCCCTCGAGCCGATCCCCCTCAACGCGGTCGAGCACCGCACGCGCCTGCCCCTCGACGCCAAGGACCTCGAAGTCGAGCTCGTCGAGCGCGACGTGACCCTCACCGCCGGCGACAACATGGAGCGAGTCGCGGGCCCGATCCCGCTGCTCCCCTTTGGCCTCAGCCAGGACCTGATCTTGCCTACTCCCGACGGCGAGGCGGTGGTCTTCAAGTGCGAGGCCCGCTTCGTCGACCCCGAGCGCGACTCCGGCCTCGACCGCACCCCGCTTGGCGCGCGCAACCTCCCGGTGCGCCGGGTCGTGAGCGAGACCGTCTCGGTCGCCGATGGCGACAGCAGCGACCTCTGGCGCTTCGAGGCTCGCGCCCCGGCGCACCACCTGGCCGTGGTCCTCCGCCGCGAGAGCGAGGCCACCATCGACGTCTCGATCCACAGCCCGAGCATGCACGAGACCCACCTCCGCGGGCGCCTGGTCGAGGGCCGCCACCTGCGGATCCTGCCCACGGTCTCACCGCTGCGGGCGGGGCCCGCCTTGCTCCGCGTGCGGCAGCTCAGCGGCCAGCAGACGACGCACTACTCGCTGGTCGTGGTCCGCCGCGACGACACCCTGGGCCTGGTGCGCACCCTGTTCCGCCTGGTGGCCCGCGCCGAGTCCGAGCAGCCCTACCTCGACACCCAGGACTTCGCCCGCGAGGTCTACGAAGCGCTGGCTCTGGACGCCAAGCTCGACCGCGAGGCGGTGACCCTGGGGGTCCTCGCCGAGCTTGGGCACCGCAGCCGCGCCGGCCGGCGTCTCGCGCTGCGCCTGCTCGAGCACAGCTTCCGCCCGGACGAGGAGGCCCTGCGCAACGTCTACATGGGCGCGGACGGCAGCCGCTCTCTCGACGGCGGCCTGCTCCTCGCCCTGCGCCACCCCAACGACTCGGGCTACGCCAAGCTGGTCGAGCTCGCCGCCCGAGACCCCGACCCCCTGGTGCGCCTGCTGGGCCTGGCGGTGGCCTCGAACTTCACCACCGTCGAGCGCCGTCTGTCCCTCCGCGCGCTGTTCGCGGACGACCCCTCGCCCAAGATCCAGCGGGTCCTGGCGCGCACGCGCTAGCGCTGGCTCGCCGGGGCTTCGCCCGACCCCGCGCCCGGGGGGGCGTCCCCTGCGATTCCCCGTATCATGCGGGCGTGAAGGCGATCCACGACCCCCTGGCCCTCGGCGCGACCTGGAGCGACGCCGGCCTGACCCCCGCAGACTACGCCCGCGCGCTGGGCGTCGGCCGCGCGTTGGGGGAGGAGCTGAACCAGGAGCAGGCCCTCGCGCCCTTCGCGGCCCAGGCCTGGCGAACGGGCTTCGCGGCGCCGACGCTCTTCCTCGACGACTTCTCGGCGATCCCCTTCCTCGACAACATCAGCGGGGTCGCCGAATACCAGCATCGCGCGCGGGTGCGCGCGGGCGGGGGGGACCTCTTCGCGGCGATCAGCGACCCGGTGCGGGGCTACGAGGACTACTGCCGCGAACGGCTGCAGCTCGGCTCCCCGGCCCTGGTCAAGGCCGACCCGCCCCCTTGCGGGCTGCGCGTGGCCAGCGCGCTCCAGGGCGGCGAGGCCTTCGCGCGGCTCGCCCACGCGGCCTCCAGCGGGCTGGCGATCCACCCCTACATGGGGATCGCCGACGTGTGGGATCTGGCGCGCAGGCTGTCGGAGGAGTCCGGCGGCGAGGTCCGCGTGCTGGCGCCGCCCCCGCCTGCGACCTGGGCGGCCAACGACAAGGGCACCTTCACCCGGGTCGTGAGCGACGTCGTCGGCCCCGAAGCGGTCGTCGAGACGCACTCCGCCCGCACCGCCGAGGCCCTGGCCGAGCTGCTGCGCGACCTGGCCACCCGCCACGAGCGCGTGGCGCTCAAGCGGACCCGCTGCGCCTCGGGCATGGGCAACTGGCACCTCCCGTCCGCGGAGGTCCGCCAGGCCGCCGACCTCGTGCACCGGGTCGAGGCCTTCCTCGAGACCACCCAGTGGGACGGCGCCGAGGACGTGCTGGCGATGGCCTGGGAGCCCGCCGAGCACTCGCCCTCGACCCAGCTCTGGATCCCGGCCCTCGAAGACGGCCCCCCACGACTCGACGGGACCTACGAGCAGATCCTCGAGGGCGAGCTGCGGGTGTTCCTCGGCAGCCGCCCCGCGAGCTTCCCCAGCGCGACCCTGCGCCGAATCGCCGCCGAGTCGCTGCGGGTCGGGGCGGCGCTGCAGGCCCTGGGCTACGTCGGCCGCTGCAGCTTCGACCTCCTGCTCCTCGGCGACCCCGCCAACCCCAGCGGGCTGCGCTTCACCGAGAGCAACGGCCGCTGGGGCGGGACCAGCACCCCCATGCACCTCGTCGACCGCCTGGTGCAGGGCCCCCGGCCGCCCTACCGCGCCCAGGACTTCGCCCACCCGGACCTGGTCGGCGCCGACTTCAACGACGTCCTCGCCCGCCTCGGCGACCACCTCTACGACGCCCGCAGCGGCGAGGGCCGCTACGTGCTCTACAACGTCGGCCCGCTCGAGGGCGCCGGCAAGCTGGACGTGATCGCCTTCGGCGCCTCCCAGGAGGAGGCCGAGGAGCGCCTGGCCGAGGAGTTCCCCCGCCTGCTGGGCCTGGCCTAGGCGCTGGGCCCGCTCCACGTGCAGATCGGGCCGTATCGGATCCTCTGCGAGCTCGCCCGCGGGGGCGCTGGGGTGGTCTACCGCGCCCAGGGGCCCGAGGGCCGGCCCGTGGCGCTCAAGCCGCTCAGCGCGGACTCCGACGACGACCACGGGCGCAAGCGGTTCCTCGTCGAGGTCAACGCCCTGGCCCGCCTGCGGCACCCCCACGTGATCTCGATCCTGGCGGCTGGCGAGCACCAGGGCCGGGCGTGGCTGGCCCTCGAGCTGGTCGAGGGCCAGTCTCTCGAGACCCGCCTCCGCCAGGGTCCGCTGCCCCTCTACGAGGCGCTGCGCGTCGGACGCCAGCTGGCCCAGGCCCTGAGCTACGTCCACGCCTGCGGGGTGTGCCACCGCGACCTGAAGCCCGCCAACGTGCTCCTGCGCGAGGCCCCCGACGGCCCGCACGCCCAGCTCACCGACTTCGGAATCGCCCGCGACGACCAGGCCTCGATCACGCGGATCACACGCACCGGGATCGTCGAGGGCACCCCGGGATACTGGGCCCCGGAGCAGGCCCTCGGGCAGGCGGGGAAGCACTCCCCGCGCACCGACCTCTACGGACTGGGCGCCGTGCTCTATGCCTGCCTCACCGGGCGTCCCCCGATCCGGGCCGCGACCCTCCAGCAGTACGTGGCGATCGCCGCGCACCAGCAGCCGCCCTCGCCGCGCAAGCTGCGCCCCGAGGTCCCCGAGTGGGTCGACGCCCTCTGCCGGCGCTGCCTGGCGCGGCTCCCCGAGGACCGCCCAGCCTCGGCGACCGACGTCGCCCGGGAGTTGGTCGTAGGCAACCTGCTCCCGCCGCCGTCGAAGCACAGGATCCTGCCCGTGGCGCTCGCCGTCGGCGGGGTGGTCCTCCTCGCTGGCGGTGCGACGTGGGCGCTTGGCCGCCCCCCAGCCGAGCCTCCTGCCCCCCGGCTCACGCGGGAGACGCCCTCGCCGGCCCCGAAGGACCCTCCGCCGCCGCAGCCGCCGCCCGACCCCGATCCCCACGAGTCCGACGCCCCCAGCTTCGGGCCCGACCCCGCTGCCCTGGACCGAATCCTTCAGGAGGCGCGGACGCAGATCCGCGCGGGGCAGCTGCGTGCTGCCCTCGACCTCAGCGGGCGCGTCCTCGACCTCGACCCCGACTACGTCGAGGCCTACGTCGTGCGCACCGAGGCCTACGTCGAGGCCCACGACTGGGAAGCCGGCTACGCCGCCGCCGAAGCCGCGCTGCAACGCGACCCCGAGCACCCCTTCGCGATCCGCCTGCGCGGGATCTGCGCCCAACGCCTGGGCCGAAACGCAGCCGCCCTCGCCGACTACGAGCGCGCCCTCGAGCTGGGGCACGTCGACACCAACACCTTCCTCGACCGCGGGAACTGCCTCAAGGCGCTGGGCCGCTGGGACGAGGCCCTCGCCGACTACGACCAGGCGCTCGCGATCGACCCCCGCGATCGCCGCGCGTTCATGGCCCGCGGCTTCGCCAAGGTCAAGCTGCGCGACTACGCGGCCGGGATCGCCGACTACGACGAAGCGATCCGCCTCGACCCGGAGAGCGCCCTCGCCTACCACAACCGCGGGTTCGCTCGCATGCGCCTGGGCCAGGAGAGGGCAGCCTCCGAGGACTTCGAGCGCGCCCTCGCGCGGGGACACGGCGACCCCTGGACCCACACCTACCTCGGGGTGTGCCGGGCCAACCTGGGGGACGCCGAGGGCGCGCTGCAGGCCTTCTCCGCTGCCCTCGCCCTCGACCCGAACCACGTGGGCGCCCTGGGCAACCGCGGGGGACTCCTCGGGCGACTCGGCCGGCACGAGGAGGCGCTGGTCGACCTCGCCCGCGCTGCGGAGCACCCCCAGGCCGACCCCATGACCCACCACAACCACGGGGTCAGCCTGCAAGCCTTGGGGCACCACGCGGAGGCACTCGCCAGCTTCGAACGCGCGATCCAACTCGGCCCGACCGAGCAGGGCGGCTGGCTCCACCTCCATCGCGGGCTCAGCCGCGAAGCCCTCGGGCAGCTCCCCGGCGCCCTCGCTGACTACGAGGAGGCCCTGCGCCACGGGCTCCCCGCAGAGCAGACCGCCGAGATCCAGCGCCGCCGCACTGCGCTCGAGGCCCAACTCGCGGAGTAGCGACCGTTTCGGTTTGAGTCCAGCGGCGCGCCCGGCTGGGCCAGTCTGGTCGCGCCTCGCTGCAGCACCACCCCGCGCGCCACGCGCGCTGAGCCGGGCCGCGGCGTGCGGCGCGAGCCGGCGCTCAGCGGGCCAGGAGCTCCAGGCTGCGCTCGACGCCCTCGGTGACCTTGGTCACCGCCTCGGTGGGGGTCGTGCTCAGCCCCTGGATCCCTGCGACGCGTTCGAGGCCGAACGCCGCCACGTTTACGTCGTCCAGGGCCGCCGGAGGTAGCCCGTTGCTGCGCAGCACGTAGTCCATGACCAGGCGCGAGGTGCGCCCGTTCCCGTCGGGGAAGGGGTGCACGCTCACCAGCCGCTGGTAGGTCCGGGCGGCGAGCTCGATCGGCTGCATGCCCGACGCTTCGGCCGCCTGGTACCACTCGAAGAACTCGTCCATGGCAGCCGCGACGTCCTCGCCGTCGGGGTAGGACTTGGTCGGGACGCCAGCCATCGCGTACCCGTCGGTGCGCAGCGCGCCAGGGGTCGCCCGGTTGTGGTGCAGGCCCCTGCCCAGCACGCGATTCAGCTCCTGGATCCGCTCCAGGGTCAGGGGCTCGCCCGCTCGGACCCACTCGCGCACCAGCGCGTCGGCCTCGCGCAGGTTGACTTCAGCCACGCCGTCGCTGTTGCGCACGGTGCTCGACGCCTGCGCGCGGTGCGCGAGCAGCTCGTCGCTGTCGAGGTCGACGCCGCGCCCGCGCAGCTCGGCCGCGCGTTGCTGGGCTGCGCTGGAGCGGGCCGCGAGGTCGTCGGCCGCTCCGGGCAACACCGGTTGGTCGAGGATCTCGCGGATCCCAGCGGCCATGCGCTCGCCGGCGGGCAGGGACTCGTCCGTCGCCGCGGAGACCCGCGCCGCCCCCAGGGAAGCGTCCGGGTCGAGGGCCTGGACCAGGCCCTGCCGAGGAGCTTGCTGAGCAGGCGCTGCCCGAGGCGACGTGGGTGCTTCGGCGGGACGACGGGCGAGGACCCGCGCCGTGCTGCGCGCCACGAGGGCAGCGTTGGCCACGGTCAGCGCTGCCGCGACCGTGGCGTCGAGGCTGGCCTCGCGGGCCTCGCTCTGACTGGCCAGGCCCTGGTGCTGATCGGGGTGCGTCTCGGCCAGGGTCCGGGTCCGCTGGGCGTCGATCACGAAGTCGGCGGTCATGCCCACCGCGGTCGCGCCCGACCCCAGCGCGAGCACCGTCGAGAGCGTGCCCCCGGTGAACACCGCGCCGGCCAGGAGGCCGACCTCGGCCACCGCGAGCATGCTCCGCCGGTTCTCCTCCTGGTCGCGCCAGCGCTGGAGCTCGAGCTCCGCGAGCCCCGCCTCGAGAGGGTCGTCCTCGAACATCTGCGCGAGCACGGCCTCCGCCGTCTGGGTCAGGGCGTAGGCCGGGGTGCGTCCGCTCTCGATCCCCTCGCGGGCGCGCTCGATCGCGGCGTCGACGTCGGCGAAGGTCCCGGCGACCTGCTCCAACGCCGCGTCGCCGTCCGCGAGGTTCGGGGTCGCCACCTGGGCCGGGAGCTCGGTGTAGGCCAGGGCCATCTCGAGGTTCGGGTCGAGGTCCAGGAAGCGGCCGGCCTCGGGGTAGGCCTCGTTCAGCGCCTGCATGGCGTCGCTCGTCTGCACCAGCGCCTCCACCAGCCGCTGCTCCTCCAGCTCGAGCCGCTCGCGGATCCGGTTGGCTTCGGCGACCTCGACGGGCCCACCGTTCATCAGCCGCGCTACCTGGCCGCGCTCGCGGCCGATCCAGATCAGCTCGTGCATCAGCCCGGCGCTCTGGGTCAGCAGGCCATCGAGGTCGTCCACCCGCGTCCGCAGCACGGCGAGGTTGGCTTCGGCGTCAGGACCGGTGTAGAGGGTCGCGCGCTCGGCGAGCAGCGCCTGGTTCGCCTCGAGGGACCGCAGGGCCGTCTGCCGGACCTGATCCTCGAAGCTCAAGCCCGGGTCCGGGGAGGGCAGGGGCTCCTCCGCCAGGCACACCGCCGCAGCGATCAGCATCGCTGAGAGTCCCAGTCGAATCGCAACCATGCTGCTTCCTTCCCCGTTCCGCCCAAGTCCACTGCAACGTGGACTCCAGGGCCTAAGTGCATACCGGGAAGGCGCTGTCCAGCCTGGACACCCTGCGGTCGCACGCGGACGTCAGGCGCGCTTGGCACCCCTGACGCCAAACGGAGACGCGCGGCACGAAACCTGGGTGACGGCTGCGGTGCCCGCGCCCCGGGGGGCCGTCAGCGCGCGAGCCGTCCCTCAGGCAGGCGTCCGCCCGAGTTGCCCGGCGAGGTGCGCATGCACGCGCGCCACCAGCAGGTCCCGCTCGTACTCGACCCCCAGCGCGGCGAGGGAGGTGTAGGTCTCCCCCGCCAGGTCGCAGGGGTCGAACAGGCGGAACCGCGCGAGCTCCACGTCGAGGTTCAACGCGAAGCCGTGGTAGGTGACCCAGCCGCGGCAGGCGATCCCGATGGAGGCGATCTTCTGCTCGCCGACCCACACCCCGGTCCAGCCCTCGTTGCGACCGGCCTCGATCCCCAGCTCCGCGAGGGTGTCGATCAGCGCCTGCTCGAGCGCCCGCAGGAAGCGGTGCAGGTCGCGCTCGTCGGGCTGGAGGTGCACGATCGGGTAGCCGACGAGCTGCCCCGGACCGTGCCAGGTGGCCGCCCCGCCGCGTTCGGTGGCGTGGACCTCGATCCCGGCCGCGCGGACCCCGGCCAGCTCCGCCTCGGGGTCGCGGTCCTTGCCCTGGGCCTTGCGCCCGGTGGTCACGACCTCCGGGTGCTCGCACACCAGCAGCAGGTCGCGCGCGCTGGCCTTCCCCGCCTGGGCCAGCTCGCGCTGGAGCTCCCAGGCGAGGGGGTAGGGAATCCGCCCCAGGTCGCGCAGCTCGAGCGCGCGCGGCACGGCGCTACGGCTTCTGCGCCAGCTCGTCGCGGAGGAGGGCGCGCTGCTCGTCGAGCAGCGGCGGGTCGTCAGCGTAGACGTCCTCGAGCAAGGTCTCGGGCTCCGGCGCCGGCGCCTGCTCGGCGCCCTTGACCGCGACGCTGATCGCCTGGCGCTGCTCCTCCTCCAGGCCGACTTCCATCGCGTCGTCCCAGAGGCCCTGGCTCTCCAGGTAGGCGCGGAACCGGTCGACGGGGTCGAGCATCAGCCAGGGGTCCACGTCGCGCTCGTCGCGGTAGCGACTCGGGTCGTCCGCCGAGCTGTGCCCGCCGCGGCGGAAGGTCACCAGCTCCAGCAAGGTCGGACCCCCGCCGGCGCGCGCCCGGTCCACGGCCTTGCGCACCTCGCGGTAGACCGCGAGCACGTCATTGCCGTCGACCCGCACGCCAGGCATGCCGTAGGCGGCGGCCTTGATCGCCAGTGAGCGCGAGGCGGTCTGCTTGGTCACCGGCACCGAGATCGCCCACTGGTTGTTCTGGATCACGAACACCGCAGGGACCTGCCACACGCCGGCGAAGTTCAGCGCCGCGTGGAAGTCGGGCTCGCTGGTCCCGCCATCGCCGACGAAGCCCATCGCGACCTTGGTGTCGCCCTTGAGCTTCATCGCGTAGGCCACGCCGACCGCCTGGGGCAGCTGGTTGGCGATACAGCTCGACCAGGAGACCTGGTTCACCTGGCGCCCGGAGAAGTGCATGGGCTGCATGCGCCCCTTCATCACGTCCAGGGCGTTGCCGAACATGTGCGCGAAGTACTTGTCGAGGGGGAACCCGCGCACGAGCATGATCCCGTTCTCGCGCAGCGCGGGCAGGACCCAGTCGTCGGGCTCCAGGGCCGCGCCGCAGCCGATCACCGAGGCCTCCTGGCCCAGCGCCGAGCCGAAGAACCCGATCCGCCCCATGCGCTGCAGGCCGAGCATGCGCTTGTCGAGGGCGCGCATCAGGACCATGCAGCGGTAGATGTGCAGCAGCTTGTCCGGCGAGAGGTCGGGGAGCTCGACGTCGGCGATCAGGCGCCCGTCGGGGTCGAGCACCCGCTGCAGGTCGCAGGCCAGCTCGGTGTCGGTCGCCACGGGCTTACAGGCCTTCCAGAATGAAAAGCTCGGGCTGCTCGAGCGGGCGCACCACGTCGTTCATGAAGCGCGCCGCGTCGGCGCCGTCGACCACGCGGTGGTCGAGGCTCAGGGAGAGATACATCACGTGCCCGATCACGATCTCGTCGTTCTTGACCACGGGGCGCTTGACGATCTTGTGCACGCCCATGATCGCCACCTCGGGGTAGTTGAGGATCGGGGTCGCGAGCAGGCCGCCGATGTGCCCGGCGCTGGTGATCGTGAACGTGCTGCCCTGGAGGTCCTCGGGGCTGAGCTTGCCCTGGCGGGTGCTCTCCCCCAGCCGCTGCAACTCACGGCCCAGGTCGAGCAGGTTCCGCAGGTCGGCGTGCTTGAGCGCAGGCACGACCAGCCCGTGGGGCCCGTCGACGGCGATTCCCAGGTGGGTGTACTTCTTGTAGACGATCTCCTGGTTCACGTCGTCCATGGCGGCGTTGAGCTGGGGGTGCTTCTTCAGCGCCAGGCACACCGCCTTGATGATGAACGGGAGGTAGGTCAGCTTCACGCCCTGCTCGGCCGCGGCGGGCTTCATCCGCTCGCGCAGCGCGACGAGCTCGGTGACGTCCACCTCCTCGACGTAGGTGTAGTGCGCGGCGGTGTGCTTGGAGCGCGCCATCGCCTCGGCGATCTTGCGCCGCACGCCCCGCAGCGGGACCCGCTCCTCGACCTCCCCGTCGGCGGGCATCCGCAGCGGCGTCGGCGGCGGGATCTCGGGCAGCGGAGCCGCGGCAGCAGGAGCGGCAGCAGGCGCGGCGATCGCGGGCCTGAGCTGAGGCGAGGGCTGCGCCGTCGCGGCCGGGCGAGCGCTGACGCCGCTGACGGCGCGCTCCACGTCCTCGCGGGTCACCCGACCCCGAGGGCCGCTGCCGTTGACCGTGCGCAGGTCGACGCCGAGGGTCCGCGCGTGCTTGCGCGTGGCCGGCGTCGCGAGCACGCGGCCGCTGTTGACCACCGGCGCGTCGAGCACCGCAGTCGAGGCGGTGCCCGAGCCGTTGGCGCCGTTCGCGCCGTTGCCGCCCGCGCTGGCTTCCGCGGTGTGGCCCGCGGAGCCGTGGGCGCCGGCCAGCTTGCCGCTGGTGACCGAGCTGAAGGACGCGATCGCGACGTGCACCGGCACGACCTGCCCCTCCTCGGCGAGGAGCCGGTCGACGACTCCGTCCACCGGACAGGGGATCATGACCGTCGCCTTGTCGGTCATGACCTCGACGAAGTCCTGCTCCTCGGTGACGGCCTCACCGGGCTGAACGTGCCACTTGACGATCTCGCCCTCGGCGACGCCTTCGCCGATATCGGGCAACAGGAACTCCACGTCGACCTCCGCAGTCGTGTCTTCTTCTCAGCGCGCGAACGGAGGCACGAGCCCCCGCGTCTGGCTCAGGGGAACTTGCCTTCGCCCCGGGCCTCGCGCTCCTCTTCCAACGTCCGCGCCAGCGCCGGCGGCAGCTCGGCGTAGACGTCGGTGAACAGACTCTCGAGCTCGGGCTTCGGCACGCGCTCGTTGTCCTTGATCGCCTTGTTGACGACCTCGCGGGCCGCCGCCCACTCGGCCTCGTCTTGCTCCGCGTCCCACAGCCCGCGCTTCTCGGCGTACTCCTTGAAGCGCTCGATGGGGTCGCGCTGCTTCGCCGTCTCGACCTCGTGGTCGCTGCGGTAACGGGTGGGGTCGTCCGACGAACTGTGCCCGCCC
>Ga0070726_10002275_pt1 | contig 17534 bp, 16 predicted proteins | sample tdAd471_FD_67275 | JGI IMG/M metagenome (GOLD analysis project Ga0070726, IMG submission 67275) | Marine sediment microbial communities from the Atlantic coast under amendment with organic carbon and nitrate - tdAd47.1 | ecosystem: Environmental > Aquatic > Marine > Coastal > Sediment | place... | reverse complement strand
TTGGCATCAAAAATAGTCTCAAACGCACGCTCGTAGCCAGCATGAATGGCGGACTGTATTGGCAGACCATTCTTCATCTCTTCCTTGATTCGCTCAAAAATCAGTACGTTTGCATCCACCGCCATTCCCACAGTTAAAACAATCCCGGCAATACCAGGCAGCGTAAGCGTTGCCGATAGAATTGATATGACGGATATCAATAACACCAAATTGACCCCTAACGCGATATTTGCAAAGAGCCCAAATACCCGGTAGTAAAGCAGCATAAAGACAATAACCGTCGCCAAGCCTATTAGGACCGACTTCACACCGAGATCGATATTTTCCTGCCCTAAACTTGGCCCAACGGTTCGTTCTTCAACAAAGTAAATCGGCGCCGCCAGCGAACCAGCGCGCAATAGCAACGCTAATTCTGAGGATTCCTGAGGATTATCCAGCCCGGTAATGCGAAACCGGTTACCTAAAGCAGTTTGAATCGTCGCTAGGCTGATGATGCCTTTTTCAACATATTTTTCTCGCTCTTGCACCAGTTCGCCATCGACTTTTTTAAACCGACTTCGGGTTTTATGCTCGATAAAAAGTACCGCCATACTGCGCTTGACCGCATTACTGGTGACACGATTCATCAACTTGCCACCCTTCGCATCCAAGGTGATGTTAACCTGCGGCTGGCCGTTCTCATCAAAACTCGCGCCTGCATTGGCCACACTGCTTCCGGTAATAATAATTCCTTTTTCAACCGTGGCGGTTCTGACACCCTGACTTTTATCGCGGAATTCAAACTCTTCCGTTTTACTGCTCAGCTCATCGGGTTTGGCCTCAAGTCGAAACTCCAGGTTTGCCGTTGCGCCAATAATTCGTTTGGCTAACGCGGTGTCCTGAATGCCCGGCAGTTCTACCACAATACGATTGCTACCTTGGCGCTGCACTAAAGGCTCCGCTACACCCAGTTCGTTTACCCGATTACGCAAAGTGGTTAAGTTTTGTTTAATGGCATAGTCTTCAATTTCACGCAATTTGGACTCAAGTAGAGATAGCTTTATAAAGAAGCCTTCTTTACTTTCGTCCTCGGTAAATTGAAACTCGTTATACTCCTCTTTTAGCGCTCTCACTGCCTGATCACGCACCGACTCCAATTCGAATTTTACAACAACGCCACCATCCTCCAGTTCGACTAATCGGTACCGCAGCTTCTTTTCACGTAATAGGTTTTTTACTTCGCTGACATAAATTTCCAAGCGCTGATCAAGTGCTTTCGCCATATCCACTTCCATTAAGAAATGAACACCTCCGCGTAAATCAAGCCCCAGCTTCATCGGTGAAGCCCCTAAGTTAACCAGCCATTCGGGCGTAGTAGGAGCGAGATTAAGCGCCACCAGATAATCATCACCCACCGCATGCTGTATCAACCTTTTTGCTCTTAACTGTGCGTCACCATTAGCGAAACGTATTAACGCATTTTTATCAGTAAGCTCGGTTTTTATATAGGTAATCTTTGCCTCATTCAGCGTCTGAGTGACTCTATCCAATAAAGCTTGATCGGTGATGGTAGCACTGCTGGTGCCTGAAATTTGAATCGCCGGATCATCAGGGTAAAGATTGGGCAATGCGTAAATGCCTCCCATCACTACCAAAAACAGTATGAACAAATACTTCCATGGGGAAAATCGATTAAGCATTCAATTACCTTTCTTCTGCATCCTGATGATTTTATACCGCCTTCAAGGTTCCTTTCGGCAAGACACTCGCGATCGCCGCTTTTTGCACCTTCACCTCGACACCATCGGCAATTTCCATCACTACGAAGTTATCTGTGACCTTGGTGACTTTACCCGCAATACCACCACTACTAATGACCTCATCACCCTTTGCCAAATCAGCCAATAAATTCTTATGTTCTTTGGCGCGCTTACTCTGTGGACGCCAGATCATAAAATAAAATATCAAACCAAAAATCGCGAGCATGATTAGCGGCTCAAAACCGCTACCTGTTGCTGGCGCTGCATCTGCGGCCAAGGCCTCAGCAATAAAAAAGCTCATTCTGTCTCTCCCCCTCTATTTACACTGTACGTTTCTGGTAGAACGCCGCGACAAAAGCGCTCAATGTACCCTGTTCGATGGCGCTACGCAAACCCTTCATTAGATTTTGGTAATAGCGTAGATTATGGATCGTCGCTAGCTGGGAAAAGAGCATTTCCTTGCACTTATCCAGGTGATGCAAATACGCACGACTCACTGTGCTACAGGTATAGCAATCACATTCCGAATCCAGCGGTTGCGGATCCGTTTTATATTGTGAATTTCTGATTTTAATAACACCACTGCTAACGAAAAGATGGCCGTTACGCGCATTTCGTGTTGGCATCACGCAGTCAAACATATCAACGCCTCGCCAAACCGCCTCAACAATATCTTCCGGCTTACCCACACCCATTAAATAGCGCGGCTTATCCATGGGCATATGCGGCGTAATTCCTTCCAGCGTGGCCATCATTTCAACCTTAGGCTCACCGACTGAAAGCCCGCCGATGGCATAGCCATCAAAACCTATCTCCATTAAACCTGCGAGCGATTCTGTCCGCAAAGCGTCATACATGCCGCCTTGAATAATACCAAACAATGAGGCCGGGTTACTTCCCTGAATCCGGGTATGCGCGTCTTTGCTGCGTTGAGCCCAGCGCAACGATAACTGCATCGATTGCTCGGCCTGCTCATAGCTGGCCGGATAGGGAGTGCACTCATCAAAAATCATCACAATATCCGACCCCAGGTCGGCCTGCACCTGCATGGCACTTTCCGGCGACAAAGCAACAGGGCTCCCATCTATCGGTGACTTAAAGGTCACGCCTTGCTCACTAATTTTGCGTAGTGCTCCCAAACTGAACACCTGAAAGCCACCGGAATCCGTCAATATTGGCCGCTGCCAGCCAATAAATTGGTGCAGTCCACCCAGCGTTTTCACCACGTTGGCACCAGGGCGCAGCATGAGATGAAAGGTGTTACCCAATATTATCTCAGCACCAATCGCCTCGATATCGCGCGGCAACATTGCCTTGACGCTACCATAGGTGCCTACTGGCATAAAAGCAGGCGTTTCAATACTTCCCCGTGCAAAGCTTAATCGTCCTCTGCGTGCAGCACCCACCGACTTTAGTAAATCAAATGTCATATAGGCCACTCAGTCATTTCTCCCCCAGGTTAGCATCATGATCTTGTGGCGTGACAAACATAGCGTCGCCATAACTAAAGAAACGATAGCGGTTTTTGATAGCTTCACGATAGGCATGTAGCACGTGCTCACGCCCGGCAAAAGCGGATACCAGCATTAATAGTGTCGATTCCGGCAAATGGAAATTTGTTACCATGGCATCAACACAGCGAAACTGGTAACCCGGATAAATAAAAATATTAGTGTCCCCGGCATAGGGAGTAATTCTTTGGCCTAACTCTTCAGCCTTTAAGGCCGCAGTTTCCAGACAACGAACACTGGTGGTGCCGACTGCAATAACCCGCCCACCTCCCGCTCTTGCTGCCTCAACCTTTTCACACACCGCCGGACTGACTTCTAACCACTCCGAATGCATGCGATGCTCTTCAATCCTCGCCACCCGCACCGGCTGAAAAGTGCCCGCACCCACATGCAAAGTTACATATGCAGTTTCAACGCCAAGTGCTTGAATTTTTTGTAGCAATGGCTCATCAAAATGCAGCCCGGCTGTTGGTGCTGCAACCGCTCCAGGCTCTTTCGCATAGACGGTCTGGTAGCGTTCTCGATCAAATAACTCATCATCCCTTTGCATATAGGGTGGTAACGGCATATGCCCGTGAGCAGCCAGCATGTCATACAGGTTAACGGCTGAACCAATTCGGTAGAATTCATCTTCGCGGCCCATCACCTCAACCCAGGCGTTATTACCGATAGTAATTTTAGTACCCGTTTTTGGAGGCTTACTGGCTCGAATTTGAGTGATGGCCTCCTGCGGACTGATCATTCTTTCAATCAGTAGCTCTACTTTACCGCCGGTCTCTTTCTGCCCGAACAACCGAGCTGGCAACACCTTGGTATTATTAAAAACTAATAGATCGTTCGAATTTAGTAATGAGGAGATATCCGAGAAGGTGAAATGTTCAAGTTGACCGGTGACGCCATCTAAAGACAGCAGTCGACTTGCACTACGCTGCGCTTGCGGATAAAGCGCTATCAGTTCCTGTGGAAGTTGGTAATGAAATTCGCTGAGCTGCATTTTACACCCGATTTTGAGGGCGCTAAGGTTAGCGAAAATTTCGGGCTGTGAACAGCCTCAGGTGTAAGCTTTGGAAATTCAAGTCAAAAAAATGGGCGGAGGCTTAATCGCCTTCCGCCCATTCGTAGCTTCTGTCTAAAAAAACTCTTTAGATTTATGCAGCTTTTTTAACAGGCTGTGTCTTTACAAAAGCATCTTTAACAAAGTTCATGTTGCTTTCAACCAAACCAGCAAACAAACCTGCTTTGTTCCAGAAGTTTTCAGCAACAATTTCTTGCTGTTCTTCAGCAAATTTTTTCTGCGCTTCAAAAGCTGCTTCCAAATCTTTGCTGTTTAACAGTGTATCTGCCTGCGCCAGCGCATCTTCAACTGTTTCACGCACTTGTACTGATTGCAGAATAACTGCGTCAGTCAAAGCATTTACATTAGTTGCAACCAAGTTAGCTGCCAATTTAGCGTTCTTCTGAGCCAATTCAGGATTTGCATAAGACTCCATGTACTCTTTAGCCGCCTTCAGCGCATCAGCATCAACCAGTTTATCTAAATTGCCTTGGAACTGATCAAAGTTATAAAAGCTTTTCAAGTTCTCTTGGATGGCTTCAACATCATAGAATTTTTTAACTGATTCTTGAATGGCGTTAAAGTCATAAGCCTTGTTGAAGTTTGCTTGGAAAGCTTCAGCATCAAATAAATTTTTAAAACTATCTTGAAAGTTCATCATTTTTTAATCTCCATAAATAATATTATGCATTGCAAAATCTGTTGATAGCAAATATATACGGAGCTTTAGATTCTGTCAACAATTATTTTTTGCACTGCAAAATAATTGTTTCAGCGTTATGTGAAGATTATTTGAAAGGCTTCAATCTGATTCTTTTTTCTGATTTCCAGCCGCAGTGAAAGCCGTCATGAAATTGATGTTCTGTTCGGATATCTTCTTTAGCATATTCATAGGACTGGCATCAAGCAGCTGCCGCATCTGGCGTTGTAAGCCATCCTGCTGGTCAAGAAAAGCCGCCAAGCTGTGCTCCAAATATTGACTCAGCAACCCCTGCATACCGCTACCATAGAAGCGAATCAATTGTTGCAGCAGCTTATTGGTCAATAGCGCTTCTTTCCCGCTATCTTCCATTTCGCTGATTATCTGCAGCAAAACCGCACTGGTTAAATCTTTCCCTGTTTTAGAGTCCTCCACGCGGAACTCATCATGCTTCAACACCAACTGCTTTACATCTTCTAGCGTCACAAATTGACTATCAGTTGTGTCGTAAAGCCGACGGTTTGGATATTTTTTTAATAGACGCAAGAAAACTAACTCCTAAACCTACTGGAACAATGGCAAACCTACTGCATTCGCCGCCTCATTATAACGAATAGTCTGACGATTACCGTATCTTTTTAACCTCAATATTAGGAGCATATGGCAATAAACCAGCAATTAACACTGTTTGTATTTATCCAGCCAATTTAATTGACCTGTTAAAGCGATTAGTTATAATGAGCAGCCTTCGCGAACCAGGTCTTTTATTTTCCTCTTACCTGCGACGCAACGATGCCAGAGTGGTGAAATTGGTAGACACAGTGGATTCAAAATCCACCGCCCTTAAAAGCGTGCCGGTTCGAGTCCGGCCTCTGGTACCAAATAAATTCAATGAGTTATGATTTACTCAAGCCAGCCTGCAAACTCATCATAAACTTCATGTAGACGCAATGTAGACAATTGCAGCATTTAGGTAATAGACAAACGCTTATGCCAAGTTAAGCGGCGGCCAGCATGGAGCACCGTTTGCGCAACAATGCCGAAAGCATGCACAAAAAGGCGCGGAGTGCTGCGCGTCCGAGTGAGCGTAAGCGAACGGCTTGAACGCATTGTTATGAGCCTTTCTCCCGATGCGGCGGAAGACAATCAGCAAACTCCGTCTGGAGCTTCGCGATTTTTCCTTTCTGGGCTGGATCACCCGACAATATTACGAGAAGCATACCGACCATCATTGAAACGCCATTCGATGCTCTTAACGCTTGATCCAGCAACGGCACTGGATAGCCCTTGCTATGTCGATTGATTGCATGAATGCCGCCGTGAATAAATGAACTCAACGGCCTCCACGAATACTGCTTAAACTCCAGCAGCATACTCAGCGGCTCGGCTGGTGCTTTGCCTTCGAGTTTTTTCAGCATTTCAGAAAGCATTGGCAATTTCTCGGCTCTATTTGCTTTCTCGTCGGTTAGCTCAGCCGCGAGCTTTTCCACAGCATCATCTGAAGCTGCATAGAGCAACCATACGGCGCGCACAAGCGATTCGTATTGGAGCCGAAGCAGACCAACCGCCGAAGTGAAGTTACCGGACACCAATAGTAGCTTTCCGCTTTCAGCATGCTCAAACGAAACACTGCAGAGAATTCGACTAACTACCAATCGAGGCGAATCATCAAACGACTTCAATGCCAGAAAATCGGTGAGCACAGCTTCCAATTCAGCAGAGCGGCTTAGTAACTGATTAATGCTCAATTCCCTTTCTGCTCATAACGCCAAGGTTTGGGGCGCACCACACAGTGGGGCGTCCCAGCCAAAGGCGACAACACCGCCTTGTTATGCATTTTTACTCTCCAAATAATTCTTAACTTTAAATATAAGAATTATCTCCCAAATTAAAAATGGCCATAGTAAAGGGATGGTAAGGAATGAAATTACTACATGAGCTATACAAAAGTTAACTTTACCTTTTTTAAGAGATTTTCTGGCTAAATATGGAAGCAGCACAAAAATTGAAAAGGTAATTGTAAAGCCAAATAACCCTCCTCCCAAAGCAGCGATTAAACCGCCGCCACTATCTGTAGCCAAAATCGACATAAAAAATGTCACATAGCATGTTAATAGAATACCAATTATTATAAATGTAATTAAAAGGGCGTTTAGTCTTTTTACCTTACCATCCATGAGCAGATTCCTTCTTATGCATAACAGTAAATTCAAAAGCCTAAGGCTTTATAACACTATGGCTATATAACACAGCAACCGGAAAGGGTTTAATTTGGCCACATGCCTTATGCCCTCTAGGTTTCAGAAAATTCGGGAGTTTTATAATTAGGGACAAAACAAGCCAGTTCCTTTACCAAGGCTTCAATCCTTTGGCTCTTGAATATATACGCTGTAATAGAAAAATCAATAGGTTATCTACTTTCTTCCAATGTTATAAAGCCTATAGCTCGTGAACAAAGTGTTTTGACATAACAGGCCACTATATTAGACTGTATGCATAAACAGTATCAATATACTTATCATGGACGATATCCAACATCAAATACCCAAAAAGCCTGTAAGATTTTTGGACCAGCTTGGATATAGCATCAGTCAAGCCGGATTATCATACCGAACTGAGCAAACCTATATTCATTGGGTAATAGTAGAGTTACTTTTTAGTTCTGGGTTACGTAGTGCGGAATTGCTCTCTTTAAGGTGTCAATTGGTATCGAAAACTATTCAACAAGTCTACTCCGACTCTTAACTGGCTTTTATATAGCCCGTGTGCCGTTTGGATTGCTCAATTTCTTTAAGCATTTCCTCGCCACGACCACGACGATCAAAAGCTGCTGGAAATCCTTCAACCTGTGCCGGCTTTTTTAAGTTCGTCTCATCACCAATCGGGCACTCTTGGTAAATGCAGTTATACAGGTTAAATGCTGCCGCATTACCTCTCTCTAGCGCACGAGAAAGGGAGTGCTCGATATGCACCGGGGCAAATCGGCTGATAGCCAGGGGAGCGTTACTTTCCTGGGTTGACGGGATTGCTACTCCTGCTTTAGCCTCAAAAATCAGACTCAACATTAAGGCAAACTGCGCCCCATTGGTCGTTTGAGCCGCATGCTGAAGCGGTTGAGCAAGACTCGCTGAAAGATTGTCGGTAATTGCTAATTTCACGATTGACCCGGCAAGCTGAGGGTAACATTTTTATCGGCACTCTAAGCCGCAGCTTGAGAGATTATCTTAGGTTGCTCGCGGCTGAGCTTTATTCGCAAATTCCGTATTCAAATCAAGTGGCAATTTGGCTACCTAAAATACCAGTTTTTCCTATGTATTTATAAAATTGAACTATACTTATCCAATAATATTAAGCCTGAGCTTTGTATTTTCCAGACAAATGATGCCACCCGAAAAACAAATTGAACCCATCGCGAGCTATAGAGAACGCCGAAAGTATGCGCGCTATAACGAAGGAGCGATGCAGGTTTGGGTAAAACGCCGCAGCTTACTGCGCGAATTTATCAAAGGCGAAGCAGTAGAGTGGCTTAACTTTAATCAGCATGGCATGGCGTTCGCTAGCAACATCCACCTCAATATCCATGAAGAAGTGCTAATCAACCTCAAAATGGGTAATTTTTCAATTCATGCCCTTGTTGCTGTCATACATAACGGTAGACGACAAGCTGGCAAATACCGCTACGGCGTACAATTTAGTTTTGGCGCGAATAGTCATATGAAATCGCATGAAATCAAAGAATTGCTATGCGCGGCTGAGCAATTATTGACCTAGCCTAGCAAGTTAGTTGCGCTAACCGTATGCTGTTTTGTTAGAATCACCGCATCTAACAGATAGTGGATTACCCATTGAACACAGCCCAAGAATTAATCAGCCCTGGCTTAATGCGGCGTTTAGCCGCCATTTTATACGACGCCCTATTAATCACCGCCCTTTGGATGATGATGGGCGGACTGCTGATGTTTATTAATAATAATCAGATAATCGAGTCACCCCTGCTGCCTTTTCTCTTACCCGTTCTAATTTTTGCATTTTTTACAAAATTTTGGATGAGTAATGGCCAAACTCTGGGTATGCAAACATGGAAAATTAAACTCGTTTCCATCGACGAAAGCGCGGTGAGCCTTAAACAAAGCTCAATACGCCTAATGGGTGCTGCAGTGTCATGGGCTTGCTTAGGTTTAGGCTATTGGTGGGCGATATTCGATAAGGACAGGTTAACTTGGCATGACCGCTGGTCGAACACGAGATTAGTTATCGTTACGCCGTTGATCGACCAGCGATGAATCTAATGACACGTCAACTCTGCTCATAACCTGCGAGCTTAACCTGATTCCGGCCATTTTGCTTAGCGCTATAAAGTGCCTGATCAGCGCGATGGATCAAATTTTCTCTCGTTTCGCCGGGCTGCAACTGAGCAACACCTATTGATGCACTGATATTATCAATATATTCATCCAGTTGTTTAATCCGAATTTTCTCTATCCTGGCGCGAATCATCTCAGCCAAATGACTGGCTTCCTCCAGTGTTTTTTGCGTTACGATTACCGCAAACTCTTCCCCTCCATAGCGGGCCACTTGAATGTGCTCGGCCTTAAAGGAATCTAGCAGCTGCCCTATTCCTGTCAAAATCCGGTCTCCCGTTAAATGCCCATAGGTGTCATTACATTTCTTAAAATGATCAAGGTCGATTAATAATAGACTTAACCTTGAATCCCCGTCGGTCATTGCCCCGACTAATGCCCTATCAAATGCACGTCGATTGCCAATTTTTGTAAGACTATCGACAAAAGCACTTTTTTCGGTATCTTTCAATTGTTGCTTCAGTGATTCGATTTCTTGCTTCGCGGAGTCTATCTCTTTACTAAACTGTCGTGCTAAATGATCGACTGTTTCCGTATCTCGCATCAGCGAGACTAGCGTTTTTTCCATTTCCTTCGGATCCGTCTCATTTTTTAAATCATTGAGCCCTTTTTGCAGAGCCGTGCCGTATTCACGAGTACCATCGGCTGTCCGTTTCGTACTCTCAAACAAATTTGCTAACAACGCCACCATCGCATCCTGCGCGGTTTCGTGGCCGGGCATATAGGATTTTACAAAATAATCAAAAAATAGTTCTTCGCTCTTCTCGGGTGCATACTGAGCATTGTTTGAGAAACTAGTATCTAATGCCTGCTTCAAATTTTTATCCTTATTGGCAGCGTAGGCGTACCAGAGGGCGAAGTTACAGGGATTAGTAGGGATTTTGCGTTGCACCATCAGCGGGATGGCTTGCTTTAGCAGTTCCGCCGCAGCTTGAGAGTCCTCTCTAAAATACATAACCTTCTTCTTTTTTTAACTTATTGTTTTGATTATAAATATCTTATTATAAAAGTAACCAACGCGCTTTTCGTAAATAATATTTTGCGTCGTTTAATCGATGATCAATTGTGATTAATTTTTTGACAAACGCCACTCAACAGGAGTAAGTAATCACGGGAATTATTCGTAAGCTATTTCTTACTTTAACGAAGACGTTACCCAACTCTTTTTAACAACACCAAGGCAAGCACGAAAAAAAGCAGAATGGGAATCAGGCTTGCGAAGATCGGGTCAAACCCAAATACGATACTAGCCGGGCCCAAAAAGTCTTCGACATATTTAAAGAGTAACCCCAAAATCACACCCGAAAATATACGAAAACCCATAGTAACCGAGCGAAGTGGACCGAAAATACAAGACAACGCCACTAACACCATCACCACCGTCGCCAAGGGTTGCAATATTTTTTTCCAGTAAGCAAGGAGGTATTTTTTTGCATTTAAACCCTGCTCTACTAAATACAAACTGTAGGTGTGCAGTCCTTGAATTGATAAGTCTTCCGGTTTAACGACAACAACTTTAAGCACCTCCGGCGTCAACTCAGTATCCCAACGCATCGTTGCTAACTCCAATTTTTGCGCTCGATCATCTTCAATTTTTGTCAGCGTGATATTTTGTAATATCCAATGATTTCCCTGAAAAATCGCCTTACGCGCGAAACTTGACTGCTTCAGTTTTCGCTGCTCATCAAACTCATATTGAGTTACCCCATAGAGCACCCCACCAGGCAACACCGCATTAAAGTACATGTAGATATTTCCTTCACGATGCCAGTAGCCATGCTTAGATTTCAGCGCCTCATCCCCGCTCTGCGCCAACGCCCGCTGACTCTGTGCATAGGTTTCTGTATAAGGCACAACGAACTCGCCAATGAGCACCCCCAAACAGACAAAAACTAATGCTGGTTTGATTACCGCATAGGAAATCCGCATCACCGACATCCCCGCAGCACGCATCACAGTTAGTTCGCTATGGTTAGCTAACGAGCCTAAACCAAGCAGACATCCAATCAACACCGACAGCGAAATAAACTCATAAAAGCGTTTAGGAATAGTTGCCAGTACATATTGCAAAGCCTCTGAGGATTGGTAGTTACTTTCTAGATTTTGCAGCTCGTCAATGAGTGCAAACAAAACATCAAGTCCGACCACGACGACAACCACCAAAAGAATCGATGCGATAACCACCTTACCAATATAACGATCTAATAGCCCCACCCCTAACCCCTCGACCTTTTAAACCAAGCTAGTTTTTGATGTAGGCCACCCACCAAGACAATACCTATCGCTAAAAATAGAAGGTGCACCCAAATCAAGCCCAACTGTGGCGATAACTTACCATCCTCGATAGCGGTGCGCGTTGTGCTCAACAGTACCAAATAACCCATATAAAGAAAGATGGAGGGTAGCAACCTCAACCAACGGCCCTGACGGGGATTAACTCTACTCAAGGGGATCGCAATTAGGGTGATGATAGGCACCAGCAGTGGCAAGGAAATCCGCCATTGCAACTGGGCGATATCTTGCGGGTTTTCAGAACCAATTAATTCTCTGGTTGGCTTTAACTCAGCTTTAACCCGCGCCGCTCGCTCCGCTGGCCTGGGGATTTTGACGCCATATTTTTCATATTGGGTGATCCGATATTCCGGGTCACCTGGATTACCATCATAGCGGTAACCATTTTCCAATAATAAAAAATGGCTGCCTGTTGCAGGATCAATATATTGAGAGCCAGACTTGGCAACTAATAAAATGAGCTCTGATTTTTTTCCTGGTTTCTTTTCCATCCGCTGAGAAATAAACACGTTTTCCATGCGTTTTCTTTTATCGGTGAGCTTCTCGGTATAAGTAACCCGCCCACCCGTACCCAACTCCTGAAAACGCCCGGGAATCAACGTATCAAATTCTGTACGCGAGTCCTGGGCACGAAAAATATCATCCACCTTCCGGGTTCCCCAAGGGCTCAACTCAAGACTCAATAAGCCCACCAGAAACATCACGAACAAAGCCGGAATCATGGTATAGATAACGAGGCGTTTAGTACTCATACCACAGGCCGAGAGTACTGTCATTTCGCTATCAAGATAGAGTCGGCCATAGGACATAAGAATTCCCAAAAACAAGCCCAATGGTAGAATCAACTCCAGAAAGCTGGGCATCTTATAGCCTATCAAGCTGAAGAGCACATCCACTGAAAGTTCGCCAGCAGCTGCTTCAGCCAAGTACTTGATGAAACGACCACTCATGATGATCAGCAGCAAAACCGCTGTCACAGCAAACAGGGTCACCACAACATTTTTGGCGAGATAACGGAAAATAATCAAGGTATGTTATACGTCTCTGTCGGGTGCTGGAAAAGTTTTACATTCTATAACGCTTCTTTTCGTGTTGCGAACTGGTAATCAGGAAATAAATGCGTAAACTGCTTAATTCTCAGGCGATAGAATGACTTTCAGAGGACAGAATGCAATATAAAATTAAGTTTGGCAGCCCTGAAAAATTAACCACTGGCTGCTTGGTTGTTTCCGTTTCGGGTGGTGTCAAGCTTTCCCCCTCCGCTAAAATTTTGGATCAAGCAAGTAACGGCCTATTAAGAAAGCTGATAAAACGTGGTGACCTTGGCAGAAAAGAAGGTAAAACCTTACTGCTCCATGATATTCCGAATGTTAAAGCTCAGCGTGTACTAGTGGTTCAGTGTGGCGACCAAAAGGCTTTTAATGATAAAAAATTCGGCAAAATTATAAAGAATAGCATTACCGCCATCAAAGACAGCGGCACAAAAGACGCCACCTTTTTACTGGAAGAACTAGTGTTACCAAAGCGCGATCTGGAATGGAAAACCACGCAAGCTGTTATGCTCTGCGAAGACGCCATGTACCAATTCACACAGCTAAAAAGCAAAAAGACGGATAAGCCTGCTAAGTTGTCCAGTATCAATTTAGCACTTTCAGATCGACAACAATCTGAAGCAGCGCAAACAGCAATAAAAACAGGCGCGGCCATCGCCGAGGGTAAACAACTCGCAAAAACCTTAGGTAATTTGCCTGGCAATATTTGCACGCCCAGCTATTTAGCCGAGCAAGCAAAAACACTGGCGCAATCCCACAAGAAAATCACCGCTAGCGTGATCGAAGAAAAACAGATGAAAGAGCTGGGGATGGGCGCATTACTATCCGTCGCCGCAGGCAGTGAAGAGCCAGCAAAACTAATCGTCATGAATTATAAAGGGGGCAAAAAGGATGAGGCTCCTCAGGTGCTGGTCGGCAAAGGCATCACCTTTGATACTGGCGGCATTAGCTTGAAGCCTGGCGCCGCCATGGACGAAATGAAATTCGATATGTGTGGCGCTGCGAGCGTGTTCGGCACCCTTTTAGCGGTAGCCGAGCTTGAATTACCACTCAATGTTATCGGCATCGTTGCCGCCGCTGAAAACATGCCGGATGGACGAGCCACCAAACCGGGCGATATCGTTACCTCTCTCTCAGGCCAAACCATTGAAATTCTCAATACTGATGCCGAAGGCCGCCTCGTCTTATGCGATGCGCTCACCTATGCGGATATATTTAATCCAGCCGCTGTCATCGATATTGCAACCTTGACTGGCGCTTGCGTGATCGCCCTAGGACACCACGCAACAGGTCTTTTTGCTAACCAAGATAGCCTAGCCGTTGAATTGCTTCGCGCTGGCAATGAAACCAATGATCGCGCCTGGCATATGCCGCTTTGGGATGATTATCAGGATCAACTTGATAGCAATTTTGCCGATATGGGCAACATCGGAGGACGTTCCGCAGGTAGTATCACGGCTGCCTGCTTCCTTTCCCGTTTTACTAAGGATCAGCGCTGGGCACACCTCGATATCGCCGGTGTTGCCTGGGACACGGGGAAAAATAAAGGTGCAACGGGGCGACCCGTCCCCCTGTTGACTCAATACTTGATTGATCGCGCCGAAGAAGTACAAGCAAGTTAGCGCGTAGAATATACCTCCACGATCTCGATTGATACTGAGCATGACCCGCATCGATTTTTATATTTTAGCCGGCACCGAAACACAAGAGCGCGTACAGTTCGCCTGCCGCCTGATTGAGAAGGCCTACAAGCTTGGCCGCCAACTCTATATCCATACCGATGATGAGCAGACAACTGCCAGCATCGACGACGCCTTGTGGCAGTACCGTGCTGACAGTTTTATTCCACACCAACGTATTGACCAACAACCTGAAACACCCGCTCCTATTGAAATAGGCCATCAACATGACCCTAAACAGCATCAGGACATACTGATTAATTTAGCACACGAAACACCTGCTTTTTTTAGCCGTTTTGAGCGTGTCGCAGAGCTGGTGTTGCAACAGCCAGAATCGTTGGCAGCCTCGCGTAGAAGCTATGCCTTTTATCGTGACCGCGGTTATCCGATGAAAACTCACGATATGCGAAAAAAGTAGACGGAATGGCCTCTCGCTCCACAGCGATGATTCCCCCTCTCGGACGAGCATTGTATAATCCCCGGTCTTTTGCCCTCTAATCATTGAACGAGCTTTACTACCTCTCATGGAAAAAACCTATCAGCCTGCACAGATAGAATCGAACTGGTACCAGTCTTGGGAAGCCAGCGGTTACTTTAAACCTTCCGGCAATGGGGAACCCTACTGCATCATGATCCCGCCACCCAATGTGACTGGCAGCCTGCATATGGGTCATGGGTTTCAGGAAGCTATCATGGATGGCCTGATTCGTTACCATCGTATGAAGGGCGATAACACTTTATGGCAAGTCGGCACAGATCACGCCGGCATTGCGACTCAAATGGTGGTAGAAAGACAGCTCGACGCACAAGGAGTCTCTCGCCATGATTTAGGGCGCGAAGAATTCATTAAGAAAGTTTGGGAGTGGAAAGCGGAGTCGGGCGGCAACATTACACAGCAATTACGCCGTCTCGGAGCATCACCAGATTGGTCACGCGAACGTTTCACCATGGACGATGGTTTTTATCAAGCAGTACAGGAAGTCTTCGTTCGGCTCTACGAAGAAGGTTTGATTTACCGTGGTAACCGTCTGGTTAACTGGGATCCAAAGCTGCACACAGCTATTTCAGATCTCGAAGTTATTTCCGAAGAGGAAAAAGGCAACCTCTGGCATTTCCGTTATCCTTTAACGGACGGGTCTGGACACCTTACTGTCGCGACAACAAGGCCGGAAACAATGCTGGGTGATACTGCTGTCGCCGTACACCCAGAAGATAAGCGCTACCAAAAATTAATCGGCAAGACAATCAACCTGCCTTTAGCCAATCGTGCAATTCCCATTATCGCCGATGATTATGTGGATATGACCTTCGGCACAGGCTGCGTAAAAATTACACCGGCGCACGATTTTAATGATTATGAAGTGGGCGAACGTCACCAATTACCCAAAATTAACATCTTCAACGACGACGCTCAGATTAACAGTAATGGCCCAGAAACTTACCAAGGCCTGGACCGCTTCGCAGCGCGCAAAAAAATTGTTGCCGACCTTGATGCGCTAGGGTTGCTGGAAAAGGTAGATGATCATACTTTGAAAGTGCCACGTGGCGATCGCAGCGGTGTAGTCATTGAGCCTTACCTGACCAACCAGTGGTATGTCAGCACCAAACCGCTTGCCGAAAAAGCCATCCAAGCCGTTGAAGATGGGGACATCAAATTCGTCCCACAGCAGTATGAAAATATGTACTTTTCATGGATGCGCGATATTCAGGATTGGTGTATTTCACGTCAGCTCTGGTGGGGACATCGTATTCCCGCCTGGTACGATGATACCGGCAACCTCTATGTAGGTCGGTCAGAACAGGAGGTTCGTCACAAGCACCAGATTTCCGATGATATCACCCTCAAGCAGGATGAGGACGTGCTGGATACCTGGTTTTCCTCAGGGCTTTGGACTTTTGGTACGCTGGGTTGGCCGGAACAAACCGAAGAGTTACAACTCTTTCATCCTACCGACGTTCTGGTCACCGGGTTTGATATCATCTTTTTCTGGGTAGCGCGCATGATTATGCTGACGCTGCACTTTACTCAAAATATTCCATTCCATACCGTCTATGTACATGGCCTTGTACGCGACAGTCATGGCCAGAAAATGTCGAAATCCAAAGGTAATGTACTCGACCCTATCGACCTCATCGATGGTATTGAACTGGAGACACTGGTCAAAAAACGCACCGCTGGCATGATGGTGCCAAATCTGCGAGAAAAAATTGACAAACAAACCCGCGCTGACTTCCCCGCAGGCATCAACGCATATGGTACCGATGCGTTGCGCTTTACCTATTACTCACTCGCTTCTACCGGAAGAGATATTAATTTTGACGTTGGTCGGATTGAAGGCTTCCGTAATTTCTGCAATAAAATTTGGAACGCCACTCGCTATGTCCTGATGAATACGGAAGAACAGGACTGCGGACAGGATAACTCCGAGGACTATCAATTATCCCTAGTTGACCGCTGGATCATTTCTCGACTGCAAGAGGCGGAGCAAGCGGTCATTGACGGAATTGAAAATTATCGCTTCGATCTTGCCTCGCAAGCACTCTACAACTTTGTTTGGAATGAATATTGCGACTGGTATCTGGAATTATCCAAACCAGTGCTCTGGGATGACCAAGCCAGCGCCGCACAAAAGAAAGGTACCCGCCGCACTTTGATTCGGGTATTGGAAGCGACAATGCGACTCGCCCACCCAATGATGCCCTTTATCACCGAGGAAATCTGGCAGAAAATCAAAGGGCTCGCTGGTAAGCAGGGCGACACTATTATGTTGCAAAGCTATCCTAGACCCAATCAAGCCAGCCTCGATCCAGAGGCTATCAATGATGTTGAATGGATAAAGGGCATTGTTGCCGGACTTCGCAATATTCGAGGAGAAATGAATATTTCTCCTGCCAAACCAATCCCCGTCCTGCTCAAAAATACGTCTGAAGCCGACCGAAAAAGATTGGAGCAAAACCGCCAGTTTCTAACTAAACTAGCAAAATTAGACAGTATCGATTTGCTACCTGTAGATCAAAAAGCACCTATGTCCGCAATTCAGCTCATCGACGACATGGAGTTGCTTGTCCCTATGCAAGGCTTAATCGATGTCACTGCGGAATTAGCGCGGCTAAACAAAGAAGCAAGCAAAATGGATGCTGAGTTG
>Ga0070726_10002272_pt1 | contig 17557 bp, 16 predicted proteins | sample tdAd471_FD_67275 | JGI IMG/M metagenome (GOLD analysis project Ga0070726, IMG submission 67275) | Marine sediment microbial communities from the Atlantic coast under amendment with organic carbon and nitrate - tdAd47.1 | ecosystem: Environmental > Aquatic > Marine > Coastal > Sediment | place... | reverse complement strand
AGGACCGAACATGGTCGCCGAACATCTTCACCTGGTCGACCGTCTGCGGCGCAGCACAGTCGACCAGCTCGAGCGGCCGGTCGGCGGACAATACCAGCAGCGGAATACCAATATGGGACGCTTCGATGACCGCCGGGTAGTAGTGAGCCGGCGCCGTTCCCGACGTGCAGATGAGGAGGGCGGGCTCGCCCGTGGCCCGGCCGATCCCCAGAGCGAAAAAGCCTCCCACCCGCTCGTCGATGGCGTCGTGGCACTGGAGCTGCGGATGGCGCTCCGCAGCCAAGACGAACGCGGTGCTCCTCGAGCCCGGTGACGCCACCACGTGCCGTACGCCGGCAGCGTAGAAGCGAGCCATCAACAGATCAGCCCAGCGGGTGAGACGGTAGCCGGACACTAGAGATCGACCCCTAGGGCGCGAAGCATGGGCTGCTGCTTGAGCGATGTCTCGTCGTATTCGGCCTGCGCGGTCGAGTCGGCAACGACGCCGGCTCCCGCGTACAAGGATGCCTCGCCAGCCTGCACTACGCCGCATCGAATCGCCACGGCGAACTCGGCGTTGTCGTGCGCATCGAACCAGCCCACGGTGCCCGTATACCACCCGCGATGCCCCGGTTCGTTTGCTACGATCCAGTCGACAGCCTCCCACTTCGGCAGCCCGCCTACCGCTGGGGTGGGGTGCAGTGCCTCGACCAGAGAGGTGGAGTGGGTGTCGTTCCCCAGCACCGCACGGACGGGCGTGTTGAGGTGCATGATGTTCCGAACACGAATGGTTCCGGGCTCCTCCGGATGCTCGACACGGATAGCGAGGGGCTCCAACGCCTCGATGATCCTTTGGACGACCACGTCGTGCTCCCACCGGTCCTTCCGCGAACCCAGCAATTCCCGAGCAGCCGTCTCGCTGGCTGGGCCATCGAGCGTGCCGAGAAACTTCGAGCCAGCCAGAGCGTGCGTCACCAGCTCCCGCCCCTTCTTCACGAACAGGTTCTCAGGCGTCGCACCGACGAACGAGGCGTCGTGGTGGCGCACCATGAATAGGTTGCACCGGGGGTATTCCTGCTCCAGACGCTCGTAGACATGGAGGGCGTCAAACGGCTCTCCTCCGCGAATCACCGCACGTCGAGCAGCGACGAGCTTGTCGAAGCCGTCGTCTGCAATGGCGGCGTGGATGCCGTGAATGAGTTCGGACCACACCTCGAAGGGCTGTTGCTCGACGTCATCGACCGAACGGGCACTGCGGCGGTCCACGGGAGGGGGGGTCACGCCAGACATCTCATCTAGGTGCTCGAGCACCTGCCACAACTCCTCGGCCTCCTCCTCAATGGGCCTCGCGCCCAGCTCGATGGCCCGGCACAAGCAAGGCAGCAACCCCTCCGCGCTGTACAGCCAGCGAGGGAGCACGAACACGCCGTCGCCAAAGTGGCGCCACTCACCGTCCGTCGGCCCCTCGGGCGCGAACGACATGCCCCCATGAACGCTCGGAAGCGTGGCAGGCAGACCCGGCCACGCTGCCGTCACGACCTGATCGAAGAGCCCGGCGGCCCATTGCTGCAGGGCAGCCATGCGGTCTCGACCCGAAGCGTCGAATCGGGCCAGGGCCCCCATGCCGGAGAAACCTCCGCCTCTGGTGGGCTGGTAGATGAATCCGTGGTCGTCGTGCGGCAGCAGACGCTGCACATCGGACAACCGAAGATAGGGACAGGGCAAGCTCACCCACAACACGCTCGCGTCGCCTGCCTGCTCGATAGCCAGCCGCAAGAAGGCAGACACCGTGTCCTTGAGACACCTGCCAGACAGATCGACGTTGACCTGCCGCATGCTAGCGTTCGTCCCATCGATCGATGCTCTGCACCGCCTTCTTCGTCAGCGGAAGGCCCGCTCGCTGCAGCTGTCGCTTGTTGCCGATGATGTTCGGTCGCGCGTAGCGCACCTCGACATCAGCGAAGTCCTTCCCTTCGACGAACACCTGGCGCGCCATGGCTGCGGCCGCATTGCCCAAGCCCTCCGCGTCGGTGATCGCAACCAGAGATGGCGGCTGCGGGCTGTCGAAATGGCTCTCGTCGAAGCCAATGACTGGCAGACCCGTCAGCGATGCTGCGCCATACAGCGAGGCCAGTGTGTTGGGCGTCCACAACCTCGCATCGGGCTGAAGCAGAAGCCAGTCGGCTTCTGGAGATACCGTGGCTTGGGCGCTCCGCACCTCGAAGGGGTTGGCGACACGTGCCGACACGAACTTCAGACCCCGACTGCTCGCCGCCTCCTCCAGCACACCCCAGTACGGTGAGCTGTCTTGGACCGAGTAGATGGTCGCGAGCGTGTCGGTCTGCGGGGACAACGTGAGCAGGGAGGCGACCAGCTCGATGGGGTCGACACGGCGCTCCACCTCGATCACGTCGGATCGGCCGATGGCTGCCGCCGTCGACGACGCGGCGTCGACGTAGATGATGGGAATGCCCTGGAACTCGCGGGCCGCCACCTTGAGTGCGATGTCGCCCACGGCGAAGATCATGGTCGCATCAAAGCCCTGCAGGCTCTCCGCCACGAAGTAGGCCTCTTCTTCGTTCGTTCCCAGGTCGAAGGACAGCGTGGTCGCATCGAGGTCGCCTGCACCCTTGAACGTGTCGACGATCTTTCGCGACCGGTCCGTCTCTCCGGACGTGAACACCACCATGGTGTTGTCTTGAGCAAACGCTGGGGATGCTGAACCCAAAAGGACGGCCGTAAACAGTGAGATCATGGTCACCTTCATGTCAGAACCCCACCGCGAGCTGTGCCGAGACGCCGAACCGGTTGGCGGTGAACTCGTTGATGCCTTCGAAGTAGAGCGTGTCGTTCTCTGCGATGTACAGGTCGTCCGTCGGATGGCGATACACCAGCTCGTTGATGTAGGTGCCCTCGAGCTTGAGTGCAGCATGGAGCGCTACCTCGCGGCGAACGCCGACCGTCCCCTGGATGCGACTCTTCTGCTTGTGCAGGTCTCGAAACACCGGGTCGTCACGCCACCACTCGACGAACTCGCCGCGGAGGTAGGGCGTAGTGCCTCGACCGAACTCGTGGCCCCACTGAACGTAGCCGCCGTAGCTGAACGGCACCGGCTCACCCAACGTCTGGTTGATGAAGCTCTGATGCTGCAGCAACGCACCCTCCGCAATGATTTGCATGCGAGGACGGAGGATGGCGATGTGTGGGTGGATCTGGATCTCATCGACGTTGGACGTGAGGTACGGGTCGGTCGTGAGGTTGTCCGATCTCGCAATCTTGTCGGACTGATCTCCGAGATCCTGGTTGAAGTCAAGCGTCTGGCGTGACTGTCGAATCGGGTCGTAGGCAGCCGTGATCCCGACCTGAATCCCTGAAGGGGACTGCGCCCACAACTGCAGCCACGTAGCCTTGTAGGTGGTGCCATCCCCGATGTCTTGCGTGGTACTCAGCTGTGCCGCGCGGCCGTTGCCCACCCCGACGTGGTAGCCGGCCTGCCAGAAGCCTGGCGCGAAGGTGCCATGCACGTCGATCCCGGTCTGCCTGGTGGTGATCCAGGAACCGTACCGCTCGAAGGTCAGCATCTGCGGCCGGCTGCTGGTGGCGTACAGATAGGAGCCGTAGGGGATGTTCGTGTTCCAGTAGCCGAAGGGCGACTGGATCTTCCCTGCTGTGATCTTGAACTTCTCGCTCACCGCGAACTCGATGTTCACGCGATCGACGAAGGCCTGCTGATCGCCGAACTGACCGCGGCCGTACACCACATCGACCACCGCGCTCACCTTGCGGTCGAGGTTGGCGCTGTAGGACAGCACCAGATCGCCGATCTCGAACCCCGGAGGGTGATTGACGTTGAACGCCTTCAGGTTCACGTCGGCGTAGGCGCTCACCCGAGTCTCGAGGTCGATCGGAAGCTCGTCGGCCTCCACGGCTCCTTGTGCCTGTAGCGCATCGAGCTGCTCTTCCAGTGCACGAATCCTCGTCGTCAACACCTCGAGCTTGGCCTCTTCCTCCGTGATGGGAATGATGAAGTCATCGCTGGTTGGCCCGTCCGTTTCATCGGGTGCAGGCTTGGCCTTCGTGGCTGTCTCTCCATCGGGAGCAGCCTTGGTCGCCTTCGCCTCACTCTCCTCTTCAGCCCCGTCTTGCGCATGAGCTGGCGTGGCGAGCGTCACCATCAAGGCGGAAAGAAATGCGAGCGACATGTGGCTCCCTGAATGTGGAATGTTCATGGCGTCACCACGACGGTGAACTCGGGACCGTCGCCCTCGAGCGTCATCCGCGGCGTCGCTTTGCTGTTTACCTGCACCACCATGCTGCCGTTCACCATGCTCGTAGCGACCGAGTCGACGAGGGGGTGACCGACACGCTTGGTGTCGATGTCGAGTTTGGACCCAACGTTTCTGAATACAACCTGATACTGCTTGGAGTACGCGCCGGACTTCTTCTCGGAAGCGAAATGGAGAGGGCGAATCTTGCCGCCCGTCACTTGCATGGTGACCCGAACCTCGTCGGGAGACGTCGACACATCCAGCGCGGACAGGTTCTTGGCGTAGCGAGGCGCAGGCGTCGGGGCGGGAGCCGGCTCAGGTTCCTCAGCCTCCTCCTCGACCTCCGGAGCAGGCGTCGGGGCGGGGGTCGGCGCGGGACGCGGGGCAGCCCGAGGGGCAACCTGCACCGGCTCCTCGGCAGGCTCACCCGGATCGAGCGCTCCCTCTGTCTCCTCGTCTTCGTCTGCCCCCTCGTCGGCTGTAGCACCGGCGTCATCGACTTCCGACAACTCATCCACGGGCTCTTCGGCGCCGACCGGTGCGGGCTCCGCAATCGGGACCTCCACCGGAACCGGCGCTGGCGCTGGCGCAACCCGATCCGCGAGCGCGTTGGATTGGGCGAGCAGCACGACGATGATGAGCAGCAACAGCATCACCAGCGTGAAGAGGCCCAAGATGAACAGCAGCATCAATCCACGCGAACTGGTTGACTCCACCGGCGCTGCAGCCTGCACCACGGGAGCGCCTGCCAGCACGTAGTCCTCGAGCGGCACCCGCATGCAGAGCTCGAGATCGCGGATCAGCTCGCTGCAGCTCTGATAGCGGTTGTCTTGGTTCTTCTGCATGCAGCGACGCACGACGTCTTCGAGCTCGGGAGGCACGCGGAGATCGGGATCGACACTCGCAAAGGTGGGGACGGCGGCGTGCAGGTGGGCAGCCAGCACTTCGGCCGTCTGCTTGCTCTGGAACGGATACTTGCCGGTCACCATCCGGAAGAGGACGACCCCGAGCGCATAAATATCGGTTCGAGGGTCGATATCACCGCCGCGGATCTGCTCCGGCGCCATGCAGTGCACGGTACCGAGGATCAAGCCATGGGCGGTCAGCTGGTTGCCTCCCGCGAGCTTCACCAGGCCGAAGTCGACGAGCTTGGCCACATCTTCTTCGTCTTCCGTGGACAGCAGGATGTTGCCCGTCTTCACGTCGCGATGAACGATCTCGGCCTTGTGGGCGTAGCGAAGGGCTCGGGCCGTCTGGTAGGCAATGCGCATCGCGCGCATCACGTCGAGACGCTCCTTCTTCATGGCAGCGAACAGCGATGGGCCCTCGACGAGCTCCATCACCAAGAAGTGGCCCCCGTCTTCGGTGTCGCCGTAGTCGTAGATAGCCACGATGTGACGGTGGTTGAGGCGAGCCAGGGATTCCGCCTCAAGCCGGAAGCGCTCCTTCAGCCGGCCAGGGTCGTCGCCCTTTTGCGGATGAAGCACCTTGAGCGCCACCTTGCGGGACAGAGTCGTGTCCGTCGCCACGTACACCGTGGCCATACCCCCCTTAGCAAGACGGTGATCGACTCGGTAACGATCGGCGATGACTGTCCCACGGGGAACGGTCGCATGTTCGCCTGTTGCCATAAAGGACGACCTCGGGCCTGGAGGGGGTCGATGCTCGGCGGAGTGTACAACTGTGGCCCCTGCGATGGAAGTGATCCTTGAGTCAGGGCACGCAGCTCAGGTCGCCGTAGACAGACAAGGCAGCTTCCGGCGTCCACTGGAGCACCGTGGCTCCGAGGTCGAAGGTCGGCATTTCGTCTCGGAAGCCGGGAGCCAGGTCGCCCGACTCGATGAGGTCGTCCAACACATCGAGACCGATCGGACGGATCCGCAGCCTCATCGTGACGCGATCGACCGCCGCAGGTATCAGCCACTGATTGGTCTGGTGGGTGAGCAGATAGCGGGGGTCGGTCGGGTCGAGGGTGACCGGACCGGGGATGGTGAACTCAGCCACCGAGTCGACTTCCCAGAACATGTGAGCGGCCGTGCCGTCGGCCTTAGTCGCCACATCACGGAAGCCCCACAGCGTCGGGTCGGCTGTTGGCGACGGCACCTCCTCACCATCGGCATAGGCTCCCTTGGACCAGACGAGCGCGTCTCCTTCGTAGGCCTCGAGCTCCAGCCACGCCCGCCGGTCGTGAGCGGCGCCACTGGGGAAAGCATGGCCGGCCGCGACATTGTCGAGGGAGACGAAGACTTGGGACCCCTCTGCTTGCGAGGCCACGCACAGGCTCGCCAGCAACGTCGTGTCGAGCTCGCTCTGCACCGCGGCGCGCTGCTCGTCGGCCTGTGGCCAGTCCGTCAGCGCTACATCGACGCCCGGCATCATGTGATCGTGCAGGCGGCGCTCCGGACCACCCACGGCAGCCGGGCCGTCGTAGCCGGGCATATGACACGCCGCACACGACAGGCGGGCGTAGGATGCCTCGTCGGCGTACAGCGTCTGAGTCCACTGTTCGTAGGTGCGCTCGAGATGGACGCCATTGTCGAGCACCACATCGTGGCAGCTCCCACACATGTCTGACGAGGACGGGTTGTCGCGATCATGCAGGCCCGACCACTTCGAAGCGTGGCTTCGGTTCACCGTGGGATCCTCGATTCCCCCGCGCATGGTGTTGTCGAAGGCCAGCACATTGCCGTTGTTGTGAAGCTCGCCCACCGAGTCGACCTGATGACAGGCGTAGCAGGTGACACCCTTGAGGGTGGCGTCGAGCTCCTCCAGGTTCAGCCCATCCGTGGTCTCCCCGAGCGCCACGGCGACCGGCGCATGGCATCGGACACAGAGATCTCCCAAGGCGCCGTTCGTCTCCCGCTGCCCTCGCGCATTCATCGCGAGAAACACTGGGTCGTCACCCGCGTAGGCGTGCATCGAGCCCGACCACTGCTCGTAGTGGGATGGGTGACATGCTGCGCACGTCTCGGGGTCACGTAGAGCGGGATCCGGTGTGACGATTGGCTGAGTGCAAGCTGCCGAGCAAACCGAACCGATGACGAACCACCTCAGTGGCTGCCGTGCCCGCCTTCCCCATCGCCAGGAGCATCGTGCATGAAGTGAAAGGTGATCTCGTTGTCGCATTGCCCGCTCATCATCGACCCCTGCATCGTCAACGACCCGCTGCACGTCGACCAAAAGGCGTCTCCACTGAGGTTTACCCTCTTGACGTCGATCTGCCCGCCGTCGATCACGGTGGGCAGCTCAGGATCGAAGTTCTTCAGATAAAACCCGCACTGCCCAGCATCCACTTCCAGCTCGGCTCGGTAGGGGCGTGACCCCAACTCCTCAGATTGGAGTTCCCACACCCCCTCATGGGGCAGCTCGCACCGCGCGGTAGCCTCATCGCGGCAGGCAGCGCCACCAAGCAGGAGCAGCGCGAACAGACTCATCGAACGCATGGGGGTCTCCACGGTGGGAACCAAGCCATTATGGACCTAGCCTATCCCATCCCGTGTGTCGGAGTTCAACGGGTGAAGTCTCATTCAGGGAGAGCTGTCGTCGTCGGCCTCGTTTTGCTGGCTGCCTGCTTGTACGCTCTTCAAAGATCGTGGAGCCCAGAGGCGGGCATAGAGCTGTCCGCCCAACCCGTGGACCGCGAGGCTGCGCCGGCCGCACCCTCCGCTCGGCAGCAACCGCTCGACATCGGCCGTCCCCCATCGGGCGCAGCACCGGAGACCGATGACCAGCAGCTGGCGCACGGCCGCGTCCTGGTCGCCGTCCGTGACGACAACGGGCGACCCGAGCCTGGTGGATGGGCAGACGCCGTGTCCTGCGCGCTGTCGCCAACGACACAAGAGGAACCGGGTCGACTCGCCTACACCGCACCCCCAGGTCCATGCGTGCTACGCGGCGCGCGTCAGGACGGCCAGATCACCACCTACGGAGCCGAGCGCACCGTCCATGTTTCGGCATCTGGATCTCACGTCGTCGACCTGACGGTGCCAGCCGAACTCACGGGAGGGATGCAGTTTGCGTTCGCGCGCCACGAGCGAGGGATCGAGATCCGCTGGTCGGGGTCCCCTGACCTCGACGGCCTCGAAGTGGGTGACATCATCACCGCCATCGAAGGGGTGCCCGTCGAGGAGATCGGAATCGAGGATGCGGCGCGCATGCTGCTCGGTCCGGAGGGCACGACGGTGCTCGTGCAGGTGCTGACGGAGCAAGACACCGGAGTGGTCGAGGTGGAGCTGCAGCGTCGTTTCGTCGACGCCGGCTGATCTATGGGCCTGCTTGGAGTATGGTCTTCACATGCAAGCGGCGACCTACGACGTACGCGACCGCCTCGGCACCGGAGGCTACGGCGAGGTCTACCTGGCCACCCAGACGATTCCGGGCGGCCTGTCGCGGAAGGTCGCCATCAAGGTCTTGAAGAGCGACATCGACGACAGTGCCGACGCCGTGCTGCGGCTGCTCGACGAAGGAAAGATGCTCTCGCAGCTCCGCCACCCCTGCATCGTGAGCATCCACGAGCTCACTCGCATCGAGGGGCGACTGGCCCTGATCACCGAGTACATCGAGGGCACCGACCTCTCTCAACACTGCCGTCGAGACAAGCTGCTGCCCGAGCGGTTGGTCTGGCACATCGGTGCCGAGGTGGCCTCCGCGCTCGACTGTGTGTGGAACACGTTGTCTGAAGAGACATTGAAGCCGCTCCACCTGATCCATCGCGACATCAAGCCCGCCAACATCCGCATCGGTCGCTTCGGCGAGATCAAGCTGCTCGACTTCGGGATCGCCCGCACCACCGAGATGGCGCGCCACGCCGACACCGTCGCCGGCACCCTTCCATTCACCCCTGGGTTCGTGCCGCCGGAGGTGTTCCTCCGGGGCGAGGTCAACCACTCCACCGACGTCTACGCCTTGGGATGCACCCTGTACCGACTGCTGACGGGCAGGCGCTTCTACAAGAAGCTCGACCTCCCCGACACCGTCGCCCTCGCCGTGAGCGAGAACAACTACAACGCGCACCTCGCCGAGCGAATGACGCACATCCGGCGGGAGGCTGGCCGCGACCTCCTGACAGCAACGCTTGCATACGATGTCGACAACCGGCCCGCCGCAGCTGCGGTGTCGCTAGCCTGCGAGGAGCTCCTCGATAAGGTGCCGGGCATCTCCATGCGGCGCTGGGCCAGGGAGAACCCTCCCAAAGATCACAACGCCGGAAAGAGCGGCCCCTTGACGGGCTGCTCCATGGAATCGCGTTCCATCAGCCTGATCACCCCTGCCGTGGGTGTGGTCCAGCCGGGCGCCGAGCCCATCGACGACGATCGAACGCCCTTGCAAGCCCCCTCCCGCTCGGCGACGCCAGCTCCCTCCGCGCCGAGGCCTGGGAGGAAGGTGCAGGCCACCCCCACCGGCTTGCCCACCCGAACCCACAGCGACACCTTCACGCCCCTCGCCAGTCTCGCGCCGGCACTGGAGCAGGTGCCTCGTGTCGAACAGCCCAATCGCGAGTCGCCTAGCGGTCCGTTGACCGAGAACTCCCTGGCCGAAGCGAGAACCCAGCTCATGGGCCCCGCCATGCAGGCCACGGTGCTTCAGCAGCCAGCCCCCGAGAAAAAATCTTCCAAGCCTCGCCGAGACAAGGAAAACCTGGAGCCCCTTCCAGAGCCCACTCCCCTGGGCCGCCAGAACGCCACGACAGCCAGCGGAAACTCCTGGCTGTCATGGATGCTGGGGCTCTCAGTGCTCCTGCTGGCCCTCTTGGTCCTCGGCCTCGGAGCGTTCGCGATCGGTCTCGCGGCGTTCTAGCAGCGAAGCCGTCAGCCTGGAGGATCAATCACACCGAGCTGGATGTTCAGCTTGAGGTTGTCTTCCAGATGCCAGATCTCGGCGATCTTGCCCTCCTCCTCATCAATCCGCACGATGTCCATCGTGTGGAACTCCACGGGGCGACCGGTGGGCGCGATGTCCATCAGCCAGCCTGTGTGCGTGCCACGGAAGACCTGGCTGCCCGCCACCATGTGGCCGTCGCACATCACGACCTCCACCTCTGTGACCGCGTCGGGAAAGGCCGAACGGAACAGTCGAACGGTCGCGCGCAGTGCGTCGAGGCCTTCCGGGCCGGGGTGAGGCATGTGGTCGTTGTAGCTCTCGCTACAGATGTCGCCGGGCTCGATCGTCGAGTCGCCCCGGAACATGTCGTAGAAGCGCAGCAGCAGCGCCTTCTTCTCCTCAACGGTCATGCCTCAGTCCCACCTGCGGCAACGAACGCAACCAAGTGCTCGACCAGAGCCTCCGGCTGTTCCTCTGCCATGTAGTAGCCACAGTCCGGCACAGAGCCCGTTCGCACGTTGACGGCATAGCGATGCCACAGGTCGCTCATCTTCTGGGCGTCGGCGTTCAGCCCCTTGTCGCCCCACAGCACCAAGACGGGCATCTCGAGCTTCTTGCCCTGCTCCGCATCCACGTTGTCTTGTTCCAGATCGGTCGTGAACGTCTGGCGGTAGTCGGCCAAGGCAGCACGCAGGGCACCCGGTCGCTCCAGCGACTCCACGTATTCGTCGAGTGCCTCGTAGCAGCGCTCGCGCACGTAGGCGTTGTCGAAGAACATCTGGATGTAGGGCCGAAGATTGCTGGAGATGAAGATCTCCGGGAGATCGGCATTCATGTGGAAGAACCAGTGCCAGTAGCGCTTGGCCACATCGAAGTTGAACGAGACCTTCACCTCACGGCTCGGGATGAGGTCGAGCATCGCCAAGTGCTTCACCGCGTCGGGGTGATCGAGGCCGAAGCGATGCGCCACGCGTGCGCCTCGGTCATGACCGGCAATCAGCGTCGCCTGTTCGAAGCCCAGGTGCTCGATGAGCGCACGGATGTCGGCGGCCATCGTTCGCTTGTCGTAGCCCTCCAGCGGCTTGTCGCTCAAGCCGTAGCCACGCATGTCAGGTGCGACCACCGTGTAGCCTTGCGCTGCCAGCAGGGGCTGCACGTAACGAAAACAGTAGGAGTGCTGGGGGAAGCCATGCATCAAGATGGCAAGCGGCCCATCGCCCATCAGGCGATAGCGAAGACGGATCCCGTTGACCTCGGCGCACTGGTCGAGCTGTCGCACACATACCTCCTCGGTGTGGTCGACGACCCTACCACTGCCGAAGCGGCAACTGGCAGCCCTACATGCACATGGGGGCATTCTCCATCACCATGCACGAGCCAGACAGGCAAATCCAATCGCCGTCTGGTGCCCACACACCATCCTGATTGCAGTTGTCGATTCGACCATCGGCGCGACAACGGACCTGACCGGGCACACAGTCATCCACTTCCTCGAAGTCTTCTTCGAGGGGGCAGGCCGTCAACACGCCGAGCGTGCCCACGACTGCAGCAAGCTTCCACACCTTTCCGAACGACATGGGACTCTCCCCGGAGGCGACGTCACGTCGCCGACGTCGCTCATGTTACCCCCCAGCCGTCCAGTCCTCAAGACTAACCTCCAACGCAAAACGCCCGACCGCAGAGCGGCCGGGCGTCTCGAGAGAGGACGAGCCTCTACATGCAGTCGGCCGGAATCGCAGGCTCGTTGCAGCTAACGAAGCGATGCGAGTCGGCGAACATCCCGTCGGGGTTCACGCGAGAGCCCATCCACGTGCGCAGGTAGTAGTTGCCGTCGGCATCAGGGCCAGCGAACGTCTGCTCGTGCAACGTCGGGACCTCCGTGACCTCGGACTCGTGGATCGTCCACTGCTGACCGAGCCAGATGCCGTTCACGTCGTAGAACAGCGTGTCGGGCGCGAAGGGATCGAGCTGGCCGACCAGGGCATCGTTGGTGTAGCGCACACCCTCGGTGTCGGCGCAGTCGCCCATGACGTAGCCAAGGCCTTCACGAACGGTGGGGTCGAAGAACTTGAAGCTGTCGAACACCGTCGGCTCGTAGTCCCACCAGAAGGGGGGCGGCTCCATCGCCTCGTTGAAGGCATTGAAGTAGCCGTAGTCGTTGTCGGGCGACGTGATCCAGATCCAGCCGTGCAGGTCGTAATGGAGCTGCTGCCTTCCGGGCACGTGGGGCTCCATCATGCCGTCCATCGGAACACCGAACAGCGTCGGCTGCTCGGCAAGCGGCTCCTGACCGGGAGGCTCGAAGTACCACTCGAGGCCAGCCAGGGTGTAGGTTCCGTCTTGCTCGATGTTGTACATGACGATCCGAGGCGTGTTCTCCTCGAACTGGTCGATGGGGTAGGACAAATCCACCATGTGGATGCCGTCACCCTTGAGCGTCTCGGGGTTGTAGTTGTAGGGCTGGGCAAACCACCAGCGAGGCACGTCGCAGTCGCGGGCGTCGGTCACAAGCTCGACCGTCATGTTGTCGAGGTTGGCCTTGGTCTGCCACTCAGCACCGACCTGCTCGAGCAGCTCGGTGTCAACGATGTCTTCGGTGTTCGTGCCGTCGGTGCCATCGCCGTCGCCGCCGCGGCAGGCGGCGGTCAGGGCGAGCCCAGCCAGAAGGAAGGTAGTCACACGCATAGGGGGCCTCCACAAAGAACCTGGACGGCACTCTACCATGCTTCCTTTCCCTCAGTGGCATTTTGCGTCGACGGGTCTGTCGCCATCCTCTGAGGGGGCGACAGCATGGAAGCCATGCCAGCGAGCCCGGGTTGTTACGTGCAAAGATAGAGAGGGAGCCCCGCTCCCCCGACCACCTGACGACGCGCTCTTCCGATCCCCCACCCCCGACTCGCAGCTCCGAAGCTGCGCGTCCGCGCGGAAGGTGCCTCGGTGCCGACGCGCGATCCTTCCAGGAGACGCTCGCATGGCCAACGCCGAACCCAACGGACTGCTCGGTGTCGTTGCAGCCCACCAAGACATGGGGCACTACCAGGAGCTGCTGTGGGAGGGCACCTTCGCCGAATACCTGGAGATGGTGCGGGAGCGACCCAGCATTGCTCGCAACGCCTACCAGCGCCTGTACGACCTCATCGAGGGCTACGGCCACGAAGACTACACCGAGTACAAGAAGGCGATCCGCCGCTACAAGTTCTTCGATGATCCCTTCGAGGAAGGCCGCGACGCCGTCTTCGGCATCGACATCCACTTGATGAAGCTGGTGCGGGTGCTCCGCGCCGCGTCCCTTGGCTACGGCCCCGAGAAGCGGGTGTTGCTCCTTCATGGGCCGGTGGGCTCGGCGAAGTCCACCATCGCCCGGCTGCTCAAGAAGGGCCTCGAGCACTACAGCCGCACCGACCAGGGCAAGCTGTTCACCTACAGCTGGCTCATCGACGGGGAGGAGATCCCCGCGCCGATGAACGACGACCCGCTCCTGCTGCTGCCGAACGCCACCCGAGAGGCGGTGCTGTCGGAGCTCAACAAGAACAACAAGTCGCGCTACCCCATCCGCCTCGAGGGGGAGCTCAACCCGGTGTGCCGCTTCTACTACAAGCGGCTGCTCAAGCGGCATCACGGCGACTTCCTCAAGGTGCAGGAGCACATCCGGGTGCGCCGCCTCGTGCTGTCCGAGAAAGACCGCATCGGCATCGGCACCTTCCAGCCCAAAGACGAGAAGAACCAAGACAGCACCGAGCTCACCGGCGACATCAACTACCGCAAGATCGCCGAGCTCGGCAGCGAGTCCGACCCGCGCGCCTTCAACTTCGACGGCGAGTTCTGCGTGGCCAACCGCGGCCTCATCGAGTTCGTCGAGATGCTCAAGCTCGACGTGGCCTTCCTCTACGATCTGCTGGGCGCCAGCCAGGAAAAGCGAATCAAGCCCAAGAAGTTCGCCCAGACCAGCATCGACGAAGTCATCATCGGGCACACCAACGAGCCCGAGTACAGGCGCCTGCAGAACAACGAGTACATGGAGGCCCTGCGTGACCGGACGATCAAGATCGACGTCCCCTACATCACGCGGGCCAGCCAGGAAGCGCGCATCTACCACAAAGACTTCAACAGCCGGCGTGTGAGCGCCAACATCGCGCCCCACACCATCGAGATCGCCGCGCTGTGGGCCGTGCTCACCCGGCTCGAAGAGCCCAACAACCACAAGCTCACCCTGCTGCAGAAGGCCAAGCTGTACGACGGCCGGGCCGTCCGTGGGTTCACCGAAGACCACGTCAAGGAGCTGCGCAAGTCGGCGGTTCGCGAGGGCCTGCAGGGTGTCAGCCCCCGCTACGTGCAAGACAAGATCTCCAACGCGCTGGTCAAAGACCCCGACCTGAAGTGCCTCAACCCCTTCATGGTGCTCAACGAGCTGGAGAGCGGCCTGAAGAACCACTCCCTGATCGGCAGCGACGAGGAGCGCGAGCACTACCGTGAGCTGCTGTCGGTGGCGAAGGAGGAGTACACCGACATCGTGAAGAACGAGGTGCAGAAGGCCATCGCTGCCGACGAAGGAGCGCTCAAGCGCCTGTGCGCCAACTACATCGACAACCTGCGGGCCTACGTGCTCAAGGAGAAGGTGAAGAACAGCTTCACCGGCGAATACGAGGAGCCCAACGAGCGGCTCATGCGCTCCGTCGAGGAGAAGATCGACATCCCCGACGCGCGCAAAGACGACTTCCGCCGCGAGCTGATGAACTACATCGCGGGCCTCGCCCTCGACGGCAAGACCTTCGACTACACGATGAACGAGCGGCTGCACCGCGCCCTCGAGCTCAAGCTGTTCGAAGACAGCAAAGACAGCATCAAGCTCACGTCGCTGGTGTCCGACACCATGGATGCCGACACGCAGGCGAAGATCGACATCGTGAAGCAGCGCCTCATCGACAACTTCGGCTACGACGAGATCAGTGCCAGCGACGTGCTGCAGTACGTGGCCAGCATCTTCGCTCGCGGCGACGCGGCCACCACCGAATGACCGTCAGCTCTGGGCGGCCGCCTCGCGGTGCGCCCGGAGCACATCCTGCGGGTCGGATCCGTCCGGCACGAACAGCAGGGCGAAGCCGTTGACGCAGTGGCGCTGCCCTGTCGGCTGATGGGGCGCGTCGTCGAAGATGTGGCCGAGGTGCCCGCCGCAGCGGCTACAGCGCATCTCCGTGCGGACCATGCCGTGGCTGCGATCGACCACCGTCTGCAGGGCGCCGGGCTCGACCGCCTGGAAGAAGCTCGGCCAGCCGCAGCCCGAGTGGAACTTGTGCTCGGCGCCGTACAGCTTCTGCCCACAGCCCGCACAGTGGTAGGACCCTGCTCCCTCCTCGTCGAGGTAGCGGCCGGTGCCGGCCCGCTCGGTGGCCGACTCGCGCAGGATCGCGAACTCTACGGGATGGAGGACCGCGCGCCAGCCTTCGTCGTCGAGGGCAGCAGGGTCGACATCGGCATCGAGGGCAGGGTCGCGGGACATGGATCCTCCAGACGCAGACCGTATCCCCACCTCCCCTCCACCGAGCGATCATAGCTCCTTGCCTTCTCTATTGAAAATGATATTCATTTTCATCTATAAAGGGCCAGCCAGTGGCCACCCCAACTCAGTGGAGAGACTCGCTCATGCGCTACACCCTTCCCTTCGCCCTGCTGTTCGCTGCGTGCGGTGACGACGCTCCCAGCGACGACGACACCGGCTCGCCCCCCGCCGACACCGACACCGACACCGATACGGACACCGACACCGACACCGACACCGACACCGACACCGACACCGACACCGACACCGACATCTCCCTGCCCGTCGCCACGTGCGACCCCAGCCTGCACCCCGTCACCACCGCCGTGCTCGACACCTCCGACAGTGGCAGCTGGGTTGCCTACGACCTCGACAGCGGCGTGGTCGTGCCCGATGGCGATCCCACATGGGACCTCCGCTTCTCTACCTGGTTCGTAGAGACCAACGGCGGCGCGACCGGCAGCGGCGGCGTCGAGGTAGCCGCCGTCGAGGGCATCTACGCAGCCTTCGACGACCACTGCGAGGCCCCGGCCAGTGGCTTTGCCGCCGACACCGCCTCGGGGGAGGCCTTCGCCAGCTGGTTCGACTACGACTACGCCACCCACGAGCTGTCGCCCGCCGACCTCGTCTACTTCGTGCGCACGACCGACGGTGCGACCCACCACCTCGCCTTCGACGGCTACTACGAAGACGGCGGCGCGCTGCACAGCCCCGGCTTCCGCCACGGCCCGGTCGACGTCCCCTGAACGGGTCAGCGCGACCGGCACGCCCGACAGCGCCCGCGGATCACGTGGGTGTGGTCGGTCATCCGGAAGCCGAGGCGCTCGGCCACCGCGGCCTGTCGCGCCTCGATGGCCGCGTTGTAGAACTCGAGCACCGCGCCGCAGCCCTCGCACACCAGGTGGTCGTGGTGCGACGAGGCCAGCTCGTAGTGGTCGAGGCCGTCGAGCACCGTGCGCTGCAGCAGGCCGGCATCCTCCAGCAGGCGCACCGTGCGGTACACCGTGACCGAGCCCAGCGAGGGATCACTCGCCTGGAGCTCCTCCACCAGGCTCTGCAGCGTGGCGTGACCGCCGCGGGTCGCGAGGAAGCCCACGATGCCGCGCCTGCGGGGCGTGAAGCGCAGCCCCTGCCGGTGCAGGTAGTCGGCGAAGCGATCGGTCAGGGAGGGCGAGCTCACTGCGACCGTGCCTGATCGGTGAGGGCGCGCCAGGCAGGGTCCTCCTGAATCCCGGGCTTGCGGACGCCGAAGAACAGCACCCGGGCCTCCCCCTCCCCATCGAGCAGCTCGAGGCTCGACACGATGCCGTCGTCGGTGGGCTTGTGCACCACCCAGGCCTCCGCCACCTGCTCCAGGCGCACGTGCAGGTTGAAGCCGGGGTCGAGCACGTTGAGCCAGCCCCCCTTCTCCACGACGCGGTGGACCACGCCCGAGTGGATCTGGATGCAGCCGCTGTTGCCGACGAAGCACATGATCGGCGTGCCCGCCGCGACCGCCGCCTCCAGCATCTGCCGCGCAGCATCGATCGGCGCCTTCCAGGTGAACCGGCCCTCGGCCAGCTCCAGCGCCTCCCTGCGGCCCAGTCCCAGATCACGGAGGACCACGAAGAAGTCGTGGGTGTCGGTCATCGCCTCCCATCGCGCCAGCAACTGGGCTCGCGTCGCCGTGCTGGTGCGGTCGGGATCGGTAGGGGCCTCGGGCTCCACCGGTCGCGCCGCCACGGAGAAACGCTGCACCAGGGCATCCCAGGCCAGCTCGTCAGTGTCGCTCGTCTCGTAGATCTTGTGGACCGCGCCCCCGGCCGCATCGAAGATCTGCAGGCTCCGCCGGGGGCCCGACGGCGTGCTCACCGACGTCGCGAAGGCATGGGCCCAGCGACCCGGGAACAGCCGCAGGTCGATGTCGGGGCCGTACACGCCGCCCACGTGGGGGTTGTCCATGCGCACGTCGAGG
>Ga0070726_10002268_pt1 | contig 17567 bp, 17 predicted proteins | sample tdAd471_FD_67275 | JGI IMG/M metagenome (GOLD analysis project Ga0070726, IMG submission 67275) | Marine sediment microbial communities from the Atlantic coast under amendment with organic carbon and nitrate - tdAd47.1 | ecosystem: Environmental > Aquatic > Marine > Coastal > Sediment | place... | reverse complement strand
AGTCTCGGGAGCTGCCGTATCAATGGGTTCGTTGAGCGGCCACCCGTCACGCGCCACGCTCATCAGCGCTTCTGGTGCGGGCAGACGCTCCGAGCTGTACGCTGACAGCGCTGGCGAGTGTGTGCGCGCATTGACCCAATCGTAATCGTTGGAAACGCGGCGAAACGCATCGGCCGAATCTGTGACGTGCACAATCACCCACTTGCGTGCCATCATGTTTGTGTTTTCACGCTCCGCATCGGTATGCCGAGTATGATCCGCAAAGTCGCGCAGCGCGGCATGCATGATGATGAGACTGTAAAGTTATGGGCTTGCAAACTGGTATTTAGCAGAGTACAGCGCTCTTTTTTCAGGTTCTCTCTCTCATAGTCCAGGCATACGACCCAGCGTCGCGCTCGTTTTGGTTGATCCTGCAGAAACGGAAGCGCGTGTCGGTGCGGGTGTGATTCTCACAGACTGCTGCTGCTGCCTACGTGACGCTGGTTGTTGGGCGGCTGGTGGAGGCTTGCTGTAAGCATCATCATATGACGGAGCGCTAGGCTCAATCAGTGGGTCTGATTCATCCATTGCCAGCTCTCCCGCCATGGCACGTACAGCGGAGCGAAAGACAATCATGACCAGCACAAAGTCAAGCACGAGCATAAAGAGCCAAACGACAAGGAACCAAAACTTCCACAAGAACACTTCGCTTGGCGCCAGCATAGATGGCACAAGCCCGGGCGTGGGTGCTGTTTGCGGGCATCCCGATCCAGGCAGTGAATAGTAGAGGTTACACCAGCGTGGATCATTGGCCGGGTTGCGCGCGTTGGCAGCAGTGGCGTCATTGGCATGCTGGTAGTAGTCGGCCCAAAAGGCCATGACTACAACGTAAAACGCAAAGAGGATTCCCACCACAATGACGTGTGAAATGCGCCGCCATTCACGCAGCGGCGAGTCGAGCGCATATCCGAGCGAGAGCGGAATCACAAACGCCAGCAGCAGAGCACCCGTAAAGACAAAGTCCACACTCCAGCGCTCGCTGTCTAACGTGCCAGTTCCTTGGGCAAACTCATGCTTGTACGTGGACGCCGTAATGGCCCAGAACATCCACAGAAACAGATAGCCGTACATGATCCAGATTAACACCCACAGCCATGTTCGCACAGACTGCAGACGCAGCGTCGTCTGTGTCGTGGCACCCGCTGCCATGTGTCTTTTTGGGAATAGTTGTTTGTAGCTCAATTCAAGTCATATAGTGCTCTTGTTTTAAAATGCAAGAGGGTCCGTATGAATCTTACATTTTAGCCCGTACAAACTCGAGATACTGTTCGTCCATGGGCAAATCTTCATAAAGCACACAAGGAGGGCGAGTTACCCACAGTTGTGGCGTTGCCACATATGCGGCAACTTGCGAGTGGATTCGATTCAGGTATCGGAGCTCCCGAGTAGTTGCTGGTGGCATGACGCCGTTGGCGTGAATGAGAATGTATTCGAGCCTCTTCAAGTCGTGCCGAGCATGGCGTCGATTGGTGTAGCAAAAAGCACCCCAGGCCAGCCCAGTAGCAAAAGCGACCCCTATCATATTGGGAAAAATCTAGCGACATGCTTTCAGCATATTCCATTCCATGCCGATTGGAACCGTTCCAAGTAATCCACATACATGGAGTGATGTGTTCTATCCGAAAGCACTGGTTCATAAATGATATGCATAAATCTATGCGATCTAAACCAATGGCACATTCCCAAATGAATGTAATCAGTAGACTAGCATTAGCAGAGATCTTCCACCCAAATATTCCAAGTAGCAGTCCTTACATACCGTGCTGCAATTCCAAAGCATTCACGCATATCATACTTTGTGATTAATAGCAACAGAGCATCACTCTGTTTGAAATAATCACGACGAAGTGCTGCAAGCACCTCTGCTTCAGCCATTTTTTTTTGAAAATGGAAAGGGGTGCCGTGTTTGAAATTGATGATGATGGCGCATATATAACCAAATTGCTAAATGCACTGAAAATTGTTGATGAGACATTATATCATGAAATATGTGAGGCCGTCAAAGCGCAGAAATGGAAGGAAGCGCATAGCATGATGGATTATATGATGCGTAAGAATCAACATGCACGACTGTTGCAATCATTTGGTGACGGCATAATATTCGCAGGGTGTGCATGCATCACTGTATTGTGCAAACAAATTGGTGGATATAATCTCTATGCACAACATGTAATGAGTTCCAGAGGCCTCACCCTGATGTGCATCAATCCTCACTTTAATTATAGCAACTTTGTGGATGATATTCGTTTGAAGGAATTGTTCATCTATGGAAGGGCGTTTCATTTGGGTCAGATACTGGATGATCGAGAAGAACGTCCGGTCTATTCTGATAATGGCCGCGAACTTGTGTATGATGTAAGTATTCCGTGGATAGAACGAATCTACTGCCAAAGTGCGCGCAGGGCACGCGCTGCCGCGCTTACAGTTGTTTGGATGGCGCTTACATCCAAAGATGTAAGTCGAAAGATTGCTTTCATGGTTTGGGAAAGCCGATTTGATCCAGCGGCGTGGAATGTTGCTCTTTCAGAAGAGAACAATTATCGGGTTGTTCGTTGGATCTGGAAATGCTGGAAACGTTTTATGGGAGCATTTGAAAAGACGACCGCGCACTACTCTTTATGACTTTGCCCATTTACATTAAAACAAAACGAGTGAGATATGCAACCCTTCCGTCGCGGTGATGCCGATCCAAATGATGACGGCTACGCGTTTGACGAGTTTGATCACATGCCCATGGTCACGTATGCTAGCCTTGGATTGTCAGAAGCTGCGCAGCTTTCTGCCACAGCGCTAGAAGCGGGTCCTGGTGGTGGCGATGATGATGGGGAAAAGGAGGATGACGACCCGTATGAGCCGCTCCCGCTCAAGACGCGCCGCCATGAGCGCAAAGTGTTGGGCAAACCTGGGGATCGCTCCAACTGTTTCCTGTGCTCGCACAAGGGAGAACGCAGTGCGGTACCTGTGAAGCGGTCCGACGTGGACAAGATGATTGAGTATATGCGTTCCAGCATTGGGCAGATGAAGAGCGCGCTGCTGGCCGTCAAGGTGGCCGACAAGTACGCTGTGATTCGAGCGCGTGTCAATGCCAACATCAAGCCAGGAGAGACACCGCTTCCATACATGTCTGCAGCGACTGTGTTGGATCATATTCGGCGTCACATTCAAGATCCCGAGGTGAAGCAGATTGTGATGCTTGAAGAACTGCAAGAGGCGCGCGAGGAAGGTATGGACATGATGTTTGAGCGCACGCGGCGCACAAAGCGCAAGCGCTTCAACAAGACCAACGTGGATTGTTTGGAAAAGATTGTCAAGCTCGAGTTGTTGGTGCAATCCAAGGACCCGTCGAAAATGGCCATGTACTCGGCCGGCGCACGCGTGAGTCAGGCAGCGCGTCAGTCGGGTCCCGTGTCCACGGGCAACAAGCGGTTGTATGAGTTTTTCAAGCGCGCCAAGACGGGCGTGATGGTAGACGACTAGTAGAGGAAACAACATTGGATCGCTACATATGATTTGATTGTCTGGCGTAACTTTCAAAACAACCGCTCTCTCCCGCTTGCGCTGTTTTTGTGAAAATGTCGGCTCCCGCAATGCCGCAGTTCCGTTCCGCCTTTGGAGCATCCGGCATGGTCGGTGGCGTGCCCGCGGGTCCCACGGACTTTTCCAACATGACGAACGCTTCGATTCCCAACCCTGGCGCAGACTGGGGAATGCCCGTGAGCGGTGGCGGAAGCGTGCGCACGCGTCCCATTTCCAACCGCTTTGGCAACGGTGAGCCAGGGTTCAAGTCGGACGTTTCGGCGGGCAGCCCATACACGTACGTCGAGCACGTGTATAGCACGCCCTCGATTGGCTACGATCACGTCGCTGAAATGTCAGCTGGTATGCTGGCGTTTTCCGTGCGCAAGGACACCAAGGAGGCTGGCACCACGTTTGTGCTGGCGCTGCACCAGTTGAACCAGTTTATGCGCCAGCAGTGGGACGCGTTTGTGCTCGCCACCACGCAGACACCCAACAACCCCAACCTGGATGGGGAAGCGCTCGAGTTTCTCAACTGGATGCAACGCTTTGGCGAGCGTGGCCTTGAGCAATACGCCGCGGCACGTGACGTTGGCTCGGCGGCGGCGTTGGACAAGTTTGATCCCGAATTGCAGCTCTTTTATGAGCGCGCCACCGAGGACGAGTATTGCTACCTGACGCAGTTTGGCATTCGCGACCGCGTCTCGTTTTTGGGCCCCATCATGGACATTACGCGCAGCAACACGCTCGACGACATTTCGGGACAAACCACGTACCAGCACACGTCTCAAGTGGTGGTGGGTGTCGGTCGACGCGTGCCGTGCTCGCAAATGTTTGGACAAGTCTCCGAGCTCTCCGACGGTGCCAAGCTGTGGCTCATGTGCACACGCATCCATTGCGAGGAGACACGCTACGGTGCGTTTTGCATCCGACCTGGAGGCTCTGCGCGGCGCGATGGCCCCACTCAATCCGAGTGCTCGTACCGCGACGAGAGCGGCATGCTTTGCCATGGACACATCCGCTACGTGGGCACCGTGAACCGCATGCCGCACAAGGACTCGTCGCCGTATGCCATCCAACAGTCCACCAACACAGGTGCCTACTCCAACAACGCCGATGCGTACAATGCGCATTGTACGCTGCCCGAGTTTTTTATCAACGCTGGCTGCGTGGCGTGAAAAATGATGATGAACGAGAATGAACGAGCCAGGGAAACAGATTCGACTCGGTATTTGTCATTGTCTTTGTTGCGCTTTTATTACTTTACTTCCCGAACTGTGCGTGAACCATGGCCGACGGATTTGAGCGTGGCAACCGCCAACCTCACATGACGCGTGGTACGATTGACACCATCGTGCTGCTCGACTATGACCTTGTCAACGCGTTCAAGGCCAACGACCGCAACGCGGCAACTCGCGGTGGGTGTTACGAGCACGGCGATGCGCAAGATGTGCATGGTGCCATGCCTCAAGACACATGGTTGATTCCGCGTACCGGCCGCTCGGGTGATGACTCTTGCGAGTCGTCGGGACACATGCAGCGCGGCATTGTGGCGGTCAACGGCTATTATTGGGCCGGACACAACTCGCACGACGAGATGGAAAACTCGTTTGCGTGGGGTGGCATCAACAAGACCGAGCAGCGCATCACCAACCCCAACGACCGCAACCACAGCGAGGCGACCAACCAGGGCAGCACATCGCACGTGGTGGGCAAGGAGACCATCCCGTGGCGCTCGTACCGCCCCTGCCGCGCTGGAGATCTCGTCTGCTGGGGACTCCCCATGTCTCCGTTGCACCCCTCGAGCAGCGACCAGCGCGGCCAGCTCATGTACGTGCCCGGGACAGAGCCGCTGCAAAACGGTGTCGTGTACAACACGTACCGGCCGCGCGACCTGTCATGCCAGCTGGCTGCCGCGCACAGCGCCATCAGCATGCCCAAGGGTGCCAATGGCATTGCGGACATGACGTACGCAGACACGCTGCCTCACATGGCGACGGTCGGATCGGATCGTGCGTGGAGCGGAACGCAAGAGTCGGCCGCGGCGCTCAAGTATGGGCTCGCCGGTGTCGGACTCGTGTTTTTGCAGGCATTGGTGCGGAACAACCTGGTGAACATTAACGTTGGCGCTGGCGGCACTGCCGCAGAGCAAGTTTCTGCGCTTGCGGACCGGCTTGGTCTTTGGGGGCCTGCTGGTCCGTCTCAGGAGCTCCAAGACGCCATGGCTGACATGTTGCTCCGCAACATGGTTCCTGGAGACCCGGCACGCACCGCAGCGCAAGATCGCTATGAGGCGGAATCTGCTGGTGGTGGTGGCGCTGGTGGTGCTCGCGGGGGATCGCGCCTCTACAACATGTCCATGTCGACGCCCGACGCCACCGATCCCGGTGCGCAGTACGACCACTTGCGCGCCAACCTGATGGAGACACTACTGGGTGGTCTGGCCAGTGCCATGGAGAACAAGCGCGACAAGGTAGTGGGCATGGCGCTCGATGACGCGCAGCCCGGTGATGACGTGCCCATCTTGTTTGGGTTTCATTGCAAATGAACAAAGGGAGAAAACGGTTCCGTATCGGGGTCCAGCCGCGTGGGTGCCACGTCTGGCTTGGGAATCTTTTCCGCTGGGTCGGGATCGGACATAAAGTCACGCACGCGCTTGTGCGTTTCTGTAGACTTTTTGAGCAGTACCGCCTTGCTGCGTTGCTCGTTGCGTCGGTAAACGGGGTCCACTGGCTTTGATCGAGGGCTAACGAGCGTGATGAATTCGGGCTCGCCATTGCTGGCAGGGTTGCGCCAGTACGGATAGTATGGCAGTCCATACCAAAGCTCCATGCAGTCGGGTGTAAACCCGAGCGGCCCATTTTTCCAGTAGTCCAGCACCCAGAGCGCTGCGCGAGCGTGTGCGCGGATGGCGTTCACGTCGGGGTAGTGGTAGCGCTCGTCGGCTTGTGGAACACCCTTTGAGTTGACCTTGCTGCGTTCACGAATCTGCGCGACGGTAGCGTGCTTGAGTCCACTCTTTTTGGCAGCGCGTGACGTTTCGATGCTCTTGGCAAACGTGGCAGCGTAACAGAAGCGTACAAACGTCTCAAAGTTGCTCTCGCTCACCACCACGTTGCGACGTGCGCGCGTGCGCCGCGGCACCACCTCGCTGATTTGCACCATGTGCGTAAACATCTCAATGTTGCTGAAAAAGACGTTCCAGATGATGTTTTGCCATCCCATGCCGTGGAAGAACTTTTCACAAAAGTCCGTGCCAGAGAGCGTAATGAGCATCACAAGCGTCGCGACGGGATTTTGAACATTTGCTTGCTTGAACGGTAGATACTCGCGCACAAGTGCGTAGAGCTGATTGAGATTGACGTAATCAAAATCGGGAACCACCGTTTCGCCCTCTCGTAGCTTGGTGCGCTTGACAGGCAGGCAAATGGTGTGTCTGTTGCGAAACACGTACGAGCGTTGATCTGGAACAATGGCGGTGACGCGCTCGTACGCGTAGAGGAGTCCAATGGAAAAGACGTCGCCGTCGTTAATGTTGAGTATCACGTGCTCGTTCTCGTACCAGTGGCAGAACCAAAACATGCGAATGTCTCCCTCGGACACGTTGTTGCACGCTGCATCCCACTCGTAGCGCACCACACCGTGCTCGCCAAGTTCGCGACGCTCCACCACGTAGACGCGGTTGTAGAGATTGGGATCAGCCAGTTCATCACGCTCGCGAATGGGCAGCTCTGTGCGTACATCCCAGAAGCGCACGCAACGCACCTGATTCTGATCGTTGCGCAACGCATCCCAGGGTGCTGCAGAATGCACCGTCTGGTAGTGAGTGCGTCCAGGGAACCCGCTTAACACCACGCGCTGGCCGGGGCGCAAATCAAAGTCGCGCATGCTCATAAAGGCGTTGAAGAGACGCGGGTACAGCTCACGGCGGAGGAGGCGGTAGTTCTTGGCGAAGCGCGTCCACATGTCGGGTCGCATGACGGGATCAATATCCTTCACGGGCAAGTACGGACCGCCATTGGTGGCAAGCGGCGCGCCGCCCTTGGATTCGCTATGATGACGCTTGGCATGCGCAACGGCGCGCTTGGCGTCGAGCGGCTCGCCATCCACCATGATGATGAGCGTGTGTACGCTGGGATGGCGGAGCATCATGTCTTTGCCGCGCGAAACAAAATAGTCCATCAGCTGCGACATGAGATGAATCGAGTCGTGAATGTACTTGACATACTGCATAAAGTCGACAATGACTACGCGCGGTGGTGCTTCGTCATTTTGCAGTAGCAGCGTGTTGGAAAATGCCGCTTTGAAATGAGCCTCGATCAAGGCCCGCACCTCGCCGGATAGGGTCATCTGGTCCGCGTTGAGCGAGACCCTTCTGTGTGATTGGATGACAATGTTCGTTCTAGCGCCGTTATCAAAGGGCTTGAAGTTTTGTTCTCTCCAAGAAATAGAAAGGGGTTCATGAACGCAAATAATCTCTCTCCAGCGACGATTGGAACGGCGATTGGCGTTGGTATATCAGGGCTCATCATGTGGTACTATGTTCTTCCGTCGCGGATTCGAGTACGCCACCAGTTGATCGAATGGGTCAGCCACACCGAGATGATTGAATCGACAATGAGGTCAATCACATTGCGACGCACCACTTGTACCAGCAGCGCCAAGCAAGAACGCAAGAGGCTTCAACAACTTGCCGATGCCGATCCGGCGGGCCACAGTGCCATTTGCAGCAACTGCTTTGCGCACGGTGATGAGATTGTGCACAGCAGTAAAAAAACCTAACAAAACCATGTCAGGGGTCTACCTTGTTGTCTGGGACGAAGATGGTCGTCACAAATCTCCCGTTCTTGCACCCACTCGAGGGGGGTGGCCGCACATTACGGTTGCATACACTGGAAAGCACGTGTCGCGCGACGAACTGACTGGGATTGCATCCGCTCCCCTTGCACAAACAGCATGCACGCACATCACGCTTACCAAGGCATACGTCAACAGCTTCGAACAGACAGACGGTACAATTCGTCATGACGTGTTGATTGGTGCTGAAGAACCGGTCGCTGTCGAAGCGCTACGTTCTGCACATTTTCGTACCCGGAGTGATGCGTCCAACTTTAACATGCAACCGGTGCATGTCACACACAGCACAAGTCACGAATCCGCAGGAGCGGCAGAGCGTGTTGCCCGTGATCTGAATGCATCACTTCCTCGATCTGTGATGATAACCGGCGTGACAATTGATTAAAGTTATTCACGCATGCGGAGGCTTGCAAAATTATTTCCTGTGCGCGACGTTGCCAGCGCAAAGCAATCAGAGGCTGGCGCCAAGTTTGAAGCGCGCCATGCTAGCGTCAACAGTTCTGCGGCAATTTGGAAGCAAGGCGAACGCGAGCGCTTTCGCGCCATGTCTGAAGCGCTCTTTGAGATTCAGCCTGGCACGCCCAAGAACCACAAGGCGCTCTTGCTCGACGGGCACGATCTTTTGGGCACGCGCGAGTTCGCCAAGCTTTTCCGTCGACGGAATATTTTCGTTCCAAACTGGGAAGCTGCCACCATTGCGGATCGTCATCCCAAGAGCAGTCTGCCTCAGCTCTTTGGCGCAGACATTTGTGATTTCGTCAAGCACGTTGGGCAAGACGCTGGATTGTGTTTCCGCACCGTTTGGCTGGATGCCTGCTGCCAATGCGGTGATCGCATGCTGCAAATGATTGGCACGTGCATCGAGCGACGCATCTTTGATCCCAGCGCTACAAGTTTGGTCGGATTTACGTTTTGTGGCGAACGCGAAAAGGCAGCCAACCGCCAACTCACCAATCATTTGGATCAAGGCATCACACGCCCCGAGCGCTTGCGTGGGCTCATCTCAGATATGGCCAACCGCGCAGGCAGCTACTACGCGATTGAATCAACTTCGTCCATGATGCTCAACACCAAGGATCATGGCATGTATACGCTTTTCCTACTCGTCACACCGCGCCACCTGGCCGACACTATTGACATGTGTGCGCTCACAAATGCCTTTGAGCGCATCCAAGCAGCAGCACAGCCACAGCCTCGCGCTAAAAAGGCTGTCGCTAAGCGCAAGCGCAAATCGGAGCTCACCTCGAACAAGCGCTTTGGGCTGGGCGTAATTCGACGCAATCAACATTACGAGATTAACTTTCGAGACTGTCGTCAACCAGTGGTCATTCTGGACATGTTCAAACCCCCCAATGGTGAGGAATGCGTCAAGTGTCGCACCACACCCATTCGCGGATCTGTTGTGACGGATACCATTGTTGCGGACAAGCGCAAGCTCGAAAGCCAGGAATACTGCACAAAGATATCTCGACTCGGCAAGTCACATCATGCTATCCGTCATCGAATGCTTCGAAAGGGTGCACGCATCGAGGTTGCTTGGCGTTGTACACAATATTCAACCACAGCCTGGTGGACGGCTACCGTTCTCGAGCCCAAGCGCAAGAGCGATGGAAAGATCAAGGTGAAATACGCGCAAGCGGCGGCGGGTTTCCCAACGACTCAGTGGGTCGATGCTGATTGCTGCCGCAAGTACAAATTATGAAGCCTGCAAAGGGGTCTGATGGTGTTGTGCTTCCACTGTACAAGCTCTTGCTGATTGGGGATTCCTCCACTGGCAAAACGTCCCTGCTGAGACGCTTTGTGGATGATTCATTCACACCATCCTTTGTGTCTACGATTGGCATTGATTTCAAGGTCAAGACCGTTACCATGCCATCAGACGGTACAACTGTCAAGATTCAAGTGTGGGACACTGCGGGTCAGGAGCGGTTCCGCACCATTACATCGGCCTACTATCGAGGCGCGCACGGTGTGCTCATTGTGTTTGATGTCACAAAGACGGAATCCTTTGAGCATGTGCGTGATGTGTGGATTCCCGCCGTGCAAAAGGAAGCAGCATCTGCGCGCGTGATTGTGCTTGTGGGAAACAAGTGTGATCTGGTGAATGAGCGCGTAGTATCAGCCAGGACCAAAGCACGCCCGCTCGCCGAGCAACATGGATACCATTATGTGGATGCGTCTGCGCTGTCGGGTGAGGGTGTCGAAGATGTCTTTATGGACATGGCAAGCAAGATTCATGAGATTGGTACCGCTGTCGGCACCGGGGTTCAGACGACTGTCGTTGAGTTAACGACAAACGAGAACAAGAAGGGCGGGTGTTGCTGATGACGATTAAGGTGGTGCAGCTTTAGCAGACTGCGCTATAAAACTAGCTGGGCCAGCAGTGTTTATTAATTCGTCACTTGACCACAGTTGCATTTTTTGACAATGTCGGTTCACCACCGTGGCGGAAAGAAGAAGAGTGGCGCTCATCAACTCAACGTTGGTGGTGCGCAGCAGCAACCTGTGGGTGCCGAGGTCGCATCGGACTTTTGGACCCGTCGTGGCGCTCGCAGTGCCTTCTTCAGCCTGACTGGCAAGCATGGCGAGCCCACCGCACGCGAGTTTGTGTGGAACTTCTTCCTCGAGACATTTGCGGCCTGGGTCATTGGAACAGTGGTGGCCCTCACCAAGTGGTCCGCTGATGGCACTGTGCTTGGCGTTGACACGCTCATGGTGGCACTTGCGTACGCGTTGTCGTGGGGTGCCTGCTCCTACTACTTTAGCTTTGACTACAAGCTGCGCCGCCATGGCAATGCTGCCGTCTCCATGTTCTACCTGTGCACTGGAGAGATTGGTCTCTGGGGCCTGATCTACTATGTGGGCGCCCAGACTCTTGGTGGTGTCTTCTCGGGTCTCACCGTGGGTGCGCTCACGCTGGGTCTGCCGGGTTCGCTGACGCGCCTGCCCATCCCGCTCCCCCTGACCACCAACTCGTCGTTTGTCACCGTCGTTCTTCTTGAGATGTTTGGTGCAGCACTCGTTGCCTGGGTGCTTGGCACTATGGAGTTTATCAACTCGCCCGGTGTGTCCAACACGGAGCCCAAGTCCGACACCACCACGGCGCAGCTTCTTGACAACTTCCGCAAAGCTGTTGTTGCGACGACGGTTGCCATCTTTATCCTGGTCTTTATTGGGTACCAGTTCCAAGTGTTTGCCTATGGAAACACGGCCTACCAGGGAGGCCTCTTCAGCGGAATGCTCGCTGGTGGTGCCGATCTCAAGACGTTTGGCCGCATGTCCAACCTGGCCGATTCGGACTACGCTGGTTCCGTGTGGACGACTCGCGGCCACGCAGCCGTCTTTTACTTCTTGATGCCCTGGGCCTCTGGCATCCTGGCAGCCATTGGTTTTGTCATTGCTGTCTTTGTCGGAATCCAACGCCTCACCTACGAGGACAACTCAGCGTACCGCAAGCAGGAGATGCAGTTCAGCTTCAACAAGGGTGTTAACGCTAGCGTGCAGCAGCCCTTGTTGTCGCCCAGCCCCTCGGCGCCGTTCAAAGGCCCAGCTCCCGGATCACGCAACAACTGATCGTGTGTGAGCGAGAACAATTGAAGAAAAAAAGTCTTGTCATGGAAGAGGGGGAGCCATGGGAAGCCATCATGAGGGACATTATGCATTCCCTCATCCCTACACTCAAGCTGGCGCCAACTGAAACGGAAATTATGCTTCCAAAGATTCCAAATTTGGTCACGAGCATGTGTGTGTTACGTCCAAAACACCGCTTACCGCTGCTGGCCATTGCGCGTCGCATGCCGCACGCTCAGTATGCACCGGGATCATTTGCAGCGTGCATCATCAAGATGCGTGATTCAGTGTCGGAAATGACTGCGCTGGCGTTTGGTCCAGGCAGCGTAGTGGTGGTAGCGTCACGCACCTACTATCATGCGCTGTATCGCTCTCAGATGGTCCGCATGAGCATCGAGTGTACGCATTGTCCCATGTACACCAGCGCTGGCACGGTAGTGCACGAATCGCTCTCTGGGCGACTGGTTTTCGAGGGATTCAACGTGCACAATTGGGTTGGGCACGGTCAGCTTGGGTTTGCTGTTGATTTGGATGCCATGTGCCGCGATGCACCATTGTGCTGTACGCATCACAATGATTTATTCCCTGGTCTCAAATGCAAGGTCTGGCTCACACAATCTTATCAATGTGAATGCAAGTCGTCAAGCTCGGGATGCAAGTGCTCCATCAAGGTGCTTGTGTTCAAGACGGGAAAGGTGGTCATTCCAGGTGGCGCAACGCACGCAGACATTAACTGTGTATTTTACCGTATCCGCGTTGCGTTGGAACGCTACAATGTGAATAGCGTACAGCAGCACGCGTCAGAGGAAGCGCAGATTGTGTCTGACATGCCGCGGGAGATGAAACGTGCGCGGAGACGCAAAGAAGAAGAAGTGATCCCAGCGGATGATGCTGCTGCTACAGCTATACATGAACCACAAAGACACGCTGGTCCAACTCCATTGATGCAAATGGCAGAAGCTGGTCGACTGGATGATGTCTGCGCAACCATTGAGATGTTTCCGCACCAACTGCATGAGCGTGATCATCAAGGCTACAACATTTTGGAGCGGATGAACCGCATGTCGTTACATGATCAACCACCAAATCATCATGCCATTGTACATCATCTTCAAGAAGCGATAACAAACGCTGAGTGATATGAAGAGGGGTCGCACACCCACGCATGCCGACTATGATATCAATCGTGCCGAGCCTCTTGGAAGCGGGACGTTTTCCGTGGTGTATCGTGCAAAGGACTTGCAAAACTATGGCAAAACGGTGGCAATCAAAGTGCTGACACCGGCCAGCGGAAAGGAAGAGGCACGCACTCAGTTGCAGCTTGCCAGGCGCGAAGAGCACTTGTTGCGTATTGTTGGCCAACACCAGCATGTGATTCACTTGCATGCCAGCTTTTTGGACGCCGATCAACATCAGTGCTTTGTGATGGACTTTGCAGATCAGACGCTAACACAGTTACTGAAGCACATCGCGCATTCATCCATGAGTCGAAGCAATATGGTTGCGGGAGGCACCGTCAAGGGATACTTTATCCAGTTGCTCCGCGGCTTGACGCACTGCCACGCAAATCGAGTGGTGCATCGTGATTTGAAACCAGACAATGTGCTCATATCACGCGGGACATGTTTGAAGCTGGCAGATTTCGGTTCGGCGCGAGAAATGCGCGCCGACGACATGTTCCTGCCAAATTCGCGCGATAACGAGTACGTCACGCTGTGGTATCGCGCGCCAGAGCTGCTGTTGGGAGCATCACGCTACACAGAAGCTGTGGATGTTTGGAGTGCTGGATGTGTGCTGGGACAGATGCTGTTTGCCGACAATGCGCTCTTTGTACCAATGGGATTCGATCCAATCAATCAACTGCGGGCCATTTGGACGCTGCGTGGAGCGCCACCACCAGAAAAGTTCTCACGCGACATTCAAGCTGCTGCGCGTGCATCCATGAAGCCTACACGCCGATACAAGCTCCCACTGGGACAATTGCGCACACAACTGATGCCGCCACAAAACAAGCACAAGCGCAGCGCACTCTTTACTGATGGTGCAATCTCATTGATGGAGCGTCTGTTGGATCCAATTGCTGGCACGCGCATTTCTGCAGCTGAATCTGTGTTGCATCATTACTTTACAGACGAGCGCCCAGCGCCATTTCAAGAGTCTATGCTACAACAACCATGAGGGGTTGCTGCATACCGAGGGCATCTGAAAACGTGACGCGAAAGAGGAGCGTCATTGAGGAGCTGTACAAAATTGCGCGTGACAGACGGACAGTGGCGGGGATTCATGCATTGCAAGCATCTGAGCTACGACTTGATGCTGAAGCATGTTTGCGGCACGTTCCCCCAGATCGTGCGCGCGCACGCACATTGTTGGAAGAAGCAAAACTTGTCGATGTTGATGTTGAACGAGAGCGTAGGAGGAGCGAAAACGCAATGCATCTGGCGCGCGCCATTCAGTCAGCGCACGTGAATGGAGAACTTGCCGATTTGATGCGCGACGGTGCAGAAAACCTGGAACAGCTCAACGCTGTCATGCCCGATGCACAAGATGTTATGGACCGCTTGATGGACGGAATTCAAGTCAAGCAAGGGCACGATGATGCATTGTCGACACCGTTATTGGCTGAAACGGTCGTAGATGCAGCAGACGCGGAAGCAGAACCTGTATTACCACCGAGTCCTGCTGCAGCCAACGTGGTGCCGGCACGCAAGCTAAAACAAAAGATACCCGTTGCTTTTTATTGTGTGCGTTCCCACCACACTAGAGTGCATTGTGCATTATGCGCCTTGCGAATATCAACGTGCACGATGCCCGTTTTTGAGATCCGGCATCGCAAGCCAGTCATCTCAGCACCACATTCAAACATGCCATTTTGTGTGCGACAGCATACTGTGTAGCGCACGAGTCGTTCGTATACCAAGCCACTGGCGTACACATCTTGCATGTTTTCTCCACCAGTTGAAACGTTGAACGAAACTGTCTTTTGTATGCTGCGCGAGGCTGCGATTCGCTCAATAGTCGCAGCACGCACGGGTTCCAAAGAAGGAGAGGGTGTGAAAATCACAACACCAGTCAACCCGATGATCCATACAACGACGAGTGCAAAGAGATACAGCACAAAACGGCGCGTGGCAATGCGGCTACCACTACCACCGCGTGATGGATGCTGCTGAAACTTGACATCGTTTGCAGTGGCCAGCAACAGCTCAGTGTCCTTTAGCCCAGATGATGATGCTGGTGGCGGAGGTTGTGATTTGCGCCTGTTGCTGTTACCGTTACCACTGGGCGATCCGGAACGCGAACTACTAGTCCGTGCTGGATATGCAGCACCACGCCCTCTTCCATTCATCGGACATTTCTATTTTCTTTAGTCGTCAGTCTGCAACTGAATCTCTTCCTTGACACGTTTCGTGGTGCGTTCACCTCCCCGCGAAACGCTGACTGCCAGCGGCGTCCAAGGTCCCTTCTTTCCATCCTTGTGGTAAATGACCGTCACAAAAATGGGTGCTTCGCCACCTGCGTCATCTCCTTGTGTTTCCCAGCGAGCCCAAAACATCTTTCCACTAATTTGGTTGCCCTTGGCTGGTGATTGCATCGCAATGGGCGCAGAGTTACCAATTTGCAGCGTGACGGTGGTCTTGTTGCCGTCCACGCCCAGCGTGGCGTCATCCATTGTGCCCGTGTTGATCCACATCTGACGCGCCAAATCAACGCGTCCACCACGCACGTTGGCGTGATCAAGAGTGCGCTTTTGAATTGTTCCCTTATCGTCGAGAGACATTTCTTGCTCACCCATAAAGACGATAAATGCGTCATCCGTCCACGCATCTGCAGCTACGAGGCGGATTTCCGGAGCTCCTGCGGCAGCAGGACGCATACTGATGATCAATGTGGGCGCATCGCGTTGGCGCGGAACCTCTTGTGTTGCGGAAATGACAATAGCAGCAATCTCTGGTATGGCTGCGGCTTGTTGGTCCGCTGTGAAAATCACCTGCACAATGAAGCGGGGCTGAAGAACTGGGCGCAAAGTGACGCTGTAGAGAGTGGTGTCCAACTCCACAACGTCCTTTCCGACCAAATCGAGAGGATTATCAGTGTCTGCGGCCAGCTCACCCGTCTCGGCGTAATTGAGCGGAATGAGTGACGTCAGCTGACCACTCGCATCATCCACCATGTCCAACTTTGACACGCGCACCGTCCCATCGGCGCGAATCCAGGTGCGCCACTTGTAAAATGGCTGCATGCGAAGGTTGCGCACACCAGAGTCAGCAGGCATTGCATCGCCATCATAGTATTGCTGACTGAGTGGTCCAGATTGAATCACGCGCTTCTCTTTCCCGGGATACTGTGCGTCAAGCGTTTGCTGCAGCTTGGGAACAGTGACTTGGCGTGTTGTCGCAAAGACCAACACTTCGGCTGCGGCGTCAAACGATCCCTTGAGCCACCCCACGCCCATTCCATTGTCTTCGTTGGTGATGACCAGGAGCACCGTAACGGGCCGCGGCTGTGAAGCTGGAAACAATTGATCTTGCGGTACCCATTTGGTGGTTTCAAATCCATCATCATTGGTATACGACACCTTAATCCGACCTTCACGTGGGTCGTTTCCTTCCACAATGCGCACGATGCGTTCCGCTTTGCCGGGCCGTCTCCAGATCATGGCGGTTTCCATTGTTCTGTGCGTGTGAATGAAGAAAAAGAGGCGTTACATGACTAATATACCAGATCAAAGTTAAACTTTTATTGTCATTCAGCAGCGCAGCCATGGAATACTGCTTGTACACCACAGAGAGTGGTGAAGTCTATGCCATGGCCCAGTTTAGCAGCTGGCTCGTACCGCTGTTTGTATGGGCATCTGGATTTTCGCGCGACGTGAAAACGGGACGCGTTGGTACCGAATTTTCCACTGGCACGTTTTCCTTTTACCTAGTTGTTTGGAACGCTGTGTTGTACATTTTGCAAACTGCACTGCACATGCAGCGCCCCGACCCGTTTTGTCCAAGCATGGTTACAAATGGATTTCCATCGAGTGCTGCATTCTACACAGCAGTCGGCGGGACGTTTCTCATTCTGCGTGCGTGGCTGTTGACGTATTCGATCGGATGGGGAAGCATTCTCAAGTTGGGCGTGTGGTGGATCATCCCACCGGCTGTGTTGGTGTGGTTTTCGTTCAATACGTGGCAAGAAGTGCTCGCGTCACTGTGTTTAGGCGCGCTAGCCACGTTTGCGTTTTTCCTCGTGCTTCGCTATTACGTCATCGATTTGCTGCCATACATTTTGAATCAACCACCAGCAACGTGGATGGGATGTCTTGATACGTGGATTCAAGACGAAGCTGGACAGAAAAAGACGGAGGAATTACGTCAGTGGCGCGAACGCAGGAATGATCCATCATCGACCGACTTGCCAAAATAAAAAAAAGTGACCGGACCAAAAATTCGTAACAGAATCCTTGTTTCTGTTACGAATTTTTTTTGATCGTGGTTGATCGTGGTGACAAAAAGTGACCAACCAAAAAATTGATCGACCTATGAACTCGCGATTTAAGATGCGCTTACGTGAAGTTTTTCACGTAAGCGCATCTT
>Ga0070726_10002266_pt1 | contig 17570 bp, 9 predicted proteins | sample tdAd471_FD_67275 | JGI IMG/M metagenome (GOLD analysis project Ga0070726, IMG submission 67275) | Marine sediment microbial communities from the Atlantic coast under amendment with organic carbon and nitrate - tdAd47.1 | ecosystem: Environmental > Aquatic > Marine > Coastal > Sediment | place... | reverse complement strand
TCCGGGAATACGGTGCAGCTGGAAGGTGAGTTCGAGGACTTCGTCGGCAGCGTCTTCGACGACGAGGTGTCGACGCGGGCGATCGACAGGTTACGACGAATCGCCGGCGGTAGTTTCTCGTCGGCGGGAGATCGGTTGATCGTTGATGCGCAGAGTCGGGCGGCAGGTGATGACGGGCTGCGTGTCGCCGTGAGCGGGCAGGCCGCGATCGAGTATCAGGGATCGGTCCAGAACGTCACGGTGAACAACGCGTTGAACGAGCCACCGGTCGCCCGGTTCGATGAAGCCACAACGCGGCTCGGGCAGTCGGTCACCATTGGCGTTCTTGGCAACGACTCCGATTTCAACGGGGATGCTCTGACGGTCGATTCGGTGATGACACCCGCGAACGGCGCCGCGTCCATCAATCCAGACGGCACGATCGAGTACACCCCGGGAGACGGCTTTGCTGGAGCGGACACGTTTTCTTACGAGATCAGCGATTCGTCCGGCGCGACTTCGACAGCTTCGGTGACGGTGACAGTCACGGAAGCGCCGCGAGTTACTCTGCCGGATGCTGGCGGCGACTTCGAGATCGCCGCTGAGAACGGGCGAGTGGTCGTGCGCGACGGTTCCGGCAGTGAGGTCGGCAACGCTCAACTGACTGCTGGTGACTCTCTGCTGATCAATGGCTCGTCCGGCGACGATTCGCTGACGCTGGACCTGACGGTTCTTGCGGGGCTCAACATTGATCGGGTGGTCTTCGCCGGCTTCGCCGGCTTCGACACACTGACGGTGACCGGCGGATCGTTTGGGTCGGCGACGATCGATCTCACGAATCCCACGGATGGACGAATTCAGCTCGACGGAACGACGATCGACTTTCGGGGCCTCGAACCAGTCGACCTGACGGGGACGACAGCAACAGACGTTGTTCTCAATCTTCCAGACGGCGGAGTGCGCGCGGTGCTCGAGCCGTTTGCCGCTGGCCAGTTGCGGCTGCGAAGTACGGATCCGTTGCCGACGTTCGAGGAAACGATCTTTGCGATTCCGAGCGGCAACGTGACGGTCAACGGCGGTGATGGCGACGATCTGATCGACGCCTCGGCCGCGGGCGTCGGTCTTGTCGTCAACGGAGCGGGCGGCAATGACGTTCTGATCGGCAGCAGCCTTGCGGACACGTTGTCGGGGAACGTCGGTGCGGATCGGATTGAAGCGGGAGCCGGCGACGACGTGCTGCTGGGCGGGACGGAGAACGACACACTGATCGGCAACAGCGGCGATGACGACCTCCGGGGAGAAGCGGGCGACGATGTACTCTCGGGCGGTGCCGGAAGCGACGTTCTGGTTGGCTCGGACGGTGACGACTGGCTGCGAGGGCAGGGCGCCAGCGGCGATGTGCTCAGCGGCGGGCTCGGCAACGACCATCTCGACGGTGGAGCGGGAATCGATCGGCTGATCGAATCCGGGGACGTGAACTTCACCGCGACTGACCATTCGTTGACGGGGCTCGGGGATGACCTGATGGCGGGCATCGAGTTCCTGAGGCTGACGGGCGGGGTTGCTGACAACTCGATCGACGCCGGCGCGTTCAGCGGCAACGTCGTGTTGAACGGTCGCGGTGGAGACGATCTGCTGATCGGCGGCGCGGGCAACGACAACATCAACGGCGGAGCCGGTCGGGATACCCTGGTCGGAAACGATGGGAATGACCGCCTGCGGGGACAGGGTTCGACCGGCGATAAGATCAGCGGTGGGCTCGGAGACGACACGCTCGACGGAGGGGCCGGTAACGATCAGCTCATCGAAACCGGAGACGCGGATCTTGAGCTGAGCGATTCGGCGCTGACCGGTCTCGGCAACGATCTTGTGATCGGGATCGAACGGGCGGTGCTGCGAGGCGGCGGCTCTGACAACCGGATTGACGCCAGCAGTTTCTCGGGGGCTGTAGCGCTGCTCGGATTTGGCGGCGCCGACACGCTGGTGGGAGGAGCCAGCAACGATCGCCTGCGCGGAGCCGCCGGACGCGACCTGCTGATTGGCGGCCCCGGTAACGATGCTCTGTTCGGACAGGGGAGTTCCGGAGACACGCTGGAAGGCGGGCTCGGCGCCGACCTGCTTGACGGCGGCAGCGGAGGCGACCGATTGATTTCTGACGAATTGGATACGGTCGTCAACGATGCGCTGGATGTGATTCTTGGGCCGTAAACATCCTCACCGAGTGGCGTCGCAATGGGATCCCGTTTGGTCGCTGAGAACCCGCTTCGCCGGCGCGTCGGTTTGTTGCGCGAGGCGGTGTCGCCTGGCTGGTCCGTTCGCGCCGCGAGTCAGAACAGCTTGCCCTGCTCGGGGGCTTCCGGCGGGTCGATGCCGAGGTGTTCGAGTCCGGCGGCGGTGATCATCCGGCCTCGGGGCGTGCGCTGGATGAGGCCGAGCCTCAGCAGGAAAGGTTCGATTTCGTCTTCCAGCGTGTCGGATGGAATGTTCAGACTGTGGCCGATCGACTGCAGGCCGGCCGGCCCGCCAGCGAAGATGCGGACCAGAGTTTCCAGATATTTCCGGTCGAGCTGTTCGAGGCCGAGATGGTCGACCTCCTGCATGGAAAGTGCCTGCAACGCGACGTCGACCGTGATCCGGCCCTGGGCTTTGACCATTGCAAAGTCGCGGACCCAGCTCAGCAGATTATTGGCCACTCGTGGTGTGCCACGGGCGCGGATGGCGAGTTCGTTAGCGGCCTTGTCCTCGATCTCAACCTTCAGTTTGCCGGAATTGCGGCGGATGATCTCGGCCAGTTCGTCGATCTCGTAATAGTCAACATGCAGGCGGTTGACGAAGCGGTCTCGCAGCGGGGCCGTCAGCATTCCGCTGCGTGTCGTGGCACCGATCACAGTAAACGGTTCGACCTGCATGTTGATCGTGCGGGCGTTCATGCCCTCGCCGAGTGTGATGTCGACACGGAAGTCCTCCATCACCGGGTAGATGAATTCCTCGACTGCGGGTGACATGCGGTGAATTTCGTCGATGAACAGGACGGCACCGCGACCGGCGTTCGTGATGTGCGGCAGCAGATCTTTGGGCGCGGCCAGCAGCGGGCCCGACGTGATCAGGCAGTCGGTGCCGAGTTCTTTGGGCAGAACCGTGGCGAAGGTGGTCTTGCCGAGGCCGGGCGGGCCGTCCAGCAGCAGGTGGCCGAGCGGTTCGGAACGCATCTTGGCGGCGTCGATCATGATCTGCAGGCGGTCGACGACTTTCTTCTGGCCGACGACGTCGCACAGCCGCTGCGGGCGGAGCTTCTCGTCGTAGTCGTGATCGTTCATGTCAAACGATGAGCGGAACGGGAGCGGCTCCTCGTCATCATCGTCGCCGTCGAACACTTTTTCGCGGGCCATCGCGTCTGTCGCTCCGTCGTGTGCGGCGAATGTGTGAGGCCGCTCGATAGCCCGACGTCAACGTCGGGGTGTGAGTTGTTGTGCGATCTCTGGTGCGGGATTGTTCCGAAATCGAGTTCTCGACAGCCGGCCCCAGTCGTCGTCAACTAGAAAGGTTCATGCTGGCTGGTGGCCGGCGCCTGCGGCTGGGCGTTAAACGAGCTATATCAATCCGGGGGTCCCGGCAGGCACGTGCCGACTCGCGGGAATTCCGAGTTGAACAGTGGCTGAATTCCTGCGAATCCAGCGAGTGCTACTTCGCGTCGGCGCGCGTGTCGGTTGGTTTCTCTGTGGTTCGTTTCTCTGCGGTGGGTTTCAAGCCGTCGAGCTTGGTTTTGATGTTGCCGATCAGCTCTTCGTCCTGCGGCTTTTCTTCCTCCGCGAGTTTCAGCGCGGTTTCGTAGGCCGTCCGAGCGTCGTCAGTGGCCTGCAGTTCTCGGTGGCAGTCGCCGAGATGGTCCCAGATCGTTGAATCGTTCCCATTCTCCAGCGCGGTCGCCTTCTTGAGCCAGTCACGGGCCTTCTCGAACTGTTTCAGCTTGAACAGCACCCAGCCCATGCTGTCGAGATAGGCGGGGTTCTCCGGCTCGGCCGCGACGGCCTTCTCGATCATTGAACGGGCCTTCTCGAGATTCTTTCCCTGGTCGGCATAGAGGTAGCCGAGGTCGTTGTTCACGCCGGGATCGTCCGGGTTCTCGGCCAGATAGTCTTCGAGGATCTTCTCGCCTTTGGCCAGCTCGCCGAGTTCGACATAGATTGCGGAGAGACTGAACTTCGCCTGTTTCGCGTAGGGCGAGTCCTTATGGTTGGCGATGTACGCCTCGTACTTTTCGGCAGCGGTCTGATACTGATGAGCGTGGTAGTAAATCCATGCCTCGCGATACTCGATCAGCAGATTATTGGGGACAATTTTCGCCGCGTTGCCGATGGCGGCCAGAGCCAGTTCGGTTTCGGCGTTCAGTTCGCGAGCGGTCGCCAGCATGAGAAAGTTCTGAGCTTTCTCGCCCTGCAGCAGCGGATTCTGCGTCGCGTCTTCGTAGACGCCTGCCGCGGTGTCGTAACGTTCCGCTTCGAGCATCGCACTGCCGAATTCACTGACGATGAGCCGTGCCTGGGCCGGGTTCATTTTCAGTGACTGCCGATAGAACGATTCGGCGGCGTCGTATTGTTTGCCCGCCGTCGAAACTTCTGCGAGCAGCATGAGCGATGCGAAAGGCAGTTCCCGTTTCTCGGCTTTCAGGTCGTCGGTTCCGAGTTTCACAAGAGCTTTGACCAGGGAATCGGACTCGACAATCGCATCCAGCTCGGCCTGAATTTCAGCCGGGCGGTCACGCATCGGCAGTGCCTGCAGAAACGGAGCTGAGAGATTCTCCAGCAGCTCGCGGGGCTTGTTCTGCTGCCGGTAGATCCGGGCGAGGCCCAGGTAGGCGCCGTTGGTCGGACGCTCCTTGATGGCCGCCAGGTAGATTTTTTCAGCGTCGTCGAGGCGGTCCTGTTCGACGTAGGTCTCGGCGAGGAACAGGCTGAGTTCCTGGTTCTCTGGGTCGGATGCGGAGAGCGCTTCCAGTCGTGGCAGAAGTGAGTCGGCGTCGTCGAGCCGGGCGAGAATATCACGGAACAGGATGTAAGGAGCGCGACCGCGCTGCACGTTCGACTCGAAGAAGATGAGCAGCTGCTCGAGGGCTTTCCGGTCTTCTTCCTTCTGGTGGTAGAGTTCGGCGAGCAGCAGGTTGACGGCGCTTGGTTTGCCGCGTCGTTCCCGCTGGGCTCGTTCGAGTGCAGTCAAAGCGCGGTCGGACCGCTTGGCCGCAAGCATGACCTGGCCGATGCGTTCGAACGAGGTGGCCTGCGACTTGCGGAACTCGGTCACCGTTCGGGAATCGAGGCCGAAAGTGGACGGCTTCAGCAGTGCCTGCAGGATGATCTCGTAGCAGTCGGCAGCCTTTTCGGCTTCGCCCAGATTGCTGTAGAGAACTCCGAGATCCTTATTGATGAGAACGTAGAAGCCGGACTTGTGATCGACGACGGGGGATTGCCGCGCCTGTTCCAGATACTTGATGGCGTCGGCCAGCCGCCGTTGTTTGAGCATTTCGAATCCGACGGTGCGCAGCAGCTGATAGTCGGTCGGGTCGAGTTCGACGGCTTTGATCGCCAGTTTGACGGCTTCGTCCGGTTGACGAAGCTGGAAGTAGACTTCGATCAGTTCGCGGTAAACGTAGACGGCGTCGGGATCGAGCTGGCGGGCTTTCTCGTAGGCATCCCGCGCGGCGTGAAAGTTCTGCTTCTGTTGCAGAACTCGTCCCGTCATGTACCACGCCCGCGCGTTCACCGTCGCTTCGGCTTCAGCCGAGCGCGGCGTCACAGGCTTCAGCGGCAGAGCGGGATCGTCCAGCGGCTGTATCTGCAGGCCGCGCGGTTCGCCGTTGTCCTCCGCGGGGCTGGTGGGTTGGGCAGCCTTCTCCGGCGAGGCTTTCTCGGCGGGCGGATCGGTTTGAGCCTGTCCCTGGCGAACGGTGAACAGCGTAAGGGTGATGGCCAGGCCGAGCCGGAACACAGACGTCATGCTTTTCTCCTGTCAGCATTGGCGGACGGCGGCAGAGTTGCGATCTGAAGACAGGCGATCTGCGGCGGTCCGGACCCTGGTATCGTAGCGGCACGTTTCGGCAGCGACCAATAGGGGAACGAGGTCCGGTCCGCTTGTCACGGAAGAATGACTGTCCAACAATCCGTGGCGACGGGCGTCACAACTTACTCGTCGGGTTTCGCGGCTGATGCGTTACGCGAGGCGGATGTTGCTGGGCGTTCAGGCGAAGTCGGGCTGCGTTTCGGAAAAGGGCACTGCATGACGACTGTACTGATCGTGGATGACTCGGCTGTCGACCGTCGGCTTGTCGGGGGCTGCCTGGCTCAGGCTGAGTTCGAGCTGGTCTTCGCCGAGGATGGCCGGGACGCCCTTGATCAGCTTCGTGAGTCGCCACCCGATCTGGTTGTCACGGATTTGGTGATGCCGAAGATCGACGGCCTGGAGCTGGTCGAGACGCTCCGCCGCGAGCACCGCAACATTCCCGTCGTTCTAATGACCGCTCATGGGAACGAGGAAATCGCCGTCGCGGCGCTGCAGAAGGGCGCGGCGAGCTACGTGCCGAAAAAGAATCTGGTCCGCGATCTCGAAGAGACGATCCGCACGGTGATTGGTGTGTCGACGGTCGAGCGGAACGAGGCGCGGGTGCTGGAAAGTCTGGTCAATGTCGAGCTGGCCTTCGAACTCGACAACAGCGTGGCGGCGCTGCGGCCGCTGATTTCGCACATGCAGACTCAGATGCGGCGGCTCGACCTGTTCGAGGAAGCGGACATTGTGCGGATTTCGACAGCCCTGCAGGAAGCACTGGTCAATGCGATTGAGCATGGGAACCTGGAACTCGATTCGGCACTGCGGGAAGGGCTGGGGAACGAGTACGTCGAGCTGGCGGCGCAGCGGCGCTCCGAACCGCCGTACTCGGAACGTAAGGTGCATCTGACGGCGAGCTTCTCCCGCGATCGGGCGACGTGGACGATTCGTGACGAAGGCCGCGGTTTCGATCCGGATGTCATTCCCGACCCGACCGATCCCAGCAACCTGCAGCGGGTCAGCGGTCGCGGACTGCTCCTGATCCGCACGTTTATGGACGATGTCGAGTTCAATTCGCAGGCCAACGAAATCCGCATGTCGAAACGCCGTCCGGTTGAGACGCTGTCGTGACCGCAGGCAGCAGCGGGCTCGCCAGAACTACGGCACGCGTTCGTTTGCTGAGCGTCGCCTGCAGATGTTCAACAGAAGCGGAGAAGGCAACGAAGCCCGGCGGCCTCTTCGGAGACTTTTGCCTTCGGTTCTCACTCAGTTCTGTCCGACGCAATGCTCCTGTGAATGAAATGGATCTCCCATGAGAGTCTCGTCCCTTCTGCGTTCTGTTCTGGTGGTCGCCTGGGGAACCGGCTTGTTCGTTCCGGAAGTTCGCGGCCAGGAAGTTGATCCCGTGTTGATCGACGATGTCGCGGCCAAAGAAGAGAAGCTGCTGTTCTCCAGTCAGCGCCGGGACGTTTTCAGCGAGACGCTCGACGATTTGCCGTACCACATCAGCAAGGTCACGCTGCACGGTGGCAAGAGCGAAGGCGTTGAACTGCTGACCGTCGACAACGGCAAACTGAAGATCACCGTCGTGCCGACGCGCGGGATGAATATTCTCGAAGTCGTGGCGGGAGACGTGCGGCTGGGCTGGAACTCGCCGGTCAAAGACGTCGTGCATCCGCAGTTCATCAATCTCGAAAGCCGCGGCGGGCTTGGTTGGCTGGAAGGCTTCAACGAGTGGATGGTGCGCTGCGGCCTCGAATTCGCCGGCCATCCGGGTATGGACAGGTTCACGACGAACACCGGCGACACCGCCGAGATGATGCTCACGCTGCACGGAAAAATCGGCAACATTCCGGCGTCGAATGTCGAGATCGTCGTCGAAGAGCACCCGCCATTCCGGCTGAAGATCCGTGGCGAGGTCGCCGAGCGGATGTTTTATGGACCGAAGCTGCTGTTGAAGACGGAACTGATTCTGTGGCCGGATTCGACGACGTTTCAGATTCGCGATTCCGTCACCAACGAAGGCGCGTACCCGCAGGAGTTTCAGCTCATCTATCACGGAAACTACGGAGCCCCACTGCTCGGCGGCGGCTCGAAGATTCATGTCGCTGCGAAACAGATCGCCCCGATGAACGCTCACGCCGCAAAGTCGATCGACCAGTGGTCGACGTACGCGCCGCCGACGAAGGGTTTCATCGAAGAGGTCTACCTGTTCGAGCCGCTCGCCAATGAACACGGCCATTCGCTGGCGCTGCTCACCAATCCGGGAGCCACAGCCGCAACGTCGGTCGCCTGGTCGACGAAAGAGCTGCCGTACCTGACCGTCTGGAAGAACACCGCCGATGAACGGGACGGGTACGTGACCGGGATCGAGCCGGCAACCGGCTACCCATACAACCGCAGCGTTGAACGCCGCTCCGGTCGCCTGCAGAAACTCGCCCCGCAGGAAACCCGATCGTTCACCCTGCAGTTCGGCATCCACACCGACGAGAAGTCGATTGCCGCCCGGAAAAAGACCATCACCCGCCTGCAGGGCTCGACCGAGGCAAAGCTGCTCCGCGAGCCATTAGAGGACTTGAGCGAAGGCCACTCCGACAAGTAGCGTGAAACCCTGGCCACGCACTCCCGCTCGGAGAATCAGAAATGGAACACGCCTTCCCGCCACCGTTTCGCTGGGGCTCAGCTGAGAGCGTGCAACTGGCGATGGTCGTTGCGCTTCAAATCATGGCCACGGTCGTTCCGCTGGCTATGACGTATCGGAAAAAGCCAGTCCCATTGTATTGCGTTCTGTGGGGGCTGTTCTGCCTGGCGAATGTCTGGTTTGCTTTGAGCTATCCCGAGGAGTTCTCCAGCAACTGGCGTCACAGGGCTGCTGCTGGGCCCTTTATCACAACGGTTGGGCTGACTGCAGCGACCGTCGCATTCTATGCGTGCAATCGCGAAGTGATTCGACTGTCGCAAGCGGCACGCCTGTTGGAACTCGCGGGCACGTTCGGTGTCATCTGCCTGCCGATCGTTATGTATGTTCTGTTGCTGCCATCGTATGTGTGCAAGTTTTACGGTCCATCAGCTCGGTCGGCCTGTAAGAACAATCTCAAGCAGATCGGGCTCGCGCTGCACAACTACCACGAGGCGTACTCGATGTTTCCAGCGTGCCGGATCAGCGAGCCGCCGATCAGTTGGCGAGTCCAGCTTCTGCCATTCAACGATTACGAACAGCTCTACTTTGAAGTTTCCGTAGGGTGCGTGGAGCGGGCTGATTTGAGACAGTGGTGCGTTACGCGGGCAGCTTCACGCGTTGGGAAGCCAGGCTTGAACGACCGGCTGCCCGCGTAACGCACCGTTCCTGGTGCTCGCCCGCTGCACGCACCCTACAGAATTCTGGGCCAGCATTGGCCTTCAGCCAGACGGAGCGGTCGCCGTCAGAACGAAGTATTCCGACCACCGGATGGTCGTTTGTGATTTACAGGTCGTAGAGTGACGCCATGCCTCCCGCTTTGATCTACAGCCTGATGCTCGGAACCGTCGCTTTGCTGCTGGCGCTGGTGGCTGTGTTGCGGGCGGGGAGTCTGACGGCGCCGGTGCGGTTTATGGCGGCGCTCGTGTTTGCACCGTTGGCGTGCTTCTGTGTCTTCGGGTTCGGGGCGGCGTTTGAGCCGGGGGCCTGGCACGTCGTCTGGCGCTGGGTGTATGCGGTCACGTTTCTGGCCTGTGTCGCGGCGCTCGTGCGGCTGGCGGTGGCTCGGCGGGATGATGCTCGGCGGGATGGCTCGCGGGATGACGGACCGGCCTGAAGGTGGCTGTCCGGGCGGAAAGACAGTCAACTACGCGGCACGGCATTGCCGCTCGCGACGGGCGATGAATTTCAGGCGGGCGAGTCTTTCTCGGTCAACGACGCGCGGATTGGAAAGCGGTCTTCCGGGAAACACTCGCGGCCTCGTCGTGACGTCGATGCCCTGGAAACTTTCAGCGAGTCTCGCCCCCCTTCGCGAAACTGGTCACTGAAGAACTGGAGCATCGATATGGCGTGGAAGACGACTCTCACGGTGTTTCTTCTGCTGGGCGTCGCGATCAGGCTCGACGCGGCGACAATCATTCACGCCGGGCGTCTGATCAACGGTCACGATGGCAAGCTGCACTCCGAAATGTCGCTGGTCATCGACGATGGGAAGATCGTCTCGATCGACCAGGGATATGCTCAAGGCGGCGCGGGCGATTCGGTCATCGACCTGAAGGACTGCACGGTCACGCCCGGCTGGATGGACATGCACACGCATCTGATGTCGGAGTTCCACGCGAAGGTGTACTCGGACAAGTTCTTCATGAACGAGGCGGACTACGCGTTGCGGTCGACGGTCTACGCCGAACGCACGCTGATGGCCGGCTTCACGACGGTTCGCGATCTCGGCGATAACGGAGTTAATTCAGTGTCGCTCCGCAAGGCGATTGATGCCGGCTGGATTGTCGGCCCGCGCATCTTCACGTCGGGGAAATCGCTGGCGACAACCGGCGGACACGCGGATCCGACGAACGGTCTGAAGGGCGACTTCCGCCGAGACGCTGGCCCGGTCGAGGGCGTCGTCAACGGCCCCGACGATGCTCGCAAGGCCGTCCGGCAGCGGTACAAGGACGGCGCGGATCTGATCAAGCTGACGGCGACCGGCGGCGTGCTCAGTCTGGCGGCGAACGGCCAGAACCCGCAGTTCAGCGAGGACGAGCTGCAGGTCATCGTCGACACCGCGAAGGACTACGGCATGACGGTCGCCGTTCACGCTCACGGGACGGAAGGCATGAAGCGCGCCGTGCTGGCGGGCGTCGATTCGATCGAGCACGGGACGTACATGACTGACGAAGTCATGCAGCTGATGAAGGAACGCGGCACGTATCTTGTCCCGACGATCTCCGCCGGCATCTGGGTGGCGGAGAAGTCTCAGGTCGACGGTTTCTTTCCGGACATCGTGCGTCCGAAAGCGGCGGCGATCGGTCCCGTTGCCAGGCAGATGTTTGCTCGCGCGGTCAAGGGTGGGGTGAAGATTGCCTTTGGGACGGATTCCGGAGTCTCGCCGCATGGTGAGAACGCTCAGGAATTTCAGTGGATGGTGGAAGGCGGCATGGCTCCGATGCGGGCGATCCAGTGCGCGACGTTGGAAGCTGCGCGGCTGCTGAAGATCGACGATCGGCTGGGCACGCTGGAACCCGGTAAGCTTGCTGATGTTGTCGCCGTGACGGGCAACCCGATCGAGGACATCACAGCGACGCGCGACGTCGTGTTCGTGATGAAAGAGGGCGTGGTTTACCGGAAACCGTGAGCCTCTGAATTCGGGCGAATCCAGCGACGCCAGCGTCCATGATCAGGCTGGCTTTCGGTCGTCAGGCTGGTGTTCTCGCGGTGGCTTGCCTGGTGGTGTCGCGGTCCAGACGGCGAGAGCGGCAAGGGCCGGCAGGGTGAGGAGCCCGTAAAGAGCCGGGGCGTATGTGCCGAGGTGGTCGATCGAGATCGCCAGCGGGAACGGGCCGAGAGCGGCTCCGAAGATCATCATCGCCCAGGCGACGCCGCGGATCGCGCCCTGATGCGCGCGACCGTAGTAATTGATCCAGATGACGTTCGCCGTGCTGCGCATGATGCTGCCGTGCATGCCCAGCAGTAGAGCGTAAACGATTGCCAGCCAGGCGGCGGGCAGGTTCAGGACCAGCAGCGTGGCGGTCGCCAGGAGGCACATCGCGACGAAAAGAATGAAGCGGTTCTGCACCCGGTCGGTCAGATAGCCGACGGGAAACGTCATCGCGGTTGCGAAGCCCGCCTGGATGGTCATGAGCCCCAGCGCCTGCCACGGAAGCAGGCCGTGCTGTCCGAGCAGTGCGACCTGATGGAAAACGAGTCCCGTGCCTACAAGGCCGGACGTCGTCGGCACCGACAGCAGTTTCCAGAACGTGGGGTTACGGATCGCCTCGGCCACCGTCCACGAATCCGCATAGGACAGGATGGATGGTCCCTCGGTCGACGGCCCTTGTGCTGATGAGATCTGTTCTGGCGGCCTTTGTTCTGATGGAACCTGTGCGGCGGCGATGTCACCAGTTTCCGGCGGTTCAGACGACGCATCGCGTGCCGGTTCTGCAGCGGAGGGGGGATCGGGGTCGAGCCCGTCCGGGTGGAGTCCGAGGTCCTCCGGACGATCACGGATCAGCAGCACGCCCGGCAGGACGAGGATCACCCACGCGGCGAGGCCCAGAGCGACCCAGTTCGCCTCCCAGCCGGAATGCTCAATGATCCGATTGTTGATCAGCGGCACCGTCATCACCGACAGGCCGCCGCCGAGTCCCGCGATGGCCGTCGCCATGCCGCGGCGTTGCTCGAACCACTCTCCAATCAGCCAGACGGAGACCAGCGACATGGCTCCCTGGCCGAGCGTCCGCACGAAGGCGAAGCCGACATACAGATCGATCAGCGAGTTGACGCGCGACATCTGCAGGCAGGCGGCTCCGAGGCCGGTCGCGATCAGTGGCAGCATGACGCGAGCGCCGAATCGATCGACGAGACGGCCGAAGGTCGGCAGCAGCGCCGCGCTCAGCAGCGTGGCACAACCATAAGCCAGCGAGAAATCCGTCTCGGAAATGCCGAGCCCGGCCCGCATCGGATCCTTGATCGCCGCGACGGAATACGACTGTCCCGGAGCCGACATGTACTGCCCGGCCGCCGAGATCGCGAGCATCGTCCAGCCGGGAAAGAACCAGTGCTTCCTCGCGTTCGCCGGGATGGCATTTGCTGACGTTGTGCTCGCCGACGTGGCGCTCGCTGGTGAGGGCGGCTGGCTGTTGTCTGTCGGTGCTGCCGGATGTGGTGTGCCTGAGCCGGTCATTCCGTTGAGGGCCTCGTCGTGTCTTCCCTGATCGGGGGAGGCGTTGTCGCGCCTGCCGCGGTTACGTCGCCTTGGGCATTGTCGCCATGTGTGGGAGCCCGAAGTGTAGCGGACGGGCGGCGGAGGCGCGCGGGTTCGAGTGACGTTCGCAATTGTCCTTGCGATTCCCGCTCGTCGTGCGATCGCGGGATTGATTCTGAGATCGCGGTAGACGTGCCGGTCGGGCACCGGCATCATGGCCCGCGTGCTCGCCGCTCTTGCCAATGACTTCCCGCCGACCTGCCATTCGCGGACCTGTTCCATGACTCGCCGCAACCTTTCGTGCCAGCATCCAATTGGAATTTCACGCCGTGCCGCCGTTCAGGCCGGGGCCGTCGGACTGCTGGGCCTTGGGACCAATCATCTCAATGCGCTGCGGGCCGCACCGGCAACTGATGGATCGCGGCCAGGTGGGCGAGCGAAGACCTGTATCTACATCTTTTTGAGCGGAGGACTGGCGCAGCAGGACAGCTTCGATATGAAGCCGCTGGCGCCTGACACGGTTCGTGGCGAGTTCGCTCCGATCACGACCTCGACACCCGGCATTCAGATCTGCGAGCACCTGCCGCTGCTTGCTCAGCGCAGCCATCTGTGGGCGCTCTGCCGGTCGCTGACTCATTCGTCGAACGAACATTCAGCCGGCCATCACATCATGCTGACCGGTCGGACAATGCTTCCGCCGTCGTTCAGCGGAAGTGGCCCCAACGCGTTCAACTGGCCGTCGATAGCTTCCGTGGCGGGGGACGCGACGCGCTCGCGCAACAACCTGCCGCCAGCCGTCGTGCTGCCCGAGCGGCTGGTGCATTACTCCGGACGCACGATCCCCGGCCAGTTCGCAGGAATCATGGGGCCGCACCGTGACCCGTGGTTCATCGAAGCGTCGCCGTTTCACAACACGTCTTACGGAGCGTTTCCCGAGTTCGAGTTCGATCATCAGGAACGTGGCAACGAAGACAAACGCGTTTTTCAGGCTCCGAATCTGTCACTTTCGCACGGCGTCACGCAGGCGGCTCTGAAGAAGCGCGTCGGGCTTCTCGGCGAGCTTGAGCAGCAGCGGCAGTTTCTCGAAACGCACGCGCATGTCGAGGACTTTGATCGTCATCGTCAGGGCGTGATCTCGCTGCTCAGCGATCCCTCGATCAAGCATGCCTTTGATGTGACGAGTGCTGACGACAAGACGCAGGAGCGCTACGGTCGAAACTCGTTCGGCTGGTCTTGTCTGATGGCTCGGCGGCTGGTCGAGGCGGGCGTGAATCTCGTGCAGGTCAATCTTGGGAACGACGAGACCTGGGACACGCACGGCAACGCGTTTCCGCACCTGAAGGACAAGCTCTTCCCGCCGACCGACCGGGCCGTGTCGGCGCTGCTCGACGACCTGCACGAATCCGGCATGTTGAACGACACGCTGGTCGTCATGGCGGGCGAGTTCGGGCGGACGCCGAAGATCTCGCACCTGCCGAAGTACTACGAGTTTCCCGGCCGTGACCACTGGGGCAAGGTGCAGACGGTCTTCTTTGCCGGCGGAGGCGTGACCGGCGGGAACGTGGTCGGCGCCTCGGACGAGCAGGGCGGGTTTCCCGTTGAGTCGCCGCAGACGCCGGAGAATATGGCGGCCACCATTTACGAAGCACTCGGCATTCCCCGCACTGCCGCCTGGTACGACGCCGTCAATCGGCCGCACCACATCTACCACGGCACGCCCATTCCTGGCCTGATCTGACGCCGCGCTGGTTTGACGTCGCTCGAAGGCAAGCCTGCCGCCGTGAACCTGGTGCGTCGATCGCGAGGGCAATCACGAGGTTGATCGCGAGAGCGCACCGTCAGACGCGACGATGTCCCATCTGGACGATTATGGTCCGCGACATTCCCGGATCAGGGATCGACGTCCAATTGGCGACCGTTCTGATCACGGGGCGTGTCTCGCACTTCGTTTCGTGCTCCATTCGGAAGAAAGTCGCTCATGCTTGCGCGCCTTCCCGCCGTTCTTGTTGCCTTGCTGCTGAGCAGTGTGGCGACCTGGTCCTCAGTCGCTGATGACTTCACACCAACCAACACTCAGGCTGCGGGCGAGCATCCATTGCCGCCGGCGGAAGCCGTCAAGCGGTTACGCGTGCCGGATGGATTCCAGGTGACGCTGGCCGCGGCCGAACCCGACGTGCGGCAGCCGATCGCGATTGCGTTTGACGATCGTGGTCGCCTGTGGGTCGCGGAGAGCTACTCGTACAACGGCAGTCAATTCACTGACGAGATGCACGACCGGATTCTGATCTTCGAGGACTCGACCGGCGACGGGGTCCTCGATCGACGCAGGGTCTTCTGCGACGGCCTGACGCACCTCACGGGACTGCAACTCGGCTTCGGCGGCGTGTGGATCACCGCGCCCCCGAACCTCGCGTTCATTCCCGATCGCGACCTTGATGACGCGCCGGATGGCGAGCCCGTCGTGCATCTTGACGGCTGGTCGCTCAAGGCCGAGCACAACAGCGTCAACGGTCTGACCTGGGGACCGGACGGCTGGCTGTATGGCCGGCACGGAATCAAGCAGCCTTCGCTGGTGGGCCGGCCGGGAACTCCAGACGACCAGCGGCTTGAGCTGAGCTGCTCGATCTGGCGCTACCATCCGACGCGGCACGAGTTTGAAGTCGTCGCCGACGGAACGATCAATCCGTGGGGGCTCGACTTTGATGATCACGGGCACGGATTTCTGACGACCAGCGTGGTCGAGCATCTCTGGCATCTCGTTCCCGGCGCTCATTACGAACGCTGGAAGAATCGAGGTGCCCATCCCGACCCGTTCGTCTACGAAGCCATGACCGCGACGAGCGACCATCTGCACTGGGGTTCGGGGACCTGGGACAAGGCCGGTCGCATGGCGGAGGGCAACAACGACTTCGGCGGCGGACATTCGCACTGCGACGCGATGATCTATCTGGGCGACCGCTGGCCGGAGAAGTACCGCGGCTCGCTGTTCACCAGCAATATTCATGGGCGACGGATCAACCGCGATGGGCTGGTGCGGGATGACGGCGGCCCGTTTCGCGGCGAGCACGCTGACGATTTCCTGCTCGCCGACGATGCCTGGTTTCGAGCCGTCTCGCTGGAGTACGGGCCCGACGGCGACGTGTACCTGACCGACTGGTCGGACAATGGCGAGTGCCACGACCGCGACGGCGTTCACCGGACCAGCGGTCGTATCTACAGGATCTCGTGGGGTGCCCCGATCCGCGTCGACGTCGATCTGGCAGCGGCCTCGAACGAGCAGCTTGTCGAGTACCAGCTCCATCGCAACGACTGGTACGTCCGCCACGCTCGCCGACTGCTGCAGGAACGAGCGGCCTTCGGTCAGCAAATGGTCGCCGTCCATGCGAGGCTAAGAGCGATCTTCGACAGCAATCCGGACGTGACTCGCAAGTTGCGAGCACTCTGGACGCTGTACGTGACCGGCGGCGCGGACAGCGACTGGCTGGCAACGCTGCTCGATCACGAAAGCGAACACGTCCGCGCCTGGGCGGTGCGCCTGCTGGCTGACACCCCACACGGAGTCGCGAAACTCGCGCAGAGTTTCGGCCCGCCTGATTCCTTCATTGACAAGCCGCAGGTCTCCGCGCGATCCGCTGCCGACGAACGATCGTGGCTGGTACGCATGGAGCTGATCTCAGCTCTGCGGCGATTGCCGATCGAGCAGCGGCTCAACGTCGCGACACAACTTGTAGCGCAGCGTGAAACCAGAGATCCGAATCTCGAACGGATGATCTGGTACGCGATTCAGCCAGCGGTCGCTGAGAAACCGAATCAGGGGCTCGCATTCGCGACCGTCGCGTCGCAGCGCTTGCGGCAGTGGGTGGGCAGGCGTCTGGCAGGGCATTCCCGCGACGCGATCACGCTGTTGTTTGAGGCCGCTGCTGAGTCGCCGGAGCCGGTCGTCGTTGCTGACCTGCTCGCTGGCTTCGTCGCCGGGCTGGACACGCTGAAACCGGCAGACGTGCCGGAGTCGGCTCGCGACGTCGTTGTCGGGCTGATCGATCACTCCGAGGAACGCGTCCGCATCCCGGCTCTGACTGTCGCGGCAGCGATCGGTGACGCAGGGGCCGTCGAACGAATCCGGCAGGTGCTGCACGACGGAACGCAGAACGAGGCCACTCGTCGGGCCGCGCTGGCGGGACTGACGAACCGGCGTGAGGCAGGACTGGCTGCCGATCTGCGAAGCCTGATTTCCAGAGGCCCGTTGACCATCGCCGCTCTGCAGGCCAGTGGCGGCATCAATGATTCGAAACTGCTTGCAACAATTCTCGCACGCTACCCGCAGATGGAGTCCGACGAACGCCGTGCGGCCATTGATGTGTTCACGGGGCGAGTTGCAAGTGCGCGTCTGCTGCTGGCGGCGGTCGAACGTGAAGAGGTTCCGGCAGCGGACATCTCGGCGACGCAGGCGCGGCAGATTGCGGCGCTCAAGGACACGGCTCTGCTGCAGCGTCTCGAAGCCGTCTGGGGAACGGTCCGAAGTTCATCGGCCGACCGCGTTCGTCGGATCCGGGAACTCGAAGATCTGCTGACTCCGGGCAGTCTGTCACATGCCGATCTGGCGGCGGGACGGGAGGTGTTCCGAAAAACGTGCTCGAACTGTCATCGGCTGTTTGGCGACGGACGAAGGATCGGTCC
>Ga0070726_10002262_pt1 | contig 17583 bp, 12 predicted proteins | sample tdAd471_FD_67275 | JGI IMG/M metagenome (GOLD analysis project Ga0070726, IMG submission 67275) | Marine sediment microbial communities from the Atlantic coast under amendment with organic carbon and nitrate - tdAd47.1 | ecosystem: Environmental > Aquatic > Marine > Coastal > Sediment | place... | reverse complement strand
TGCAGGGGGCGATTGGAATCAATGCCCTCCCGGCTTCCCTTATGATCATTTCATGCCTGGCCAGACCCAAGGCTACACCCAGATCAATATCCCCGCTGACTACCTCCCCCAGGACTGGACCTGGGCCTTCGACCCCGATACCCCCACCAACCGTAAAACCCATAGTAGCTATACGCCAGGCGAAACCTTCGTCGCGCTCATTGACTTCTATTTGGTATCACCTAATGTGGAAGTATTGGAAGTGAGTGGAGTAGACCAGGGGTTTGATTTTTCGGATCATCAGCCGGTAAAGATGCGGGTGCGCTTGGCGGATTAGTCTAGCGATGGCGAGACTTCAGAAGTTTGCCAAGTCGTGACTGGGAAAACTTCTGAAGTCTAAATATGGTTTTCCAACATGTTTTCCTTTTGTATATTTCCTTGAATATGAAGCGGTTTATTCTAACTCAGCTATTTTTTCGCGAAGCCAATTTATATTCACGATATTTGGGGTAGCAGAAATTTCATTCTTGAGCCTTTCTAAAGCCTTGGTATCACCAGGAGTCATTTTGGTCATTTTCTTAGTGTATCTAATCAAATTCTTATAGTATTTCTTCCGGTCTTCTGGAATTTTACGATTTCTGTTCAAGTAGGCATTAAAACTATCAAATAAGGAATACAGTGGGATAATCTCATCTATTTCATAGTAGGTAGCAATAAGCATAGTTTTTGAATTGAGATTATAGGAGACATCATCATATTCTACATTGCTTAATTGCTGTATTACGTCATCATATTTCTTCTGATAAAAGTAAAGCTGTGCAAGGTTATAAGTAACAGCATTTTCTCTAGATTCTTCAGGGAGTTTTTGATTGTATTTTTTGATGAAATCTTCCGTCCATTCAAACTTTCCAAGTCTCAACGCATTTACTATGATATTTTTGAAATCCCAAGGAGATAATTCATTATTGACAAAAATAATCTCTTTATCTACCAAGTCGCTGTAGATTTTAAAAAATTCCTCTGAGAATTTTTGATTGCCAAGGTTTATCCTTTGAATACAGTAATTAATTGCAAAATAATAAAGACTCAATGCCTCTTGTTGGGGAAAGGTGAGACTATATTGATCGAGTAACTCTTTTAGCTTATAGTAATGCTCCTCTTCATTTTTTTGTGTAATAGTTAGAAAAATCTGATAATAAATTGCAACTGGAGGAACCTCATCTAGGTTAATTTCCTTAATATGGGAAAGGATTTCATCTATAAAGAGAAGTTTATATTCTTGTGACGCAAAATACTGTTGTACCAGAACAGCACAGTACATTCGTAATTTTTCGGCTAAATAGAAGTAATCAAGATTATTAGCGATTTCTTCCATATTTGTCCTAACACCTCTCTTCTTTTCGAAGTCTAAGAGGTCATAAAAGTTCTTCTCAATTTCATATTGATAGTAGTAATAACTAGCAGGTTTGTGAACCTGTTGTGAGGAAAGTCTTCTTGCGGTTTTCATCGTACTGTTATACAGTTTTTCCATCTTCTTCTTGCTCACCGCATCCATTAGGTAGGTAGCTTGATGTAGCGGATTACTCTCATAAATTTGCTGGCTCAAAAAACCTTCTAATAATTTCAGTAGATCTGAACAGTATTTTCTAAATCTGACATCATCATACTTTTTAGTGAGATTTAGTTTTCGCCAGATGTCTATTTTTTCTAATTCTTGCCTTTTTTTAGAAGTAATATCAGACAACAAAACCTCAAATAGTTGAATTAGATTTTCATCTTTATTAAAGTAGGGAGAAGAGAGGTATTTTCGAAAGCGATTCTGCTCATATTTATCAAAATGTTCTAGAATAGAATAGATTTTACTGCTGCGCATTTTTGGGATTTTTTCGTATCTTAGCCGCAAGTCTATGAGGGAGGTATAATAGCGGATGCTTAAAAATATTTTTTCAAAAGTACAGCTATTAATTCTTTTTCACAAGGCCTTGTTGTTTGTAGTGTTTATAAGAGGCAAAATAGCCTGAGCAATAAATGATTATAAGTGTTCCCCAGTTGACTTGAAAGCAGTATTCTTTTTCACAATTCGCCACATTTGTATTTGAACGTTCTGATAATAGTATTTATTATTGTAATGTGATCAGAAACGTTTAAAATAGTTGGAAAGTTAGAAACTGATCTGTTATTTCAGGAAAGCAATGAAAAATCCACGATCCATGAATGTATTTTTACGAAAGCTACTTTTATTTTCGGTGTTCTTGCTGCCTTTGGTGGCAGTGGCACAGGATGTAGAAGTTACCACCTACTGGAACGGTACGATGGAGTACCAGTTTACCTCTACGAGGTACGCTCCTGCGGTGCAGGTGAATCCACTGCACGGAGAGGTTGATGTTATTTCTTTAGGAGATGACGAGTATTTAGTTCAATTCACACCTAATCCTTTTTATGTCGGCGCTGATTTTATCCAGATCAGACGTTGGGCTGTAGATCCTTTTCCTGTTCTCAAAAAGTTAAATCTAAGTATTGAGGTAATTCCGGCCGAGTTAGAGGCTATTCATGACTACTATGCCACAATGGTTGATGGTTCAGTCGTGATTCATCCCTTAGATAATGACTTTAGTAGCAATGGCGTATTGGAATTGGTGACTATTCCCTTAACCAATAGCGGTTCGGCAACGATGAATCCAGATGGATCTATCACCTTCACACCTGCTGCTGGTTTTTCTGGTTTAGCTCACTTCAATTATGTAGTGTGTAATGGTGCGGGCATCTGTGATGATGGGACGGTTAGTGTAAGTATCCTAGACGACCAGCAATTGGAAGGCGATCCAATTACGACGACCATCAAGATTTTTACCAAGCGCAAGCAGCCGCAAGATGTCTTAGTACCTGAAATGTTCACCTTGGTGACCCCACCTACGAATGGCATTTATGATCCTTCCGAGGATGTACCACAATATACCCCCAATGAAGATTTTGCAGGAATAGACGTATTAAGCTTTCAATACTTGAATCAAACCGTTGAAGTAGAAGTGCATGTACTCGATCATCTCGATAATGCTTTTGCTTTTGACGACTTTGCCTATACCACTTCTTTAGAATCTATAGAGTTCAGTGTGTTGGACAATGATGGAGAGGGATCAGAAGACCATACCATCACTTTTGACCAACCTGCAAATGGTTCCATCTCGATCATCGGGAATGGAGAGATTGAATACATTCCTACTCGATCTTTTGGAGGGATTGATGAAATAAGCTATACCAGTACTTCACCCACAGGAGAAGTAGAAACGGCTATAGCTTACGTGCATGTGAGTAATTATGAACCCACTTCTTCGAAGTTCTTCATGATTACACCTAAACAGACGCCGCTAATTATTGGCTATAATGTGCCGATCGGTACTTTCGAGTTTTCCATTGCACAGCAAGGGCAATTGGGACAGGCTGTATTTCTGCCTGGAGAAGTAGACCAATTGATTAATGGCGTTCGTATCACAGGATATAACCTGATTGTTTATATACCTAATGCTGATGTAACTACTGGTCTGGATGAATTTGAAATTAACTATTGTACAATTGATCCAGAACAAGGAGACTGCTTTTTTACCAAGGCCGTCAAAATCGAGATGGAAATTATTGACCCACCAGGGGAAGGCCCTTTCTGCTTTGGCGATTGTGTTTGGGCAGGAGATACCAACTTTGATGGGGTAGTAAATATGCAAGACCTTTTACCTTTAGGTCTAGATATGGGAGAGATTGGCGAAGTACGTGAAAATGTAGACCTTAATCAATGGTACGGTCAATACGCCATCGATTGGTTGGATTTCTTTAATGAGAAACCCGTTAACCTTAAGCACCTGGACACTAATGGTGATGGAATGGTGACAGGAGAGGATGCTGATCAGATTCTCCAATTCTATGGAAATACCCATTCTTTGACACCAAAGTTGGTGCCTTTTTATGATTTTGGGATTTATCTGCAAGGAGACATTTTTGCTAGTCCTGGAGATGTGGTAGAGCTTAAGATCCATTTGGGTTCTGAAAACAATCCGGCTATTGATGTATATGGCTTTACCTTTCCTTTCAATTACAATAAGGACATTTTTGATCCAGAATCGATTGATATTTCCTTTGAGGAAAATAGCTGGATGTCTTATAATTCACCGATTTTGCATTTGTCACATAATGATAAGAGAGGTCAGGCAGAAACGGGTTATACTAGAACAAGTGGCGTTTCAGCTTCTGGGTTCGGACAGATCGGAACTTTGAGCTTTGTGATTGTTGATGATTTGATTGGCTTCCGCAAAGACGAAGACGGAAATGATGTCTATCCCATTAAACTCGGAGGGAATGCTTCTACGGGTATGGGAGGTTCCGGACAGAACTTCAAGATGAACATCGAAGAGTTTACCTTGAACATTGTACCTCGCAAGGAAGTGGATCAGAGCACGCCTATTGACCCTAGTCAGTTGAAGGTGAACCCCAATCCTACACAAGGGCAGTTATGGGTACACTTAAATGGTGGAGACGAATTTGAAGAGATCGTGATTCATAATATCATGGGACAAGAAGTGTTGAGAAATACAACGGGTTTGACTAATGATATGAATCTAGACGTTTCAAAATTAGAAAACGGCTTATATATTCTTAGTGTTTATACAGATCGCGGTTTGGTGAATAAGAAGTTCGAAGTGCTTAAATACTAAGCTTCGGTGAAGTTTTTAACGAAAAATCTGGATTTTTGAATTTTTTTCACCAAATTTGAATTATATTTATTAATAATGTAATAAGGGGCTTAGCCTCAGCGTTCTAAGTAAGTCAAATGTGAAGCAAGATAGTGTGGAAAGGAAAGAAGAGCGTTTCACAAGAGATTAGACATTCATTGCTTTATTTATATTCGTGGAATTATAATCATTGCTAGAGTCGCACAAGGGATTGTGCGACTTTTTTTTGCGCCCACTTGAAGGTTTTTTCTAAATAATAGAAGCACGATTTACCAGATCATTAGTAAGACGCTTCATCATCCTTTTGATATTTCCTATCTATTTCGAAAAAAATCATCAATATTTTCTAGCATAAAAGCGCTATAATTTATAATTTTATTCACAATTAAATAGTGAATATTTGCTGTAATGCTAGTTTTTTAAGGCATGAATACTATTTTTTGTAGTTCGTTTTTTTTTCACAAAAACCAATTTTTGTCTTTGTTAGATCATGAAAAATGTTGAATATTTGTATTGTGAGAGGGAGATAAGTATACAAACAAAGGTTTTAGTGAGGTACTTATCGGAGGCAGAGTGAATGAAAGGCGAGATTAAAAGGATCCGCCAAATTGACAAGGATATGTTCATGGGATTATAATTTGTTAGTAGTGAGTCGTACCAGATACGCTGGACGACTTACTATTTTTTCAAATTCAACCCAGTTCACATAAAAGCTAGTATTTGCGGCAAAAAAAAATCCCGACACTGGAATGCCGGGACGAATAATGTTTATGGGATTATTAAAGCACTAAATCATGTCGCGAATATAAGTATTTTTTCAGCGCTAGCTGAGAAAGTATAAGGTAAATCCAAATATTTAACTATTGTTAAATGGATTTTACAACAGATGCAGATGATGAAATTTTGATCCTTTAGTAGAAAAGGAGGAAGGTTTCATCATCATGCATTCATAATTGACTAAAGAATTTTATTTTGGATATGTTCATGGGATTATAATTAATTATGAAGTCGCACTCAGTGCGACTTTTTTTTTGTCCATTTCTGAACTTAGAAACAACGTTTCCTCTCTTTTCAGCGTTTACTAGAAACCACCAAGACGGGTAATTTAAGTAGTCCTTTATAGAGATGACAAATGGCTGACACAATTAGGTGTTAAAATTTCTTAAAGATCGAACTACATCTGCTTTCAAAGCGTTATACAGTAAGAATTAAAAAAAATGTATATAAAAGGAATGATATTTTCTAGTCATTTCTTTTTCAAAATATACTTGGTTTTTAGTTGGTTTTGTTTGTTAGTAGGAGGGTATAGCCTGGCTATACCCTTTTTATTTATAGCGCTTTAGCACTTCTTTGACAGCTTGCACATAGGCTGCTCCAAATAAATGTACATGAACCAATAGTGGATAGAGTTGACAAAGCTTGATTCGCTCTTCCCAATCCTGATCTAAGGGGAAATACTCATCATAAGCTGCATAAAACGCATCAGAGAAGCCGCCAAATAGTTTAGTCATGGCTAAATCCATTTCACGATGACCATAGTAGATGGCAGGATCGATTAATCCGGCTTGGCCACGAGGAGATATGAGGTAGTTCCCACTCCATAGGTCTCCGTGCAGCAAGGCTGGAGCAGCCGTGGGGAAGATTAAGTGGAGCCTTAGGGCTAGTTGATCGAAAGCTACGCTATCTGCCTGAGTAAGTAGGCCTGCATCGACCGCCGCCCGGGCGAGGGGTTCAAGTCGTTGACACCAATAAAAGGTGGGCCAATCTTGTTGTAATTCATTAGATTGATGCAGACTGGCAATATAATTGGAATAGGATAAACCAAATTGAGGAGCGCTGTGCTGATGAAGCTTGGCGAGTGCTCGGCCGAAGGAGGGCCAAAAATCGGCCTCTGCTTGCTGCTTGGACCAATCTTCTAGTAATAGGTAATGATAGTTTTGGCAGGTTCCCCATCCATGAGTGATAGGAACTGGGATCGCTTCAGTAGCGGCTAATTCTTGCAAACCTAATGCTTCAGTTTGCAGCATATCATTTCCCTGCGGATACTGATTGTATTTCAAAAAAAAGGAGCCCGTGCTTGTTTCTAGCCGAAAGGCTTTATTGATATCACCCCCTCTCAAGGCTTGGGTATTAGTGATAACCAGACCATAGTCAAGTGCCAGTTGATCCACTAATACCGCTGCTAGCTGCATCTTTATTAGAGTCGATTCTTATTGATCATGGTCAATAGATCTTCTCGGTAATTCTTACCAATTGGCAGGTGTTTGGCCTGATTTTTCTCCATCACCTCAACCATATTACCAATAATGGCATTGATCTTTTCGACATTTACAATATAGGACCTGTGAATCCGCATGAATTGTCCACTGGGTAATTTTTGCTCCAAACTTTTCATGGTTTGCAAGGTAATTACTCGACTACTATCCATTCGTATAATGACATAGTCCTTTAGCCCTTCGATGTAAATGATTTCCTTGAAATTGACCTTGACCAATTTCTTGTCGGCTTTGACAAAGAAGTAGTCTTGTTTAGGGGCGCTAGTGGACTGATCGGGCGTGCTAGTGGCATCATCCTTTTGCTGAAGCCCCACTTGGTCGATGGCTTTATTAGCTGCTTTCATAAACCGATCTACTGAAATCGGTTTCAATAGATAATCCAATGCATCTAATTCAAAGCCTTCAATAGCATAGTTGGGATAAGCCGTGGTGAAGATGACCAATGGCGGCTTATTTAAGGTTTTCAGGAAATCAATACCCGTCAATTGCGGCATCTGGATATCCAAAAACATGAGGTCAATATCATTATTTTTTAAGGCATCATTGGCTTCAAAGGCATTACTGCATTTTTTTATCAGATGGAGTTCCGGAATTTTATCAATGTATGTCTCGAGTACATCTTGCGCTAAAGGTTCGTCATCGACGATAATCACATTTATCATAGTCTAAGGTTGAGTTAATCCAATTCAATATAAAGATTGACCGCATAAGTGGTAGGCGTATCATCGATATTGAGTTCATAGCTGTCGGGATACAATAAATTGAGTCTTCGATGGACATTTACCAAGCCGATTCCTCCGCTAGGCCGATTCTTATCCTTCTGCGGAAGTTTTTCCGCTTTGCTATTCTCGATAAAGAAATACACTTTATTGCGTTCGGCGCTCAGTCTAATGTTGACAAAGCCCTTTGATATTTGGTTGCTAAGGCCGTGTTTAAAGCTGTTTTCCAGAAATGGGATAAACATTAAGGGCGCTATCGTTTGCTCACTGATCTCGCCTTCACTTTCAAAGCTGATATCCACATTTTTACCTTGGCGTAGTTTTTCCAGGTCTAAGTAATTGTGAATATAATTCACTTCCTTACTTAACAATACTCGTTTTTCATTGCATTCGTACAACATGTATCGCATCATCTCGGATAGTTTAATCACTATCTCCGGCGCTTTGTCCGACTTTTTTAAAGTAAGCGCATAAAGGTTATTAAGGGTGTTAAAAAGAAAATGCGGATTGATTTGAGATTTCAGAAAACGTAGTTCAGACTGCATCGTCTGCGTCTGTAATGCCTGTTTCTCTGTAACCTGTTGCACCCAGTCTTTTACAATACTGACTAGGGTAGAAGCAGAGGCAATGATAAAGGTAAATATGAAGTACCAATTGAGGTTTTCTATCAAACCATTTTGGGCCTCTGGGCTATTGCCATATTTAAAGAAAAAAACGATCACCTTTAAAGGGGTAATCACCACGGCAGACAAGATAAGTAAGCCGCCGTAAGTAAGGAATTTATTCTTCGTCAGGTAATTCGGAATAAGATACTTCAGGTTAAAGTAAACCACCAAGGCATAGAAAAAGACATTGATGATTTCATTGCTCAGTGAATATAAAAAGGTGTGCTTTTGATTGTAGGTTTCAATGATGGTTAGTAACAGTAAAAAGAAAAACCAGAATATCGAATGATACACCCAACGATGGTTGAACCAATCATAAATACGGAACCTAATATTTCTCCTTGCTAATGTATTCATATAAAAACCATGAAGCCTTAATATACTATTCTAGCGCTGTTAAATTAGCAATTAATTAGATAAAAGTCGGATTCGCTTCGATATATGCAAATCAAGCCTAAATTTTTCATCGCCTAGGCGTCGTCCAGGACGGCTTCCGCATTCACATTAGAAATGGCTAATCCACCACATACACCAACTCACAAAATGCCGAGAGAAGGTCAATTCTTAGCCATAGCCTAGGAAAGGGTAGCCGATAATCGGGAATTTTGCTGCGAAAAGTATACATTTGCGCTTGTTTGAAACCAATGGTATAGTTTAAAAGTTATAATAACCTAAAAAGGTTAATATACATGGTATATATAACGAGGAGAGAGCGATTTAACGCTGCTCACAAATTATGGGTGGAGACCTGGAGCGACGAAAAAAACACAACCACTTTTGGGAAATGTGCCAACAAAAACTGGCACGGACATAATTACTGGTTGTATGTAACGGTAAAAGGTACTCCCGATCCAGTAACGGGCTTTGTGATGGATGTCAAGCATCTTAGCAAAATCATCAAGCAGGTGATTACGGATAAAGTGGATCATAGCAACCTCAACTTAGATGTTGATTTTATTCCGAAAGGAATGCAACCAACCACCGAGAACTTGGTACTGCTATTTTGGCAACAACTAAGGCCACATATTACTGACGCCCAATTGCACTGTATCAAATTGTATGAGACAGAGAATATTTATGCTGAATATTATGGCGAATAAATCAGGTAGAATATGAGTTATAAGAAAACAGAGGAATATAGTGCTGATGTGACAAAGACCCTGCAAACTAACTTCGACAGTATCCTGCAGGAAATTGGAGAAGACCCAGAACGCGAAGGCTTAATGAAGACCCCAGAACGGGCCGCGAAAGCCATGCAATTTCTGACACAGGGCTACGAACAGGACGCCGAGCAAATTCTCCGCTCAGCTATGTTTGCCGAAGATTATAGCGAAATGGTAATTGTCAAGGATATCGAGTTGTATTCCTTATGTGAACACCATATGCTGCCTTTTTTTGGTAAAGCGCATGTGGCTTATATTCCCAACGGACATATCGTGGGCTTGAGTAAAATTCCCAGAGTCATTGATGTTTTTGCACGGAGACTCCAAGTGCAGGAGCGCCTAACTGACCAGATTTTACATTGCATACAAGACACTTTACAACCCCTTGGGGTAGCAATAGTCATAGAAGCCCGTCATATGTGCATGATGATGCGTGGCGTCCAGAAACAGAATTCTGTCACTACCACCTCCGCATTTACGGGTGAATTTCAAAGAGTAGAAACTAGAAATGAGTTTCTTAACTTGTTGAGTGCTAATTTACATTGACCAACTAACTAAGTATAGATACAGATGAAAGCATTTGTTTTTCCTGGACAGGGCTCCCAGTTTGAAGGAATGGGTAAAGAAATGTATGAAGGACATGATTTGGCTAAATCTCTTTTCGATCAGGCCAATGACATCCTCGGTTTTCCTATTACCGAAGTAATGTTTGAAGGGACAAGTGAAGATCTAAAGCAAACAAAGGTCACACAACCCGCTGTTTTTCTACATTCCGTTATCACTGCTAAATTAGCTGGGGATGCCTTCCAACCGGATATGGTGGCTGGGCACTCGCTTGGCGAACTTTCTGCGCTAGTAGCTGCCGGAGCTATCGCTTTTGAAGACGGCTTGCAGTTGGTTTATCAGCGTGCTTTGGCCATGCAAAAGGCCTGTGAAGCCGAAGCCGGTACTATGGCTGCCGTTTTGGGCTTAGATGATGAAGTCGTGGAGAAAGCTTGTACCGATATAGATGGAGTAGTCGTACCCGCCAACTACAATTGCCCCGGGCAGCTGGTTATCTCAGGATCGATAGCCGGTGTGGAAGCAGCGGTGGCTAAGCTAACGGACTTAGGGGCACGACGTGCTGTTATTCTCGCCGTAGGAGGTGCTTTTCACTCTCCTTTGATGGCACCAGCTAGAGATGAGTTGATGGTCGCGATTGAAAAAACACCCTTTGAAAGTCCTATTTGTCCCGTTTATCAAAATGTTGATGCCAAGGCTCAACAGGACCCCGCTATTATAAAAGCGAACCTAATTGCACAACTTACTGCACCAGTACGTTGGACACAAACGATGCTCCATATGCAGGCTGATGGGATGGCAGAGTATATCGAAGTTGGAGGATCCGGTAAAGTGCTGCAAGGCTTTATTCGCCGTGTGGAACGACGTTTCCCCGCCTCGACCTTGACGGTTTAACGTTTTCTTTTGTCAACATTTAGGTACCACAAAGCGTTTTTCTAACTATGGCCCTTGAATTGTATTGCACCGCATGATAGAAAAGGAAGAAATATTGATAGGTAAGATCTTACTGGCTGAGCCTTTTATGCTTGATCCCAACTTTAAGCGGTCAGCAGTATTACTATGTGATCATGGAGAGGAAGGGTCTGTGGGCTTTATCATGAATAAGCCGCTTAATATGCGGATAGACGATCTGATTGAAGATTTTCCTGAGTTTGAATCGGAAGTCTTATTCGGAGGCCCAGTACAGACCGATACGATTCATTACATTCACAATATGGGAGACTTGTTGGAGGATAGCCTGCAGGTAGCGAATGGCATCTATTGGGGGGGCGATTTCGAAAAACTTAAATTCCTCATTGCTTCTGACCTGGTCGAACCTGCTAATATCCGTTTCTTTGTCGGCTATGCGGGCTGGACAGAAGGACAACTCTACGAAGAATTCAATCTAGGGTCTTGGGTGCTAGCAGATATGGATGCCAATTATCTCTTCAAGGCTGAGCACAAAGGAATTTGGAAGCAGGTCATGTATAATAAAGGTGATCTCTACACCGTCTTGGCCCAAATGCCGGATAACTTTTCCTGGAATTAATAGTTGAAAATGTACAATGAGTAATTAATAGTTAGAAATGTGCAATGAGTAATTAATAATTATCCATTCTACATTGTTCATTAAACTTCTATTATCCATTATCCTAAGGATGTCCATCTCCCGTCTCCGTCTCATTCGTTGAAGGAGCAGCAGCAGCTTCCTCAGTGGCAATTACCTCTTCTTCGGTTGATTTTTCCTCCACGGGCGTAGGCATTTCAATACCCTTCAATAAATCTAGGAACTTATCTTTTGTCGCCATGAAGTTGGGGAGATCCTCAGCAGGAAGCGGTTCAGCAGGAGGGAAGCTCAAGCGTAGGTGGTTGATTTGTTTGCCGGCCTTCCAAAATCGGAAGCAAACATGAGGCCCGGTAGCCAATCCAGTAGAACCTACATAACCGATGGTCTGTCCTTGTTTTACATGAACACCAGAACGAATACCCGAAGCAAATTTTTGCATGTGCAAGTATTGCGTCTGAATCTGATCATCATGCTTAATCTTGATATAATTTCCATTACCGCTGGTATAACCCGCGTTGATAATAACACCATCACCTACGGCCATAATAGGCGTGCCGTAAGGGGCTGCATAATCCGTACCATAGTGAGGACGACGGTATTTTAGGATAGGATGTAATCGATTCAAGTTATAATAAGAAGAAATTCTAGACGCTTTTACGGGGGCTTTCAGGAAAGAGGTTTTCATCGGCTTGCCGTTAAGGTCGTAATAGCCTTGGTCCTTTTCCGTTTCAAAGTAGATGGCATAGTATTCATTCTGTCCCGCATTTTTATAATACGCAGCATGGACTTTACCAACACCTACTTTTTCACCTTCTATATAGTTCTGATCATATACCAGTTTGAATTCATCGCCCTTTTGCAAGTGGTGAAAGTCGATACTCCACTGCAAGGCATCTTCCATTTTGTCTGTCAATTCAAAACTAAGCCCTTGGCTAGTCATGGTTTTCCAAAGAGAAGACTGTACATAACCCGCAGCAGTCGTTCTTTCGGAGGTAACTTCGCGCTTCACGCGTTCCACCTGCAAACTATCTTTTAAATGGAATACGATGTATTCATAAACATTGGGCTCATAGATGAAGTAATCTGCCCGTTGCGTAGAATCTTTGGTAAGAATGGTATAGTTTTTACCCGCTTTAAAATGCCGAACATCAAAGATATCCTTGGCATTACGTACGAGTTGGTCAACTTCAGCGTAGGGAACGTTTTGTTTTTGGAGGATGTCTCCAAGGAAAGACCCGGATCTGATTTCGTCTTTAAAGACCTGGAAAGTATCTAAGGCAAACCCGTACTTTACTGTCGGAATGACCGTCGGCAGTGCACCTAAATCTTCGAATGGCAGGCTGGGTACCTTTTCTGGACTACGACCATTCACAAAAAGAAAGAAAATGGCGCAGCTACTGATGATTACCGTTGATGTCAAAGCGAGGGGTAAAAGCCAGGGTGTACGTTTTGTTTTTCGCTTGAGTCTCTGTAAAAACGATTCTACTTGATCCACAACTTACATGTTTAGGTTAATAATCCGATTACAGGTGATAGGACAGCGAAATACAATGGGAGGCCTCCTATCTGTCGTTTCTGGGATTGATGACCTGAATAATCGGCTATTTTAAACTGGGTTCTTTGCAAATATACTTTATAGCAGGTGGTTTCCAAATTTTTTTGTGTTAAAGGGATTGGTCGAGTGCAAGCGCGCTGGCCTCTGCTTGAAAATTTATCGTCTAAATCACTAATTTATGCCTTTAGAAGCCTAACTTTGGCGCAAATTTTTGAGCCATGTCGGACCAATTCAAATATGATCAACGCGGCGTTTCTGCCACCAAAGATGAGGTACACGCTGCCATTAAAAACCTGGACAAAGGGCTGTATCCGAAGGCTTTTTGTAAGATACTGCCAGATATTGCCGGTGCAGATCCCGAATATTGCAATTTGATGCATGCAGATACAGCAGGCACAAAGACGAGCTTAGCCTATCTGTATTGGAAAGAAACCGGAGACCTATCCGTCTGGGAAGGCATTGCGCAGGATGCCATTATTATGAACCTGGATGACATGGCTTGTGTAGGTTGTTTGGATGAAATCATCCTTTCTTCTACCATTGGGCGCAATAAAAACTTGATCACGGGTGAGGTAATCAGTACAATTATCAATGCGACGGTCAAGTTGGTGGAGCAGCTCAAAGGTTTTGGGATTAACGTCCATTTAGCTGGAGGGGAAACAGCGGATGTAGGAGATATTGTGCGAACGATTGATGTGGGTTATACGGCTCTTGGTCGACTCAAACGCAAAGACCTTATTGTCAACAATATTCAAGCGGGGGATGTGATCGTGGGCATGGCTTCTTATGGGAAATCTACTTATGAGGAAAGCTATAATGGTGGAATGGGAAGCAATGGTCTTACCTCAGCACGTCATGATGTCTTCCATGCCGACTATCGTGATAAGTACCCAGATAGCTACGATGCCAACACCCCTAAGGATTTGATTTACATTGGTAGTCAAAAATTGACAGATACGATTGAAGTCGATGGAGAAACCATAACGGTAGGCAAGTTGGTTTTATCGCCTACCCGTACTTATTTGCCGGTATTAAAAGTGCTGATTGATGAATTGGGACCCCAGATCAATGGGATGATTCATTGTACCGGAGGTGGGCAAACGAAAGTGGGTAAATTTATCGAAAATAAGCGGGTGATTAAGCATCAACTTTTTCCAGTACCTCCATTATTTGATCTGATCCAACGTGAATCTGGCACGGACTGGAAGGAAATGTACCAGGTGTTTAATATGGGACACCGTATGGAAGTTTACCTGGATGAAAAACACGCCCAAAGGGTGATTGATATGGCCCAGTCTTTTGGCATTGATGCCCAAGTGATTGGACATGTGGAAGAACATACAGGCAATGCGGTTCGTATAGAAAGCCCTTATGGCAGTTTTGATTACGAATTTGAATAGGATTTACTATGACCAAGCAAGAAAGGGCAAATGAAATTGTAGCCATTTTAGAGGAGCTTTACCCTGAAACGCCCATCCCCTTAACGCACCAGGACCCTTATACCTTGCTTGTAGCTGTTTTGCTCTCCGCGCAGTGCACAGATGAGCGAGTCAATAAAGTAACGCCCTTCCTTTTTGAGCAGGCTAATAACCCGCAAGAAATGGTAGAGATGAATGTGGATGATATTAAAGCGATCATTCGTCCTTGTGGACTTTCGCCCCGAAAATCCAAGGCGATTCATGAACTGTCTCAAATTATTTTAGACAAGCATGGGGGAGAAGTGCCTCAAAGTTTTGCTGATCTGGAAGCTATGCCTGGTGTAGGTCATAAAACGGCTTCCGTTGTTATGTCTCAGGCTTTTGGTGTACCCGCCTTTCCGGTTGATACACATATTCATCGCCTGGCTTATCGTTGGAAGCTAAGTACGGGTAAGAATGTAGAAAAAACGGAAGCAGATCTCAAGCGCTTATTTCCACGTGAAAGTTGGAATAAGCTGCATCTTCAAATCATATTTTTCGGTCGAGAATATTGCCCTGCCCGCGGACATGATCCGTATAAATGTCCTATCTGTAGTAAATTTGGAAGGAAAACGCTTTTTAAGTAATAGCGTCTAATAGCTGGCCCCTAGAAGGGATAGCCCAATACCAAGTTGAAAGCAATGTCCTTGAATCCGAAGTTATTATACTTTACCCAATAGGCCCCTTCTCTTGCGGTTCCGCTATCATTACGTGCACTAGGAAAGGGATTTCGGAGCTTTATACCCAAATCTAGTCCCAGTATAACATAGGTGAAATCGACGCGGAATCCCATCCCACCTCCTAAGGCAATCTGTTTATAAAAGGGATCATTGACTGGATCTACCCCCGATGTGCAATCCATAAAAGTTTGACGCCTAAAGAGCAACTGAGACCCGCAACGCGATGGATCGTGGCGAAGCGTCCAGACGTTACCCCCATCCAAAAAGAGGGCTCCTTTTAAGCGCCAAAAGATATCAAATCGATATTCTAGATTAAAAACCAGCTTCAAATCCCCGGTTTGATAAAAACGAGTGGAGTTAGCTTGTCGATTATCGATAGTCAAGGAATCTAGGAAGCCTCCCGGCCCCAACTCTCTAGGAAACCAGGCTCGCAAACTGTAAGAGCCGCCGGCAAAAAACTGTTTGACGTAGGGTACGTCCGAAGTATAGCCAAAGGGGCTGGCAATCCCAAAGTTGATACGCCCAGCTAAGAGCTGTTTGGAGTTGATGTCAATGTATCGCCTATAATCGAGCTCAAACTTGACGTATTGGGAAAAGTCAATCGTGTCATTCAAACGGAAAATAGTCGATTTATTCTGAATGGAATTGTACAATTCATTCGCAGCCCAGACCTCCGCTCCAGCCACTTCGAAAGAAAAACTGAGATTCCTCCGACCATTGAGTTTATTCGGCGTACCGGTATTTACATAACTAAGTTGGCGAAACAATAAGCTAACAAACAACTGCTGTCCAAAACTGCGCTGCAGGAAGTCATTAGTGGATAAGATGGTATCGAATTGGGGGCGAGTATTTGGAAGGAGCAGGTCGACACCAACATGGTCAATGATGTACCGTTTAGTACTACTTCGTTGAAGATCATACCCATAGGAGGCATTGAAAAAGTTGTATTGGTACCAATCTAGCAATAAGATATAGTTGTAACTGCCAGAAATTCTCGTCCTAGCATCCTCTTCCATAACCGTATAATAGTCGTCGCCCAGCAATTTGCTGTTTTTTCCGGTGGGTATGCGATTTAAGATTTTCCATCCCCCCAAATAGTCACGAAAACGTGGAAAATACAAGTCACTTTGTAGCCGAAAATCAACCGTGTTCCAAAAGCGATTTCTAAAGTTGACCTCCACCCCGGCCGACATATTTGTCGCCAAAATTTCCGCTCCACCAAAAAGATTTCGATGCTGAAAGGTGGGACTCAGTGAGACCCCTAATAGATTGGGGTTACTGACGGAAGAATTGGATCGATTGGTGTAATTTAATTCAAAATCAGCTCCTAATTCCATCTTGAAATCAGGGGTCAGCTCAATCCTGAAATTGATCACATTGGGTTGTATACTATCGACATCCTGTCGGATACGAACAAAGCGGAAAGTGCCTAAGTCCGAGAGGTTTTTATTGGATTTATCAAAGTTTTCCTGACTGTACAACTCTCCTGGCTTTAAGTACAGGGCTTGGATAATGGTTTTAGGCTTTACATCACTACCGCCATCTTTGTAAAAAAACTGATACCCCTCAATGATCGTATCACGAGGAATTCCGTCCACTTTAGTCGGATCAAAATCGGTATGAACTTGAATCTCACCTACACTGTATTGTCGATGTAGGCTATCGCTATAAGGAGTCAAAAGATTGAGGTAAATATTAGCTAAGCCACTATTTTGGCTGGTATCCACCTCCAATTGGTCGAAGTGATAGGAATACAAATCAGCGAATCCATGATTGTTCATGTACTTCGAAATACGCTGTTTATCCTTATTGAAAAGGTCTAGATCAAGTCCCGCTCCTCGTTTTAGGTAGCTGTCTGCCGTGATAGTCTGTAAAATAGAATCTACTAGCGGGTCAGGACTATTAAAAAAGACACTATCGATAGCAAATTGAGGGCCAGAATCAATATAGTAGGTAACGTATACTTTTTTCTTTTTGACGACTGGAGCAGGCACATCAATTTTGACCCGATAGAAGCCCTTGCGTTTTAGGTATTTCTCCATGTCAAGCTTGGTCTCTTCAACCAATTCAGATTTGAAAATCGCCGGCTCTTCTCCGATGGAATTGCGCTGAAACCGATCCAATTGCGTTGTATCACTTGCATCTGCGCTACGGAGGTAAAACCATTCTCTTGGAAAAATGAAGAAGAATTTACCGTTGGGTTTTTGCTTGTGCAATAAACTCAGTTCATAATTTATTGTCCGCTTATCTTGTATTTTTTGTTT
>Ga0070726_10002259_pt1 | contig 17595 bp, 17 predicted proteins | sample tdAd471_FD_67275 | JGI IMG/M metagenome (GOLD analysis project Ga0070726, IMG submission 67275) | Marine sediment microbial communities from the Atlantic coast under amendment with organic carbon and nitrate - tdAd47.1 | ecosystem: Environmental > Aquatic > Marine > Coastal > Sediment | place... | reverse complement strand
TTCTCATCGAAGGAGAACTCGCCGGACCTGGAACGTACAAACTCTCGGTGTCCGACAACGGTCGCGGAGTAGCACCCGAAGATCAGGAACGAATCTTCGGACACTTCGAGCAGCTCTCAACCGGTGACGGCCGACTCGAGCAGGGCGTTGGACTCGGACTTCCCATTGCACGCAAGCTGACGACAGCCATGGGGGGCGACCTCTGGTACGAGGATCGGTTCCCGGTAGGAGCACGGTTCTGTTTCACAATCAACCTCGCCGACGGCCGACCCTCTGACGCGGCGAGTGCCGCTGACACGCAGACCTCCAAGGCCAGACCCTGACGCGATTGCCAGCAGGTACGATTGGCTCGTGCTTCCCTACAACATTCACCATGTGGCGATCGCCGTCAGCGATCTTGACGCCGCAATCGACGCCTTTGCGACTCAGTACGGGTTCGAGATTCTCTCACGAGAACGGATCGAGGAGCAAGGTGTCGAGGAGGCCATGATTGCCGTCGGCGGGTCTCATATCCAACTCCTGGAGCCGCTCGAACCCATGTCACCAGTTGGCAGGTTCCTGAGTCGAAACGGAGAAGGCATGCACCACATAGCTTTCGCCGTCGCAGACATTGAGGCAGCTTTGGAACATCTTGAAACGATTGGGGTGCGGTTGATTGACAGTGCGCCGCGAATCGGAGGAGGCGGCCACCGAATCGCTTTCGTCCACCCAACCGCACTGGCTGGAACGCTGTTCGAACTGGTCGAGGTCGGGAATGAGTGAACGCATGCAGATCACGGGAGGGGCGGACGAGCACATAGCTGCAGCAATCGCAACCGTCGTCGACGCTATCGAGTATGACGAGCAGGAGGCTTCCGCCACCCGGCCCCGCCCGATTCGCCAGAGTCAGTGGATTCAGGCGGGAAGGCCTCTTGAGCGCCAGGCTCCCATGACCTCGGCCGATTACGACCGTCTACCCGGTTCCGAAGACGACGGTGAGCTGCCTGACCCCCTCTGACCATCTGTGGGGAGCCAAGCATCAGGCACAACTATCCTCTGCATCATGAACCCAGTCATCTGCTCCATCGCCAGGACCCCCATCGGGCGATTCAACGACGTGTATGCACCCCTCACAGCCATGGACCTCGGAGGTGTCGCGATTGCCGGCGCCCTTGAGCGCGCCGGACTCGAGCCGTCACGCGTCGACGAGGTCATATTTGGTCACGTCCTTCAAGCGGGGCAGGGACAGATCACATCACGACAAGCCGCTGTGAACGCCGGAATTCCGATGTCGGTGCCAGCGGTGACGATCAACAAGGTTTGCCTGTCTGGTCTCACGGCAGTTCAGGAAGCCGCGAACCACATTCGGCTTGGGCAATCGACCTTCGTTGTCGCCGGCGGAATGGAATCGATGACAAACGCCCCGTATGTCCTGCCCGGAGCGAGGGCGGGCCTCCGAATGGGCGACGCCGCAATGGTCGACACCATGCAGCACGACGGACTGTTCTGTGCATTCGACTCCTGCATGATGGGCGAATCGTCAGATCTGAAGAACGGCGAGCTCGCGATCGGTCGCGAGGAACAGGATGCGTGGTCGGAGGCATCTCATGCACGAGCGGCCGCAGCCACCGACAACGGTGTGTTTGCAAAAGAGATTGTGCCTGTCACCGTGCCTCAGCGCCGAGGCGATCCCCTTGTGGTGACCCAGGACGGCGGCATCCGCCGACAGACGACCCTCGATTCGCTTGCGTCGCTTCGACCCGCCTTCAACCCGGAGGGGACCATCACGGCTGGGAATGCTTCGCAGATCTCCGACGGCGCTGCAGCGCTTGTCGTCGCTGACCGTGCGGCCGCTGATGCCGCTGGCCTCCCGATTTTGGCTGAAATCGTGAGCTACGGCCAGGTTGCTGGCCCCGATGCAACGCTGCACGAGAGGCCGGCCGAAGCCATCCGAATGGCATTGAAGGGATCAGACTTATCCATCGAAGACATCGACCTCTTCGAGATCAACGAGGCGTTCGCTTCCGTTTCTCTGCATTCTGCAGTCATGCTCGGTGTCGATCAGACGAAGGTCAACATCCACGGTGGCGCTGTAGCGCTGGGACATCCGCTTGGAGCCACAGGAGCTCGAATTCTCGTGACTCTCATCAACGCTCTTGCAGAAACCGGTGGCTCCGTTGGGGCAGCAGCCCTTTGTGGAGGCGGCGGGCAAGGCGATGCCATGATTGTCAGGATGGTCTGACGTGCAGGTCGCAAGCTATCTCCCCGATCGCAACCTTGCTCTTGAACTTGTCAGAGTGACAGAAGCCGCAGCCATCTCGGCTGCTCGGGTCCAGGGACGTGGTGACAAGGAAGTCGTCGATCAGGCCGCAGTCGATGCCATGCGCCAGGTCCTCTCTCGTACGAGCGTCGATGGCATCGTTGTTATCGGCGAGGGCGAGAAGGACGAGGCTCCGATGCTCTACAACGGCGAGGCCGTCGGCAACGGAAACCCTCCCAAGGTTGATGTCGCGGTGGATCCTGTCGACGGAACAAGACTCACTGCTGAGGGTCGCGGCGGTGCGCTCGCCGTGATCGCCTTGTCCGAACGCGGATCCATGTACGCCCCAGGGGATCTCGTCTACATGGACAAGCTCGCCGTCGGCGAAGCCAGCGTTGGCAAGGTTGACATCAACGCTCCGGTCAAACACAACGTCGACGCCGTTGCCAAGGCACTCGGCAAGCATGCATCCGACGTGACGGTGGTCGTACTCGATCGCCCAAGAAACAGCGACTACATCAAGGAAATCAGGGAGGCCGGTGCACGGATCTCGCTGATTGGCGATGGGGATATTCAGGGTTCCATCACTGCCGCGATCGACGACACGGGAATCGACATGCTGATGGGTATCGGCGGTTCACCAGAAGCTGTGACGAGCGCCTGTGCAATGGCGGCATTGCGAGGCGAGATCCAGTGCAAGTTGTGGCCGCGGGACGACAGAGAGCGTCAGTATGCGGCAGATCACGGTCACGACCTTGAGCAGGTCCTGACGACTCGGGATCTTGTGGATTCAGACGACACCTTCTTCGCAGCGACCGGCGTCACAACTGGTTCAATGCTTCGGGGTGTCCGCTTCGGTGGTGTCCACACGACAACTCATTCCGTCATCATGCGTTCTCGGTCTGGAACGATTCGGTTCATCGAGGCAGACCACCGCGTGGAGTGGGTCGAGGGCGAGATCAGACCGTAGCCACCAGAGCCTCTAGGGACTCGTCATACGACGGCCCAACGACCGACCAATCGTATTGCATCACTGCACTTCGCATGTCGCTGTCAGCCGGCTTCGGAAGGACAGCCTCGATGAGATCAGCGGCTTCGCTCGCCGATGTGAACAAGGTGGCAGCTGGGTCGGCTCCAATAGCGGCGATTCGCTCGGGGTACACCAGCCGGTCAGGGAGGACGGGGTACGCACCGGCAGCAATCGCTTCCACCACACCTATTCCGAAGAACTCCTGGTCGGCCGTCGAAAGCACCACCGCAGCGCTTTGCAGCAGCTGCTCATACCGTGAGCGTTCGGCGTAGCCGTGATGAACCAGTCTGTCACCGAGCAGATCGACCACTTCGGCGAACGTCGAAGGCACGGAGACAAACACCTCGCCACACATTGCTACCGAAAACACCACATCCCTCGCAATCAGCTCCGACATGATGGCTTTGAGTTCTTCGGGTCCCTTGTCATGCTCCCACCGCTGGTTCCAAACGATGAGAGGGACATCTCCTCGGTAGATGCCAACGGCGCCAAGATCCGACAGTTCGACGCCGACCGGAAGCACGACGGATTCCTCTTTGATGCCTTGGATCAGATGGACGTGTTTGTCTTCGGGGAATGCATTCAGGAATAGGCGAGCCTTCTCGAAGAACACCGACCGGTGAAACTCAGAATTGAATATCACGAGGTCTGACACCGCTGCACTCCCCCAGTTCTTCATCTGGTATGTGAAGTCAACTTTGTCCGCCGGGGACAATGGGTACGTGAACTGACTCTCGTGGAAGTACGTCGCGATCGGCACCGACGGCAGGGTCCGCCGTATCGCACCTGCGAACGCAGCCACATCCATCATGGACGATGCAAGCACGACGTCTGGGGTCCAACCACCCTCCACGTGGTGCTCAAGCGCTGCGGCAAGCGTCAGAAATGAGCCGTGCATCCGCCACTTCCAGAACCGCGCAGCATGCGTCACAAGCCGCACGTCGTGGGTGGAGTGGGCTTGGTACCCGTCTGCCCAAGCCTGGTGAGACCCTCCGTAATACGGTTCAATCAGCGCGATATTCACGGAGCCACTCTATGAATGCCGGGGACGTCCCGGTTTCGTCGACGAGCGTTTGGCGTCAGTATGGAGAGAACCCCCATTCACCGTTTGAGATGATCGGCTCTTCGTCGTCGCTCTCGAGCACTCCATAGACGTTGAGGTCGGGCGAGCCGACAACAAAGTCGACATGGGTGGTGCTCTGGTTCAACCCGCACTCCACCAACTCGTCAGGTGTCATCTCAACGCCGCCGTCGATCGATATCGGATAGGCACGACCGATGGCGATGTGACAGCCGTCGTTCTCGTCGTAGAGCGTGTTGTTCCAGATCAACTCTTCAGCGGCGACAGCGCTCGACATCGGGACCATCGCCGTTTCTCCGAAACGCACGGAACCTTCGTCGGTCGTGAGCAGCTGATCGAGAACGTCTTGACCGGTCGCTGCTTGACCCTTGACGATCCGACCCTCGCTGACTTCGAAGGAGAATCCCTCAATCAGACTGCCGAACAATGAGAGGGGCTTTGTCGCTGTAACGGTTCCCTCCCCGATGAGACGGTGTGGTGCAGCGAAGACCTCTTCGGTGGGGATATTCGGCACGAATCCTGTGCCTGCGTTTCCGCCAGCCCAGCGGGCGCCTTCTGGGAGCCCGAGTCGGAGGTCAGTCCCTGGCGCTTCGTACCGAAGCGATGTGTAGCCACGGGCTGTGAGATACGCGCTTCGCGCCCCGAGATCTGCTGCGTGGGCTCGCCAGGCGGCGACAGGGTCATCCTGATCTGCTCGACAGGCACGGAAGATGGCAGACCAAAGCAGCTCGATCGCAGTCGCCTGATCGACATCAGGGAACACGCTGGTTGCCCATGCCGGGTTCGGTGCAGCCACGATCGTCCACGGCCGAGTGAGAGTGCCCTGAGCCTGATACAACGGTTCGAGGGCGTTCATGTTGACGTGCTGGAACTTCGCCATTTTCCCTGGGTCCATGCCAGCCATCGCGTTCGGGTCGTTCGCAAACACGTACAGCATCTTGTCCCCAGCCTCGAAGGCCGCCAACCGTCCAAGGCTCGTGCTGCTCACTACGTCAGATGCCGACTCGGTTCCTCGATCGAATCTCGCTCTCGAAACGGCGTCGTCGTTCCAAACCACATCTACGTTCTTGGCGCCAGCTTCATAGGCCTGTTCAACAATCACTCGTGCAAAGTCCGCCGCATCAATCGATGAGTGCACCAGTAATCGGTCGCCTGGCTCCAGCGCGATGCCAACGCTGATTGCGACATCTGCGTATTTGGCGAGTAGGTCGGATGACGGCATGAGATCCCTTCTTCGTCAGAAGCAACCTAGTTCGTCAAGAGCACATGGGGCGCTGCCCGAAATCGCCGCTCAGAGGTCTTGGCGTCCGACAAGGGCCCTCCCGAGCGTGACCTCATCCGCGTAGTCGAGATCGCCGCCGACAGGAAGCCCACTGGCCAACCGCGTCACCTTTACTCCGAGTGGCTTGAGGCGCCGTGCAATAACCATGGCCGTCGTGTCACCTTCGAGGGTTGGGTTCGTCGCCGCGATGACCTCGGTGATTCCCTCGTTCGGCACCCGTTCGGCAAGCTCTTTGATCCTGAGCTGCTCTTCGTGGATTCCTGCAATCGGATTCACCGCTCCTCCAAGAACGTGATATCGCCCCTTGAAAGATTGAGTGCGCTCCAGGACGGGGATGTCCTGTGCACGCTCGACAACACAAACGATGGAGGTGTCTCGCCGAAGATCCATGCAAATCGAACATTCCTCATCGGCCGTAACGTTGTAGCAGCGTCGGCACAGCCGGATCGTCGACCGCATCTCGGTGATTGCATCGGCAAGTCGCGTGGCGTCGGCCTCCTCTGCATTGAGCAGATGAAACGCTATTCGCTGCGCACTCTTGCGCCCGACACCAGGGAGCCTGGCGAGTTCGTCGATCAATCGTTGGACGGGTGGTTCGAACATCAGCCGAGCATGCCGCCGAGGTCGAGGCCTCCTGCGGCTCCACCCATCGCTGCCTCAGCGTCCTCATGCATCGCAGCGAGGGCTTGGTTCACCGCTGCGACAACAAGGTCTCCGACCATTTCGGGGTCGTCAGGGTCGAGAACGCCTGGATCGAGGTCGACGGAGATGAGCTCCCCGGTTCCCCTGATCGTGGCCTTGACGACGCCACCGCCTGCCGTTCCAACGAACGTCTTTGCGGCGAGTGCCTCTTGGGCAGCCATCATTTGAGCTTGCATTTGTTGGGCCTGCTGCATGAGCTGGCGCATATCAGGTGGCTTTTGGGACATGCGGGCAGGGTAGCGAGACCGGTGACGGACACCTGACACCTGACACCTAGGCCGGCCGCGGCCATCGGGTTTCCCACGTCACACCATCTGTCTACTGTTTACCCGATGCAGTATCAGGCTCTCTACCGCAAGTACCGACCACAGCGATTTGACGAAGTCGTCGGTCAGGATCATGTCACAACAACACTCGCTCGTGAGGTCGTCGACAGCAAGGTCGCTCACGCCTATCTCCTCACAGGGCCACGGGGCACAGGGAAGACAACGACGGCGCGCCTCCTCGCAAAGTCCCTCAACTGTGCAAACCGCGCGGACGACGGAGAACCAGACAACGAGTGCCCTTCGTGCATTGCAATCACCGAAGGATCATCGATCGATGTCATCGAACTCGACGCTGCTTCGAACAACAAGGTCGAGGATGTGCGAGAGATTCGCATCAACGCCAGCACCGTGGCCGCCGGCGAAGGAGCTCGCCGCGTGTACATCCTCGACGAGGCCCACATGCTGACGCGAGCCGCTGGCAACGCGCTGCTGAAGGTTCTCGAGGAACCGCCTGACCATGTCATCTTCGTACTCGCCACGACCGAGCCGTACAAGCTCCTCGACACAATTCGATCGCGCGCCCAGCGTTTCGACTTTCATCCCGTGGCAAGCGAAACGTTGATCGACTACCTCGCCGACATCTCCGATCGCGAAGGCTTCGCATCTGACCGGACTGCACTTGAAGCCGTTGCGTCGCACTCAGGCGGTTCCGTTCGCGACGCCATGAGCCTGCTCGAGCAAGTTGCCGCGCTCGGAAACGGAACCGTTTCGGCGTCCGGGGTATCGACCGCACTCGGACTGGCTGACCACGAGGTCTTTGGGGAGCTGGTCAAGGTCATCGCTGACGGCGACGCAGCCGCTGGTCTGTCGATCGTGGCTCGCCTTGCATCCCGCGGTTCGGACCTTCGCCGTTTCGTCGCGGACGCAGTCGCACACTTCCGTGGGATCTTTCTTGCGCAGTACGCAGAGAATATTGAGGACGTCGTCGACGTCTCAGCAGAGACCATCGCTGAATGGAAACGCCAGGCAACGTCGCTATCGAGCACGGAGGTGCTGCGGGCCATCGACGAACTATCGCAAACACTGCTCCACTTGCGCGAGGGCCGTGAAGAGCGCCTTGTCGTCGAGATCGCGGTGATCAAACTCACACGTCCCGAAACCGTCGGGTCGGTTGATGGGCTGACCACGCGCATCAGCAAGGTCGAACGCGACCTGGCCGCTGTCCGCAAATCTGGCGTCTCCGCACCGCCGTCGACACCTACGCCGGAGGAAACAGGTCCAGCCGATCGACCGTTCGTACAGACCGCACCTGTTCCCGAAGCCATTCCAGATTCCGCCTCCGCCATCGAGCCGATGCCGGAGGTCAGCGCGAATGCAGCACAAGCGACGACCGCGTTGGCTGCAGCACCGAGGGAAGCAACTACGACTCCAACCCCAGACGAACCCGAGAAGCCACAGGTCCCGCCTAGCAATGGGGACACAATCACCATGGAAGATTTCGAGCGGGCATGGCCAGCGATCATGGCCGATATCCGTCAAACCGTCGGGCCCAGAAGACAGGCGCTCCTTAGGGAGGCCTCACCACGGGTCATGCAAGGTTCGACGGTCATCTTCGAAGTCGCGTCCCACATGCACTTCCATCTTGAGCAACTCAAGACCGATGATGGAATCGCCGAGGCCATCGGATCGAGCGCGATGGAGCACCTCGGCTCAACCGTTGACGTCGCGTTTCGATCGGCGGACGCTCCGACTCTGGTGGCTGCCGAGGATGAGGAGCCTGACGTTGTTCCAGACAAGGACGACCTAGTGAGCGCCGAGGATGACCCGACCGTGGACCCTGTGGCCGTCGTGGCAGACATCTTCGACGGTCAGATCATCGGCGAGTAGAGGAATGCGCCTCGGCATAGACCTCGATGGCGTCGTTGCCGATTTCAACGCCGGTTGGACAAGCAGATACAACGACGAGCACGGCACGGCGCTCACTCCGGAGATGGTCGTTGGGTGGGACGCGATGCTGCACCTCGCCCATTTCGAGACCGAAGACGAGTTCTGGGAGTGGGCCCGCAACGACAACGGACCGGGACTCTTCCGATTCCTCCCGACGTATCAAGGCGCTCTACCGGCGCTCGATCGACTCTCGGCTTCGCACGAGATCGTCATCATCACGACAAAACCATCTTGGGCCACCCATGAGACATACCAGTGGATCGCTGACAACAAGGTCCCGACTCGCGAGGTCCACATCACTCGCGAGAAGTGGAGAGTCGACTGTGACGTGTACCTCGACGACGGCCCTCACAACCTGCATGCACTCATTGCTGAGCGCCCCGACAGGACAACCTGTCGGTTCGTTCGACCCTGGAACGAGCCCATCGAAGGCGTCGTCGACGTCGACAGCTGGGACACGTTTGAGGCTCTTGTCGAACAGCAGTGGTGCTGACCAAACACGCCGGCGCGAGCAGCACTAGTCTGACGATTGTACGTTGGGCAACCGCCCGAAGAGGGAGACTCAAGATGAAGAAACGAAGCATTATCGCGTTGCTCGTTGCGTTTGTTCTCGTCCTAGCCGCATGTAGCTCGGACTCAGGATCAGACACGACGACGACAGCAGCGCCTGATACAACAACCACGACGGCAGCACCTGCCACCACCACAACCACCACCGAGGCACCTGGACCTGCAATTGGTTCTGATGAGAACCCAATCAAGGTTCTCTTTGTCCCATCGGTGAGCGCCGAAGAGATCATCGCTGGTGGCGAGATTCTCAAGGGCGTGCTCGAGGAAGCCACGGGTCTCGTCTACGAGGTCAGTGTTCCAACTTCCTACGCAGCAACGATCAACGAGATGTGCGCATCGCCTGACAACACAGTCGGATTCATCCCAGCCACGGCTTACGTGCTTGGAAACGAACTCTGTGGTATCGACGTTGCAATGAAGTCCCTTCGCTTCGGCTACACCGAGTACTGGGCCGAGTTCATCGTCCCACGCGACAGTGATGTCGAAACACTCGCGGACCTTGCTGGTCTCAAGTGGGCATACCCAGACGCTGGATCCACCTCTGGCTTCCTCGTCCCAAGCGGCATGCTCGGAACGAACGGCATCGAAACCGGTGAGACACTCGAAGCTGGCGGTCACTCCGCTGTTGTTTCAGCTGTCTACAACGGTGAGGCCGACTTTGGCACCGTGTTCTTCAGCCCATCGATTGACGCTGATCGCGCCGTCGTATGGGACGGAACGACGACCAACGCTGATGTCTCCGATCCAGCCTCATGCGTTCTTGACGCAGATGGTCAGATCGACTGCAACGGAGAGTTCCCACGGGACGCTCGTCGCAACATCCGCGAAGAGGCTCCAGATGTGATCCAGAAGGTTCGCATTCTTGAGCTGAGCCAGCCAATCCCGAACGACACCGTGAGCTTCGGTCCAGATCTTCCGGAAGACATCCGTGACCAGATCTTGACCGCTCTTGCATCGTTCGCAGCGAACGATCCTGATGGATTCGCAACGGCATTCGACGCCTACTCATGGGGCAGCGTTGCGCTGACCGATGACTCGGAGTTCGACTTCATCCGTGGACTCGTCCAGGAGCTCGGCATTTCAGTCGCAGACCTCTAGACGACAGAGAAGCAAGACTGGGGATCGGGCAGGTACACATCCTGCCCGATCCTCATGTCCACTAACGACCAACCACTCCTGATCGGACATCGATGCTCAAGATCGAGAACCTCACCAAGGTCTATCCCGGCGGCACCCAGGCCCTCGACGACGTCTCTTTTGAAGTAGAGCAGGGCGAGTTCCTCGCAGTCATCGGATTGAGCGGTTCCGGCAAGTCAACCCTTCTGCGTTGCGTCAACCGATTGATTGAGCCCACCTCAGGCACAATCACATGGGACGGCGTCGACGTCACCAACGCCTCTCAGGAAGAACTCCGCAAGGTCCGTCGACGGATCGGCATGGTCTTCCAGCACTTCAACCTCGTCAATCGATCCAAGGTTCTCACGAACGTCCTGTCCGGCCGACTCGGCTATCTCAATCCGGCCTTGAGCGTTGTCAACCGCTGGCCAAAGGCCGACGTTGAGAAGGCCCATGCCCAACTCCGACGCGTGGGTCTCGAAGACAAGTGGGACTCTCGCGCAGACGCCTTGAGTGGCGGCCAGCAGCAACGAGTCGGCGTGGCGCGAGCCATGATGCAGGACCCACGGATGATGCTCGCCGATGAGCCAGTCGCAAGCCTCGACCCGGTGCTCGCAAGAAGCATCATGCAGTACCTCCAACTGATCAACCAGGAGGACGGAGTGACCGTTCTCTGCTCCCTCCACTTTCTTGACCTCGTCCATGAGTACGCCGACCGGGTTATCGCACTGAACGACGGAAAGCTGGTCTTCGAGGGCTCACCTGCTGAGATCGACGACGCCAAGTTCAAGGAGATTTACGGCAAGGAGGCTGAGCGCATTGGCTGACGAAGCCCCAACCACGCCAGCCAACGAGGACCCGAACGGCAAGAAGCCCAGGGGCTTAAGACGCCTACTAACGATCACAATTGTGATCCTTTCGATCTTTGTGGTCTATGCCTTTGCGTTCGCCACCACCGACGTTTCTCTTGACGAGCTCCAATCTGAGCGACGTCAGGAGCAGTTGTTTCGCATCCTCAGGGCTCTCGCTCACCCAGACCTGATCCACTACGACAAAGAAGATGTTGTCGTTACATCCGATGTCTACGTTCCTTGCAACGGACAGACCGCTGACCCTGCGCCACCTGCCATTACAGGGGCGACCGTCATCTTGGAACCGACCTGCGCAAGTCCTGGGGACATGATCACTGTCAAGGGCACCGACTTTGATCCTGGCCAGCTGGCACACGTCGAGTTCGTACCTATCTCAGATTTCGACATCATCCTGCCGATGGGTCGAGCCGAGATCGCTGATGACGGCTCCTTCGAGTTGACGTTCGAAGTTCCGGAACGAGAGTTCGACGAGGCCCAGCAGGTTCGGGTGATTACCCAAACCAACATTGGGAAATGGACAGCCCGCCAGCTTGTTTGGACCGACACGAACCTCAATGGCAAGACGGACCCAAGAAAACTCCCTGATGTCGAAAGCGGCCAATCGACACAGGCACTTCTCCTGCCAGATTTCGAGATCCGTGAGCCGGGTGGAGTCACGCTCATCGATGAGAACAACAACGTTCTCGACTTCATCAGTTGGGGAGGGTCATTCGAGGCGACCACTGGGTCCGCTTCTGGATTCATCAGCCGCGATATCGACACCGACCCTTCCGCTGTCGGTGACGGCGAATCGATCCAACTGACCGGTGTCGGCACTGGACCCGAAGACTTCGAATGGACTGGCCCCTCCGCCGAATCATTCGGCCAGGTGAACGCTGGCCAGCAGGCGGACGAATCCGATGGCGATGTGTTCTTCAATGAGATAGCTTTCGGCGCTGAGCCTTGGCTCGAAGTCATCGGCTCATCTGGAGCATCTCTCGATTCCATCTCGTTGATCTTCTTCGACGCCGCCGACGGCACGCAGTACAAGATCATCCCGATTGCAGATGAGACCGATCTCTCTCCGCGACTTTCAGACAACGCACTGAACACCTGGGATCGAATCATCGAAACGGTGATGCTTGCCTTGCTCGCCACAACTGTCGGAACGATGCTCGCGGTGCCTTTGAGCTTTGCAGCTTCTCGAAACTTGATGCGGGATGTGACGGTGCCTGTGGTCAACCTTGCGATGTCGCTGATTGCGGTCCCCATCGGACTCGTCATCGGTGTTCAGGCAGCTCGGTGGGCTCGATCGATCGACGGCTTCGCTGATGCCAACTTCTTCACATTGCTGTTGGTTCTTGTCGCGCTCGCTGCAGCTGTCTTCTTCCTCCTCCGTTGGATCTTCCCACCACTTGATGAAGGCAAACCATCGACAGGAGTAAGGACCGCCCGTGCGATCGGCCTGATGGGCGTCGGCTTCATCGTCCTAACAGGCTTCTACATCGTGGCTGGGTTGCTGGTCATGGTCGGCGAACACATGGAGAACCTGCTGACCGGAGCCATGTTCCTCGGAAGCTTCGTAGTCACGATGGGCGAACTCATTGACGTCCTTGTGCCGATCTTCTCAGCCCTGATTGGTGCGTTTGCCGTCGCCATGGCGGCGAGCAAGCTCGGCTACTTCCTCGACGAGCGTCTGCCACGAAAGGTCACGAACGGTCTCACCCTTGGCCTCTCTGCACTTGCTGGAGCACTGGTCGCTGTCGCCGTCGGCGGAATCATCGAATGGTTCTACCAGTTCGATAACCCGGTAGCCACGGTGTATGTGCCTGCATTGATTGGTGCGGCAATCGGCATGTTGCTTTCGGTGAAGGCCATCAGACGGGCCCAGTCACAGAACATCGGTCTGACCATCTACTACCTCTCGAGAACGGTGTTCAACGCATTGCGCTCGATTGAGCCGCTCGTGATGGTCATTATCTTCGTGGTCTGGGTTGGAATCGGCCCGTTCGCCGGTGCGCTCGCCCTCGCCCTGCACACGACGGCAGCCCTCGCCAAGTTGTACTCAGAGCAAGTTGAATCGATCAATACCGGTCCACTCGAAGCGGTGCGCGCTACGGGCGCCACCCGTTTGCAGACCATCATCTACGGTGTCGTCCCCCAGATCGTTCCCCCGTACATCTCGTTCACGATGTACCGCTGGGACATCAACGTGCGCATGTCGACGATCATCGGGTTCGCCGGTGGTGGCGGTATTGGGTTCCTCCTCCAGCAGAACATCAACCTGCTGCAGTATCGGGCAGCGGCGGCTCAGATGCTTGCGATCGCGATCGTGGTCGCATCCATGGACTACGTCAGCTCGCGACTGCGTGAGCACTACATCTAGCCGTGGATGCTTTCCGGCTGAGAACACGACTCGTCACTGAGGGCGAGGAGGACTCGCGCCTCGCCCCCGGAGCCACACGCTCTGCAGACGCCGGACCTCGAGCCGAAGCAGAACCGGACGACTACTGGAGAACCGGGTATGAGCGCGACTACGACCGCATCATTCATTCAAAGGCGTTCAGGAGGCTGAAGCACAAGACGCAGGTGTTCATGAACCCAGAGGGTGACCACTACGTGACACGGATGACGCACACACTCCAGGTCACACAGGTGGGGAGAGCAATCGCCAGAGCCCTCTCGCTGAACGTCGCCCTCGCTGAGGCCGTATGTCTCGGCCACGACGTCGGCCATTCGCCCTTTGGGCATACCGGTGAGGACGCGCTCTCGGAGTTCGTCGAAGGGGAATGGAGGCATTCAGACCAGTCCGTCAGAATCTTCGAAGTCCTCGAGCCGCTCAATCTGACACCGGAAGTTCTCTCAGGGATTCGGACACACCCATGGAAGGTGGCGGAACGCGCGACGACCCATGAGGGCGATGTCGTCAAATACGCCGATCGGATCGCCTATCTCGCCCATGATGCACTGGACGCGATGCGGGCTGGCGTGCTCGATCCGGGGGACATACCTTTCAATGTATTGACCGCGTTCGGAGATCCGGGCAGGGAGTGGGTCTCATCCATGATCCAAGCCGTTATCGATGAATCGAATCGCCAGTCGAAGATCATCATGGAGCCAACGAAGCTCGAGGCAATGCACGAACTCAGAGCCTTCATGTTCGAACACGTGTATTTGCGGCCCGAGGTTGCGAACCAGCAACGTCGTGCCAAGGAGATAGTCAGGGACCTTGTGAGCTACTACCTCGAGCACCTCGACCAACTACCGGAGTCGTACCAACACCCCGAAGCCGACGACCTGATCCAAGTGATCGACTTCGTCGCAGGAATGACGGACCGCTACGCGATCCGCACCCACGACGAGCTGTTCCGGCCGCGTCTGTTCTGAGTCGTCGGACAACGGACAATTCCACTGCATCCGTTGTCAGCGGTTGTTCCGTATATTGGTCAAAAGGGGTGACCGCAATGGTTTCGACAGTTTCGGTAACCGACCGCGAGTTCGGTCGGCTTCGCACATACAACTGGGTCATGGGGGGACTTCACGCCATACAAGGCGTCCTCGTCCTGATCTTGGCAACGGACTTCACGCTGCCCGTCATGGCTCGGTTCCTTCAGGGCCCGCCAGGTACGACGGACACAGATTCAGTGGTCCTATTCGATCTCTCGGTCGCAGGCGGTGTAGCCGCTTTTCTGTTTCTGTCAGCGATCTTCCACTTCGTAGTCGCAAGCGTCGGCGCCGGAAGGTACCGAGACCAGCTCGCACGGGGACAGAACCAATTCCGATGGATCGAGTACGCGCTGTCTTCGTCACTGATGATCGTCCTCATCGCGATGCTCACCGGCATCAACGATGTTGCGGCTCTCATAGCCCTCTTCGGCGTAAACGCAGGCATGATCTTCTTCGGCTCGGTACAGGAGCGATATGAGGAGCCCGGTGGGTCGCTCTGGCCCTTCTGGCTCGGCACCGTGCTCGGCGTGGTTCCATGGATCGCGATCGGGATCTATCTCGTGTCACCCGGAAGCAGCGCTCAACCCCCAGGATTCGTCTACGGGATCTTCTTCTCACTGTTCGTGTTCTTCAACACTTTTGCGATAGTTCAACTTGTTCAGTACAAGAGGGTCGGTCGCTTCAAGAACTACCTCACAGGCGAGCGCACCTACATCTTGTTGAGCCTTTTGGCGAAGACGGCTCTTGCGTGGCAGGTGTTCGCGGGAACACTGGTTCCGAGCTAGCGAACACCAAGTCATAGGGTCGCCCGTTGCCGCGAAGTCTTTGAACCTGTTCTTGCAACGCTGCAACCCTCCCGGCTACCAGCCATCATGTGCCGACTTTCGCAGGATGCCTCAATGCGGTCACCGCGGCGCAACAGGCCACACCATCCGCGGCAACGTAAGAGTGCCGTTGTGCGGGAAGGTCGGTGTACAGATATCGTTGGACGATGGCCGGAGTTGAATGGATCAAGCTCGAACTCGATGTCGCATCCTTCGAGAGTGACGGGTTACAAACCGACGTCGAACGAGTCACGACATCCGGCATTGTTCTTACATCGTTGGAAGACCTTGGGAACACGACAGACAACCGGTACCGCATGTACAAACTGAACGCTGAGTGTTCGGCGGACATACCAGGTAGGGGCGAGTTCCACAGCTGGGACGAATACCAGCGCGCCCGCCTCGAAGCCGTTTCGTTTGATCCAAGCGGGGTGATACTCGCGATCGATGGCGACCAATGGATCGGAATGTCAGCGCTGTCGCACCGTGAAGCCGTCGAGTACGGGTTCGCTGAGATGACCGGAACTGTACGTTCGCATCGCAAGCGGGGTATCGCGATAGCCATGAAGGTCAGCGGTATCGCGTACGCCAAGGAGCTCAACCTCTCGACCATCCGGACGGTCCATCATCCCGGCAACGACGCAATGATCGGCCTCAATCGTCGGCTCGGATTCGTCGATGCCACTTGGGACTACCCGTCGCGATAGCGTGGGATCACCTCCGCCTACGCCATCAGGGGCGGGCGGGTTCTTCGTTCGAGCTCTCGGAACTCACAGCGCACTGACTGTCCGGGAGTTCCCAAGTAGTACGCTACGGAATTAGCGGTGCCTGACGCCTTGCAATGGAAGGAGCAACTGGCATGACGGGGGAATGGACGACGCCTGTGACCGTCGACCAGATGTATGGCCACTGGGATGTGGATTGGGACGAAGCCATGGCTTTGACCGACGTCAGCCTCAATCCTCGGCCGAGGGACTCGATCTTTGACACACTCTCCAACATCGGAGTGGGCAGCGAAAGCTCGGTGTTGGACATCGGCGGCAGAGATGCAACTGACGGCCTCGCGATAGCCGAGCGGTACAGATGCCGAGTCGTTGTGGTCGATCCCGCGCAGGAGAACCTCGACGCCGGTCATCTTGCAATTGCGAGCCACACGCACGGCGAGTTGGTCGATATCCGCCGCGGAACGATCAATCAGCTCCCCGTCGACAGTGACACCGTCGATATCGTGTTCTCAAGGGACATGATGACTCATGTAGAAGACCTTGACGGAGCACTCCTTGAGTGTCGGCGTGTGCTGGTGAGTGCCGGATCAATGCTCGTCCATCAGGTCTTTGAGACGCCTTTGCTTGAGCCTGCCGAGAAGGCGCGTATTTGCGCGGATCTCGCGACGGTGCCTGACCGGTTGTCGGTTGAGATCTTTGAGGAATCGGTCCGTCGAGCCGGCTTCTCGATCCAAGCGATCGACCCCATCGGATCGGAATGGTTGGAGTCGCTTCTTGAGAAGGAGCACGGTGAGAAGCGACTGCTGCGGGCTGCTCGAATGCGGCGCAGCCGGCAAGACATCGTTGCGACTGTCGGGGTGCCCGCCTACCGCGTCATGCAGGCGAACAACCTGTGGACCATCTACCGGATGATTGGGAAACTCGAAGAGCGGTTGTACACGCTCACTCTCGACCCTTCCTGAGGAGGTCCACTCAATCGGCAGGCATATGTCCCGTCATGCGTGGCTGAGACGCTGGACCGATCAGCCCTCCGGATGGGTGGAGATGTACGTGATGAGAACTTTTTGGGTCCGCCCTTCCGGTGCGCGAGGTTTCCGGTGTCGCGTAGTCGCGATCGATAGCGACCGACAGTTCCGCCGCATGTGAACTGATCGGGTCCTACGAAATCAAGCAGGGTGGAAGCATCGCCGCGACCCTCGTTGCGTCGGCTCAATCCGCGTCAGATGGCCTCGGCGCGACGAGAGAGCCGGTGCTCATGACGGTCGAGCCGGAACCGCACGTAGAAGATGAGGAAGAAGATCACAACGCCCATCACCGGCCAGCCGACCAGGGTGCGATCGATGAGGAACTCGGAACCGGTGACGTTGCTCAGGTGCCAGGCCTCCCACGCCGTGAGTGCTAGCTCGGCGATTGCCCACACAACGGTGACCTGGGCGGCGACTCGGCGATACTCATGATGCTCAAGCGAGAGATGCCGATACGGAACGACGAGCGGCAGCAGATACCCGGCAGCGG
>Ga0070726_10002256_pt1 | contig 17613 bp, 16 predicted proteins | sample tdAd471_FD_67275 | JGI IMG/M metagenome (GOLD analysis project Ga0070726, IMG submission 67275) | Marine sediment microbial communities from the Atlantic coast under amendment with organic carbon and nitrate - tdAd47.1 | ecosystem: Environmental > Aquatic > Marine > Coastal > Sediment | place... | reverse complement strand
GGGCATTGAACTGGCAGGGACAGCCATAGGCACAGTTGCAATTGCTGAACTCGCGCGCCTTGATTTCCCATGGGGTCATTTTTCTCTCCGTAATGCCCAAGCCGAGGGGGCGGCGCAATCATGCCGCTGGTACAGGTTTAGAGCAAGGATGGCGGGCCTTGACACGCCGAAACCAGACCATTTCAAGGGCCGTCCGGCCGATTCGTGTTGAGTGCCTTGTTTTTTCTCGGAGGATGCGGTTCGCTTCCAGGGAAAGTCGGCGCTTTACGCCGTCCGCATCGTTAAAGGAGGAAGCCTTCCATGAAGCATCTGGTTCTGGTTCTTAGCGATCCGACCGAAGGGCAGGAAAAGGAATTTCACCGTTGGTATGAAGACCTTCACCTCGACGAGGTGCTGAGCACGACGAAGTGGAAAAGTGCACAGCGCTTTGCCCTTAAGGACGAGTTATGGGTGAAATGCCCGCGGGAATACCTCGCCGTTTATGAGGTTGAAGCGGACGATCCCAAAGACGTGCTGAAGCAATTGAACGCCACCCGCTCGGAACGCCAGCAAAGCGAAGCCATCAACATGGAGACGGCCTCCGTCTGGGTCTTTTCCGAGATTGGCCCGAAGCACGAACAGCCTGCGTAAAAGCGAAGTACGTTCGCGGCCGCGCGGCGGCGGCCTCGTTAAAGGGTTGGGTAATCCGTGTAGCCCTTCGCATCGCCGCCATAGAAGGTGTTCGGGTCCGGCTCGGCAAGGGGCGCGCCCTTTGCCAGCCGCGCGACAAGATCTGGGTTCGAGATGAAGGGCCTGGCAAAGGCGACGAGATCCGCCTTGCCATCGGCGATCGTTGCGTTCGCACGCGCGCCGTCATAGCCGCCATTCGCCATATAGAGGCCGCCGAACGCCTTGCGAAGCGCTCCCCAATCGAAACGCAAGCCTGCTTCGGGGTCGAGCAAATCGCCTTCAAGCACATGCAGATAGGCAATCTTCGCTTCCGCCAGGGCGCGGGCAATTTGGACAAAGGTGATGTCGGGCGCCGCATCGGCAATGTCGTTGAAGGAATTGATCGGCGAAAGGCGCACGCCGACGCGGTTGCTCCCCCACACCCCGGTAACGGCTTCCGTCACCTCTAAAAGAAGCCGCAGCCGGTTTTCGACCGAGCCCCCATAGGCATCCTTGCGCTGGTTGGATTGGTCGCGCAGGAACTGGTCCAGCAAATAGCCGTTTGCGGCGTGGATTTCGACGCCGTCGAAGCCGGCCGCCAGGGCCCGTTCTGCCGCGGCGCGGTAATCCGCCACCAGGCCCGGGATTTCGTCCGTTTCCAACGCCCGCGGCGTCACGAAAGGCTGCATGCCGTCAACGGTGATGGTTTCGCCCGCCGGCTGAATGGCGGACGGCGCCACCGGCAGCGCGCCATCGGGCTGCAAGGAGGGGTGGGAAATGCGCCCCACGTGCCAGAGCTGAAGGAAGATACGGCTGCCTTCGCCATGGACCGCTTCGATGACCTGCTTCCACCCTTCGGCCTGGGCTTCGCTATGGATTCCAGGGGTTCCCGGATAGCCGACGCCTTGCGGTGATATCTGCGATGCCTCGGTGATGATAAGCGGCGCGCTCGCCCGCTGACGGTAGTAAAGCGTGTTCAATTCCGTCGGAACGTTGTCCGCGCCGGCCCGGTTGCGTGTCATCGGCGCCATGACAATACGATTTGCAAGCTCGTAAGGCCCAAGCTGAACCTTCGAGAAAAGGGCGTCCAAGCGTTCCGTTTGCGGCATCGATTGCTTCCTCCGGGGTCGTTTTTTTGCGTTGCCGCTAGTGTAGCGACCATAAAAAAAATCGCAAAGTCCCTTGCGGAGCAAGGCGCTTCGCGATCTCAAACCGGCGGTTTCCCGCCAGCCTTGCTTTCAACGGCACCGAGGGGCCGAGCGGCGATTAACGCCTAATAGGTCAGCGCCGCCCAAATGCCGCCGACAACGGCGCCAACGCCCGCCCCGATAACGGTGCCGACCCCTGGGATGGCGGATCCAATCGCAGCGCCTGCTGCGGCCATGCCGACCACCTTCAGACCGGCATTGATTGGCTTGATGGCTTCGGGCGGTGCGCGTTCAACGATGACATGGGCCAGGCCGTAACCGACGGTTACCCATACGGCAACCCATTTTAAGGGCGGCACGCTTTCCAGCAGCGTGGTGACAAAATATTCCATGATTTTCCCCCTTTACGCATATCCAAGGCGCCAGTCTGGGCCAAATCGGTCCCGCCGTATAGGGGGTCTGCTATGGCCCTTGCGTAGGCGGGCTGTCCGTCGTTTTGACATAATCAAGGGGCAGGGCGGTCGTGTATTTGATCTGCTCCATTGCGAAACTGGAGCTTACTTCCGAAAGCGGCACTTTTTCAATGAGTCGCTTGTAGAAAGCATCGTAAGCGGCGATGTCGGGTACAACGATGCGTAGCAGGTAATCGATCTCGCCGCTCATGCGGTAGAACTCGGTAACCTCTGGCATTTCGACAACGGCCTCTGCGAATCGATCGAGCCAGTCGCGGCTATGCCGGCTTGTTTTAATGGAAAGAAAGATCGTCACGCCGACGTTCAGTTTTGTTGCGTCGAGGAGGGCGACGCGGGCTAACAGGATGCCGTTTTCCTCCATCTTCTGGATGCGTCGCCAACAGGGGGTCGCGGAAAGGCCGACGCGGGCAGCAATATCGGCAAGGGGCAGCGTTGCGTCCTGCTGGAGGCAGGCAAGAATCTTACGATCGATGTTGTCCACGGCACTATCCTCGAAAGGGCCTGATTCTAAAAATAGGAAATATTTCCATATTATTCATTTAATATAGAATTTTACACTAAAAAATTGATTTAAAATGCGATAACGCGAAAAAATTTTCTAATATTTTGCCGTTCCCGGCTTGTGCCGCCCTTGTGGATTCGCTACATCCAAGGCCCAGGGGCGCGCATTACCCTGCCGCTGGATTCTGAGGTGAGAGAACAAATGACCAAACAAGTCGTCACGGCAAACCGTTTACGCGACGGCGATGTCGTTTACCTGGCTGAAAATGGCCGATGGACGCCATGGCTCGACGAGGCAAGCGTTGCGGAAACAGCCGCCGAGGCCGAGGCATTTATGAAAATTGCCGAAGAATCGGAAGCGGCCTGCGAGGTGATCAGCATCTATGGAATGCCGGTCGAGGGAGAACGGCTGGAGCCGGTAAGCACCCGCGAGCGCATTCGTGCAAAAGGGCCCACCACGCGTACGGATCTTGGCAAACAGGCCGAGCCCGGTTTCGCGAAGCGAGCGTAAGTACATGTATCAATATGACGCATATGACCACCAGCTGGTTCGCGAGCGCGTCGCGCAGTTTCGCGGTCAGGTCGTCCGCCGCTTAAAAGGGGATCTGACGGAAGAGGAATTTCGCCCCTTGCGTCTGATGAACGGCCTTTACCTGCAATTGCACGCTTACATGCTGCGGGTGGCGGTGCCTTATGGGACGCTTTCTTCCGAACAGCTCCGCATGCTGGCACAGATCGCCCGAAAATATGACAAGGGATATGGGCACTTCACGACTCGCCAAAACATTCAATACAACTGGCTGAACCTGGAGGACGTGCCCGATCTTCTGGCAGATCTGGCCACTGTCGAGATGCACGCCATTCAAACGAGCGGCAATTGCATTCGCAACGTGACGGCGGATCAATATGCCGGCGTATCGGCAGATGAAATCGAAGACCCGCGCATTTATGCGGAGATCATTCGTCAATGGTCGACCTTGCATCCGGAATTTTCCTTTTTGCCGCGCAAATTCAAGATTGCGGTAACGGGGGCTCCGAAGGACCGCGCCGCCGTGCGCGTGCACGACATCGGGTTGCAGATGCGCCGGAATGAAAAAGGCGAGGCAGGTTTCGAGGTTCTGGTCGGGGGTGGGCTTGGACGCACGCCGATAATAGCCAAAACGATCCGGCCTTTTTTGCCGAAGCGCGATCTGCTTTCCTATCTTGAAGCCGTTTTGCGCGTTTACAATCAATTGGGCCGCCGGGACAATTTGCATAAGGCGCGTATTAAAATTCTCGTTCAGAGCGTGGGGGCCGAACGTTTCACCGAAATGGTCGAGGCGGAATGGCAACATCTTCGCGATGGCGCACTTGAGCTTCCGGCGGATACCATTGCGCATATTCGCGCCTTTTTTGCCGCTCCGGCTTATGAAACGCTGGAAGCGGAGGTGCCGGCTTTCGAAGCAAAACGCTTTGAAGACCGGGCTTTTGCCGAATGGTGCCGGACGAATTTGGCGCCCCATAAAGTGCCGGGCTACGCGATCGTGAACATCTCGCTGAAAGCAACCGGCGAGGCGCCCGGTGACGCAAGTGCCGAGCAGATGGAAACCGTCGCTGATTTGGCCGAGCGTCACAGCTTCGGGGAATTGCGCGTGACCCATGCGCAGAACCTCGTGCTTCCCCATGTCAAACTGGCGGATGTTTTTGCGGTCTGGCAGGCCCTCGCGGCGGCGGGCCTTGCCTCGGCGAACATTGGCCTTATCACCGACACGATTACATGCCCGGGGCTGGATTACTGCAATTTGGCGAACGCGCGTTCAATTCCGGTTGCCCAGCAAATTTCCGAACGTTTCGAGGCGCTGGAACGCCAATACGATATCGGCGATCTAAAGATCAAGATCTCCGGCTGCATCAATGCCTGCGGGCACCATCACGTCGGTCATATCGGCCTGCTTGGCGTCGACAAGAAGGGGGAGGAATTCTATCAAATTACCCTGGGCGGCGATGCCGAGGAGAAGGCATCCATCGGCGACATCGTCGGGCCGGCGTTCGCTCGCGAAAAAGCCGTCGATGCGGTGGAAACGATTGTCGAAACCTATCTTGCGCACCGCCAAAACGGCGAGCGCTTTCTGGACACCTATCGCCGGCTGGGGCTAGGGCCTTTCAAGGAGCAGCTCTATGACGCTCGTTAGCCGCGAGGGGGTCCAAGAGGACCCCTGGGTCTTCGTTGCCGACGATGCGGCGTTGCCGGAAGACGGTGCGGTCGTCGTCACGCTGGAACGCTGGCAGCGGGACGGCAACGCCTTGCTTGCCCGTTCCGGGCGCTTGGGTATTTGCTTGCGCAGCGATGAAACGGCCGAAGCGTTGGTTGAAGCGCTTGGGCATTTTGATCTCGTGGCTCTCGAATTCCCGCAGTTCAAGGATGGGCGGCCTTATTCTTCCGCCCGCATCCTGCGCGAGCGGTATGGTTACACCGGCGAATTGCGCGCCGTCGGCGATGTGCTGCGGGATCAGCTCTTTTTCATGCTGCGCTGTGGCTTTGACAGCTTCGAATTGCCAGACCGTGCAAATATTCAAGAATGGATGCAGGCCTTCGAAGAAATTGGCGTTGTGTATCAGCCGGCTTCCGATGGCAGGCGTCCGGTGCCCGGGCTTCGCCGCTAGCCGGATTTTTCCTCGCCCGAGTTTTTTCCATTCTTCGCGCGGTGTGTCCAAAGCCGCTTCCCCTCGACGGCGTGCCAGGCAAACAAGGCGCCGCCGCCGAGCGCCACCTCGCGCACGCGCTTGGCAAGCGACAGGGCCAGCCCCATTTCCGGGCTGATGCCAAGAAGCGGCGCAAGCAACATGAAGCCACCTTCCTGCACGCCAAGCCCGCCCGGTATGAGAAAGGCGGCGCTGCGCACGGCTTTTCCCAGACTTTCGAGGATCAAGGCGTCCCAGATGCTAATTGGGTGGCCCATGAAATAAAGAGCAAGCCAGACTTCGCCGGTGCCGACGATCCAGGAAAGAAAATGAAAAAAGGCGCTCGCGGAAAGGGCCCGGGGGGACCGGTAAATGGCTTGAATGGCCTCGTGCAGCCCACTTAATTCGCCGACCGCCAGCCATTCCATCTGTAGATTTTTTGTCAGCCGGTTGAAAAACGTCTCGACGATTCGAAAAAAGCCGACCCGTTGGGCGATGAAAAATCCGAAGAGGACGGGCAAGGCCGTTAAAATGGCAAGCAACATCCAGAAAAGCATTTCCGATTCGCGCTCGCCCAGGACCAGAAAGAGAAGCCCCAACCCGAAAAGCGTAAACAGGAACTGGGCCAGCACCTCCATGGTCAGGCTGACGATCGAGCTTCCCCCGGCAACGCCACCCGGCACGCCATGAAAAGTAAGAAGCCGTGCCCCGACAAAGTCCCCGCCCACCTGGGCGACGGGCAGCAGGTTGTTGATCCCTTCGCGCATCCAGCGAACAAGAATCACCTGGGAAAGCCGGGTTCGGTGATCCGTAATCAGGACCTGCCAGCCCTTGGCCGAACAGGTGAGGGGAAAGATATGAAAAAGCGTAAGGAAAAGAAGTCCCCACCCGGTGCTGGCAAGGGCGCCGAACACTTCCGCGGCGCCACGGTAGATGACAAGGGAAACGGCCATCGCCAGGCCGACCAGCGCCGCTAGGATCATTCCTTTCTTCATGGGAGCCCTTATGCCGGGCTCGGCCGGGGAAGACAAGCCCGCGCCATGGCCTTGCGAAAAGCGGCAGGGCTGCGGCGGGAAATGGGGCCGGTTTTCCGCCAATTCATAGGTACCCATATTTTTCGCAGGGCCTCTTGCGGGCCCTTGTAACGTCTGGCGCGCCTGGGGCATCCTATGGGGGCGTGCCAATTGAACCACAACGTTCGCATCGTCTCGTTCGCGGGGCGCGGCGACCATTCGGGAGTGAAATGCAATGCCATCTAGAAAACATATGAAAAGTGCCGTTGCGTTAAGCGCAGCCGTTCTTTTGGCGGGGGCTGTGGCAACGGCAAATCCTGCCGCAGCCGGCTGCAACCCTTGCAACCCATGCGCGGCCAAAGGGTGCCATCCATGTGCGGGAAAGAACCCGTGCGCGGCGAAGAACCCATGCGCGGCCAAAAATCCATGTGCGGCGAAGGGTTGCCACCCTTGCGGGGCAAAATAAGTTTCCGGCAGAAAATTCTGCAATATGGAAAAGGGCGCCGGATTTGGCGCCCTTTTTTAGCGTGCTGGGCCCCTTTACAAGGCGCTATGATAGCCTAGATAAAGAAATGGCGGTGACCACCGCTTTTGCAAAAAACGGCGATTAAAGGGGGTAGCTCCATGGCCAATACATCCGATGCCGTAAGCGAAGCTGTCGGCGTTTTTCATTCCATCGAATCTTTGCAATCCGCCGTGGACGATTTGCAGAACGCCGGGTTTGACCGTTCGGAATTGAGCCTGCTTGCTCACGACAAGGCCGTCGAGAAAAAACTCGGCCATGTCTATAGCAAAGCCGAGGACGCGGAGGACGACCCCCACGCCCCACGCGCCGCATGGGTTTCGACGGAAACCGTAGAAGTGGAAGAGGCAGCGCTGGTGGGCGCGCCCCTCTTTGTTGCGGCGCTGGCCGCAGGCGGCGCCGTCGTTGCGACGGGCGGCGCGTTGTTGCCGGCGGTTGGTGCGGCCCTTGCGGCCGGCGGGCTGGCCGGAACGTTCGGTGGGTTGGTCGCCGGCGAAATCGGCGAAGAACATGCCCGCCACCTCGAACAACAGCTTGACCGTGGCGGCATTTTGCTTTGGGTGCACCTGCGAAGCGACGGAGACGCTGCAAAAGCCACTGGTATTCTGGAAAAAAACAAAGCGGACCACGTGCACGTGCACGAAATTACCGCCCGCGCTTAAACTTTATCCCGCCTGGGACTTGATTGCTGCCCGTAGCCACGTCATAAATTATGGGCGTGGTTGAACGCGTGTGGGCCGGATTTTTTTGTCCGGCCATCTCTCGGGTTTCGCTGCGGGCCGTGCCGGTTGCGTAAACGGAAATCCGGATGCGATGGCATGAAGAAAAATAAAAATAAAAAAACGGGCAAAGCCCCGATGAGAGGGAATGCGCTTCATGGGGTTGCTCGTCAACATCGACAATGGTGGCACGCTCACGGATGTGTGCATTATTGATGGGTCGGACGTCTATCACGCAAAAGCGCTTACGACTCCTTACGATCTCAGCAAATGCTTCTTTGAAGTCCTGACCGAAGCTTCCAAACGGATTTATGGCGAAACGCGGCTGGATGCGCTTTTAAGCGACGCCGAAACGATTCGTTATTCCACGACACAAGGTACGAATGCCGTCGTCCAAAGGGTCGGTCCACGCCTCGGCCTCATTCTGCGCAAGGGCAAGACGGCCGATTTTCTTCGCAAGACGCAATCCGAAGCCCAGATGTTCGACGCGCTTGTCGGCGGCCGCGTGGCGACGCTTGACCTCAAGCAAAAGCGGGAAGATCTGACGGAAGCGGTGGTGAGCAAGGTTAATCAGCTCATCTCAAATGGTGCGAACCGCATCGTGGTCAGCCTTGGCGGTGCGAATATGGCCACGGACGAAATGCAGATCAAACGCATCTTATTGCAGCGCTATCCGCGTCATCTGCTTGGCGCCGTGCCGGTTCTTTTTTCACATGAATTGATTGACGATCGGGACGATCGCCGCCGGACCTGGACCGGCCTTTTGAATTCCTTCCTTCACCCGGCGATGGAACGCTTTCTCTACAATGCCGAGAACCGGCTACGCGATTATCGGACGCGCAACCCGATGTTGATTTTCCGAAACGACGGAAACTCGACGCGCATTGCAAAAACCGTTGCTTTGAAAAGTTACGGTTCCGGACCGCGTGGCGGCATGGAAGGTGCGCGCGCCCTGATGCGCCATTACGGTATCAAGACGGGCGTCACCATGGACGTTGGCGGCACGACGACGGATATCGGCATCGTTGAAGGCGGTGAGATTCGCGAACAGCGCCACGGCAAAGTCGAGGAAATCCCGGTTTCTTATCCGCTAAGCGACCTCATTAGCATCGGCGCGGGCGGCGGTTCGGTCTTCCGTGCGCAGGGAAAGACGATCGCCGTCGGCCCGGAAAGCGTTGGCGCCGCACCGGGCCCGGCCTGTTTCGGCCGTGGTGGCCAGGAAGCGACCAGCACGGATGCCTATCTTCTAATGGGTATTTTGGATCCGGCTTCCTATTTTGGCGGCGCCCTTCGCCTGGATGCGGCCCGCGCCCAAGCCGTCATCGAAGAAAAAATCGCGGCGCCTTTGGGCAAGGATCTGGATACGGCTCTGCTTGCCATGGATCAGGTCTATGAAGAGAAGATCGCCCGGTCGATTGGCGAATATGTGAAAAAACCGGCGGCGACAACGCTGCTGGCCTATGGCGGCGCCGGTCCGATGAACGCGTGCGGCGTCGCCGAGCGCGTTGGTATGCGCGAAGTCCTGATCCCCCGCATGGCATCGGTTTTCAGCGCCTTTGGGATCGGTTTCAGCGATATTGCGCATTCTTATGAAGGCGCGCTCTCAAAAGTGACGGAGGCTGATTTAAAGGCGGTGTTTGCCAGCCTGATGGAACGGGCCAAGCGCGATATGTTCGCCGAAGGCATGGCCCTTGCCAGCTGCAAGCGCACCCTTGCACTGGAATATTCGCAAAATGGCAAAACGATCCGAACATCGCTTCAAAACTCGCCGCGCCTGCCCAAGAAATTAAATGGGGCCAAAAACGCACGTCTGCTTCTCCGGCTTTCAAAGGGGATCCACCATTACGATTTGAAGAAGGGGAAGGCAAAGAAATCTCTTTCCGCAAAACGGGGCGGCACACGTCGGATCCTTCTGGCCTCGGGCGCGCGTACGGAAGTCCCGGTTTATCGCCTGGAAGAATTGCGACCAAACATGACGGCGGAAGGGCCAGCGCTTTTAGAGGAAGCCTTTTTCACCTGTCGGGTGAAGGAAGGGTGGACCATGCATGTGAATGAGAACCGCGATGTCTTTCTGCGTCGCACAGGAGGTCGTTCGGCATGAAAATTCCAATGACGGAATATTTGGCGATTAATCTGGAAACCGAAAAATGGTTTTGTCTGCGCTGCGATCACGTGATCGGATCGGCGCGCAAGAGCTACAAGGAAGGGTTGCTGGTTTACGATCGTGATCCGAGGGAAATCCACCGGCCGATCCTGGACCCCGAGCGTTACGAATTTACCTACGCACCGGACCCAAAATGGGTCCGCATCCTTGAATATTACTGCCCGGGTTGCGGCGTGATGGTGGAGACGGAATATACGCCCCCAGGGCATCCACCGCTCCACGATATGGAATTCGACATCGATGCGTTGAAGGCGCAATGGAAAGCGCGACCGAAAGGGCCGGTGTCTGCTTTGGGGCCGGACACCTCGCCGAGAGAAGAGGGGCACCAGCATGGCACGGGGAAATAGCGGCGATGCGTAGGGTTTCGGTCGATATCGGGGGTACGTTTACGGACTGTTTTCTTGTCTGGGACGGGAAATATGTCGAGGCGAAGGCGCTCACGACCCATCAAAACCTGGCGCTCGGCTTCATGGAGGCGTTGGAAAAGGCCTATGGCACCCTCGACCTCGATCTGGAGACGGTGCTCTCCAAGGTCGATTCGGTTCGCTATGCAACGACCCTTGGCACGAATGCCCTGATCCAGCGCAAAGGCCCGAAGGTGGGTCTGTTGGTGACGGCGGGCTTTGAAAGCACGGTGCCGTTAAGCCGTGGCCGTGGCTATGGCGAAGGGCTCGATTTCCTGCGTCAGGCCGATTTGCCGGCCGCCGATCGGCCCGAACCGCTGGTGCCAATGCCGATGATCGCGGGTGTGCGCGAACGCATCGACTACAAAGGCGAAACCGTTTTCCCCCTGGATGAAGAAGACCTTCGCCATCAGATCCGCAAGCTCGTGGACCGCGGCGCCCAGGCCTTTGTCGTCGCTTTCGTCAATGCCGTCGCCAACCCGGCCCATGAGCGCCGGGCAGAGGAAATCCTGCTCGAGGAATACCCTTCGCACATGCTGGGGTCGATGCCGATCATCCTTTCCCACCTGGTTGGGGGTCGGAAAGGCGAATATGTGCGCACGTCGTCTTGCATCATGGACGCCTTTCTCCATGAGGAAATGTATTTTGGACTTAGCTCGCTCGAGATGAATTTGCGCGAGCATGGCTACATGAAGCCGATGCTCGTCATCCACAATTCTGGCGGCATGGCGCAGCTGAACTCGACGGATGCCCTTCAGACCATCCATTCCGGGCCGGTGGCGGGCATTGCCGCTTCCGAACATCTGGCCGAGGAAACGGATCTCGGCAACATCGTCTGCACGGACATGGGCGGGACCAGTTTCGATATCGGCATCGTCGTTCGCGGCGGCATCAAGCATTACGATTTTAACCCGGTGATCGAACGCTGGCTGGTTAGCGTGCCGATGGTGCATCTCGTGACATTGGGCGCCGGCGGCGGATCGATTGCCCGCTATGAGCGGATGTACAACACCGTGCAGGTGGGGCCGCAAAGCGCGGGCTCGGACCCGGGGCCGGCCTGCTACGACCGTGGCGGCATGGATCCGACCGTGACAGATGCCGATCTGCTGCTTGGTTATTTGGATGCGGACAATTATGCCGGCGGCAGTATTAAGCTCAATCGCAAGCGTTCGGAATTTGCGGTTCGTGAAGCCCTTTGCGAGCCGTTGGACATTACGGTTATCGAGGCCGCGAAGCTGATCAAGCAGCGCGTTGACAACAACATGGTCAACGGTATGTTTCAGGAATTGCGCGCGCGCGGCTACGACCCGCGCCAGTTCACCATGCTGGCTTATGGTGGCAATGGCCCGCTTCATGGCTGCGGCATTGCAAACGTGCTCGGGATTGACAAAATTCTGGCACCGCCCTTCACCGCCGTTTTTTCGGCGGTCGGCGCGGGCAACATGCATCAGATGCACATTCACGAACGTTCGCTCTTCACCATTCTCTACAATTCGAACACGCGCCATTTGTTCAACGATTACGACGCCTTTAACCGCGCCGTGGATGAGCTGGAAGCGCTTGGAAAACAAGATCTTTTACGCCAGGGCATGAAGCGCGAATCGATTCATCACCGCCTGGAATTGGACATGCGCTACGGCAACCAGCTGGTCACGACGACCGTGGTGGCGGAGGTCTCGCGCCTGAAAAGCGTCGAAGACGTGATGTCGATCATCAATCAGTTTTCGGTCGATTACGGAAAACGCTTCGGCGAAGGCAGCCAGGCGCCAGAAGCGGGCATTCGGATCAATACCGTGCGCGTTTCTTCTTTTGTTGAATTGGATACGGTGCATTTCAAGCATCTGCGTTTTGACGAAGTCAAGTCGCAGAAAATTCCCGCGCCGGAGCCGGTTGAACGGCGGGAATGTCATTTCCCAGGCCATGCGCAAGGTTTGGAAACGGCGGTTTATCGTTCGGAGCAATTCGAACCGGGCATGGTGGTCGAGGCGCCCGCCGTCGTGATCGCGCCGACGACGACCTATCTGGTCGAGCCGGGCTGGCGTTTGACGAGCAGCGAACAAGGAGCCGTCTGGCTTACCCGGGTCAAATAGGGCCCGTTGTCGGAGAGCAGGGATAAAGGGATGGATAAGCAGGTAGAGTCGCAATCGTCGCGGGAAGAGGAATTAATCTCGAAATTCCTTGAGAAAACGACGCTGTTTCTTGGTCCCGATCCGGAAATTATGGCGGACCACGACATTGCGCCGCGCACGGATCATGAAGAAATCTCGGTTACGGAAATTCAGGACGATGCGCTGCTGGCAATCGTGCGCGACCGCATCCAGGTCGCAGCAAACGAATGCTACGAGATGCTCGAGCAGATGGGCGCCGCGCCGGGTGCAAAATGGGGCGATTTAATCAGCGGCATTTATACCGCAAGCGGGGATTTGGCGATTGCCAGCACGGGCGGCGTGCTCGTTTTCTCGGCGCTGGTTCATCACCCGATCAAGTTCATCCGAAAATATTGGGAAAACGATCCCACCGTTGGGGTGCGTAAGGGCGATGGTTTTATCCATAACGATTCCCGCTATGGAAACATTCACAACACCGACCAAAGCATGATCATTCCCATCTTCCACGAAGGGGAGCTGATCGCCTGGGCGGGGGCGACGGTGCATGAAGGTGAGAACGGCGCCATCGAACCAGGCGGCATGCCGTCGCTGGCCGAATCGCCCTATGACGAGGGGCTCAAGATGTCGCCCTTCAAGGTTGTCGAAAATTATGAGCTGAAGAAAGACCTTGTGACCTTCCTGCAGAATTCCGTGCGCGAGCCGAAGCTGCAATACGAAGACATGAAAGTGAAGCTCTATTGCTGCCGCCGGATCGAGCGGCGAATTCAGGAAACCATTGCGGAATATGGGGTGAAACCGGTCATTGCCGCCCTTCGGCGCAATTTGGAAGACCCGAAAGAAGAAGTCCGCAAGCGGATCAGCGAATGGCCGGATGGCACCGTGCGGGCCGTTTCCTTCGCGGATAGCACGCTTCGCGAGAATTTGGTCGTGAAGATCAATCTCGAAATGCGGAAGAAAGGGGACAAGCTGACGCTGGATTTCCGCGGGTCCAGCCCGGAATTCCTGAACCGTGCCAACAACACGGTCGTTTCTTCCCTGAAAGGCATGCTGGCCCAGCTCTTTTTGACCTTCGTTTGGCCGGATTTACCGCGAAACCAGGCGGTGTTTGCACCGATTGAGATTTTGGTTGATCCGCGCTCCGCCCTGAACTCGTCTTACGAAACGCCCAACGCCGAAAGCATGATGACCTTCTTCCCGGCCTTCACGGCCGCGCAGCTGGCGGTGGCAAAATTTCTCTACAGCACGCCCTTCAAGGCGACGCGGGTAATCGCGCCCTGGTACAACATGATCAATACCTTCATTTATGGCGGCGTAACCCAGCATGGCGAAATGGTCGGCAATCTATGCGCCGATCTCAATGGGATGGGCGGTGGTGCGCGCATCGACCGCGACGGCGAGAACGCCATTGCGCCTATTTTTGCGACGATGGCGGACATTGGCGAGCAGGAAGTCAACGAAGAGGAAGTGCCCTTTATCCAGATCCTCTCGAAGAAATTGATGCGCGACAATCAAAGCTTCGGAAAATTCCGCGGCGGCATGGGTTACCAGATGATGGCGGCGACGCGGGGAAGCCCGTTCTGGGGTTTCATGGTTTGCTGCATCGGTTCGAAAATTTCGAACGCGCCCGGGCTCTTTGGCGGCTATGGCTGCTCCACCTATCCGCTTTGCAAGGTCAAGGGCGTCAACACCTTTGAAACCATGGCGTCCGATCCCGAAAAGTTCGACTTTTCCGTCGAAGACGTCATGAACAAGCAGCTTTTCAAAGGCGCGACCTACAGCACCCATCATATGGGGCTACAGTTCGAGCTTGCGCAGGAAGGCGAGCTTTACATGATCACGCAAGGCTCCGGTGGCGGCTATGGGGACGTGCTGGAGCGGGATCCCGAACTCGTCATTAAGGACCTTGAGGCCGATTTGATTTCCGACTACACGGCAAGAAAGATTTATGGCGTCGTCTACGATCCAAAGACCTTTGCCGTCGATATTGCGGCGACGGAAAAGCTGCGTCAAAAAGAACGCGAGGCGCGTAAGCGGCGCGGGGTGCCCTTCAAAAAATTCGTCAAGAAGTGGTCGAAGAAAGAGCCGCCGGCGCATTTGCCTTTTTATGGATGCTGGGGGCCGGATCGCAGTGTGATTTACGGTGGCTCGCCGGACGCAAAGATGCCGGCGGATGCAATCCAATCGATCATGATGCCGAACCCGAAGGATGTGCGCATCGCCGAGCTGGAAGGGGAGATCGCCAAGCTTGCGCGCAAAGTGCAACGCACGTCTTCGGCCGGCAAGCGGGCCAAGCCTAAGTCTAAGTCTAAGTCTAAGCCTAAGCCTAAGAAAAGGCGGGCGAGGTGAGCGGCGCCCTCGCCGAGGCTCTGCCCGGCAAGCTTTGGATTGATTCGCTCGCCTACGGAAAACGGCTTTTCCTGAATTCGGACGAAGACCCTTGGGCGGACCCAACACGTTTCGTATGGCTGGTTGGCCAGGGACAGGCCTTGCTTGGGTCGGACGTGTTGGGGGTGCGGCTCGAGGATGCCTATGGGGCCTTGCTTGCCCGCCAGCCGGATATTCTGGGCGAGGCGGGTGGACGCGGCGCCACGGCCGCCCTTCGGGCGCTTTTCCGCGACGAGCCGGAACGGGCGCGGATGGGCGAAATTCTCACTGCCCTTCGCGACACCTACCGGGACACGCCCCTGGTTCTGCAGATGCCCTCGCCGGCGGCTTGGCTAAGCTGGGCCGCGGGCCTTGGCCTTGGAAAGGCGGGCCCGCCGGAGGACGACACCATCGAGGTGGTTGCCATGTACCTTGCGGACGCGCTGCGCGCCTTTGCCGATTTCGGTGTCGATGGGGTTTTATTGGGGGAAGAGTCGGGGAAAGGGCTTCGCGAACGCTTCGCCCTCTATCAGCCGGTCGTGAACGTCGCCAACCACTATCGCTGGTCCCTGGGCCTGGACGTTCCGGGAAAGGATGGGGGGGGCGATCTGCCCGAGGCCGGGCTGGATTTTTGCATTCTCGATGGCAAGGCCGCGCCGGAGACGGATATGCCGCTTGGGCTTCGGGTGGCGCCGGATTACTGGAAGGAAGGAAAGAAGCCACCGCCCTTGGGCGCTTGCGGCTTTCGCTTTGCGGAAATTCCGGCGGAGGCGGTGCCGGAAACCGTGCTCACCCAGGCAAAGGCATTGCGCTAGGCTGCTGGGTTTTTCCCCACCAGCACGACTCGCGTGTGCAGCTGGCGATAAAAATAGGCCAGAAACGGGAAGCATTTGAGCAACGGGTAAAGAGCACGCGACCGGCCTGGGGAATGTTTTGTGTAGGCGATCTCCTCGGATTGAAACCAGTCAAAACATTTCAAAAACATGCGGTCGATTTCCCTGCCGCTAGGGTAATTTAGGCCGGTCTTGGCATAGTTTTGGTTAAGCTTGGCGACCTCGCTAGCCGATTTTCCCTTCTGATATTCGTTGCGGATACCCAGCGCCGCCCAGAATAAATAAAAGCCGTAGGATTTAAAGGCCGCGCCAAAGGGCACATAGATATGTGGCTCGATGGGGCGCCATTTTGAGGGAAAGTTATGCAGGCTAACGCCCCCCGGTTTTAGCACGCGATAAATTTCGCGAAGGGCGCGTTCCGGCTCGACAACGTGCTCGAAAACGGACGTTGAGAAGACAAAATCAAAGTGATCGTCCGGGAAGGGGATGTGGGTAATTTGTGCTTCCGTGTCGAAACGGAAACGCACGCTATCCGCAGGGTCCCGCAAGGATACGTAATCGCGGATGTCATAGCCGAAAACGTTTTGATAGCCGTGATCGAGGTGCTCGTATGTGTGCCGGCCAGACCCGCAGCCGAAATCCAGGATCATACTTTCCGGGCGAAGCTGAATGCCGTTCTCCAAAAGGATTCCCTCCTGAAGGCCGACGATGCGCTGATTTTTCAGAAACATTTCGATTGCAGAGTTCTTCATTTCTTGATTCTTTTCAGTTTCCGTATCAGGCGTATGGATGCAGAAATGTTTAAGCCACGGCTTTACGAACCGCGTTGATAATCTGATCCTGCGTATCTTCTTTTAGATAAGGGTGCATGGGAAGGCTGATAACTTTTTTGGCTAAAGCTTCGGACGTTGGCACGCCACCTTTAACCACCGGAAATTTTTCATAGGGCGCAAGATCGGTAAGCGACACGGGGTAATGGATGGCCGTCGGTATGCCAGCCTCCCTTAGCTTTTCTGCAAAAACATGTCGGTCTTCAGTTTGGATCGTATATTGCGCCCAGGCTGAACGGGCCTCGGGCATAAGTTGCGGCGTTTCGACGCAATCGCGAAGTGCCGCTTCGTAACGTGCGGCGGTGCGCTGTCGCGCGGCAAGTTCCTCGTCGAAAATAGCAAGTTTTTCAAGGAGAACCGCTGCCTGGAGGGTGTCCATCCGACCGTTGATGCCGACATGCTGGAAGCGATATTTTTCGTCGCCTTCGCCATGCACGCGCATTCGACGCATGGTTTCTGCAAGGGTGGCATCGTCCGTGAAAACGGCGCCGCCGTCGCCATAGCAGCCCAAGGGTTTTGCTGGATAAAAGCTGGTTGTGGCGATCGGCGCCAACGCGCCACACTTTTTCCCCTGAAACGTTCCGCCGAAACTTTGGGCGGCATCTTCGATAAGCGGCAAGCCTTCTCGCGTGGCCAATTCCGTAAGCTGTGCGTAATCCGCTGCCTGCCCATAGAGGTCGATGGCTAGGATTGCCGCCGGGCGAAGGGGGCCGTGACGCTGTTCTGCGATGGCCGTGGCAAGCGATGCTGGGTCCAAATTGAAGTTTTTTGGATCGACGTCCACGAAAACCGGCGTCGCACCAAGCAGTGCCGTCATCTCTGCGGCTGCGACAAACCCGAAGGCGGGTATGAAAACCGCATCTCCTGGCCGGATGCCATAGGCCAGCAGCGCCAGCAAAATTGCATCCGTGCCGCTCGCGCAGGTGATGACGTGCTGCACGCCGACATAGCTAGCAAGTCGGCGTTCAAGCTCGGTGACTTCGGGGCCCAGGATAAATGCGCCATGGGCCATTACCTTTGCGATGGCGGCGTTCACACGATCGGCGACCCGTATGCGTTGGGTCTGCAAATCGATAAAGGGGATCGGTTCGGCGTTCGGTTTTGCGGACAAGGTAATTTTGATTTTTCCATGCTACCGCACTCCGGGTGAAAGACCCGGAGTGCAAAATTAAAGAAAATATCCCGTCGATCGAAGCGTTACGCGGCGTCGACGGCCTCAATTGG
>Ga0070726_10002254_pt1 | contig 17622 bp, 14 predicted proteins | sample tdAd471_FD_67275 | JGI IMG/M metagenome (GOLD analysis project Ga0070726, IMG submission 67275) | Marine sediment microbial communities from the Atlantic coast under amendment with organic carbon and nitrate - tdAd47.1 | ecosystem: Environmental > Aquatic > Marine > Coastal > Sediment | place... | reverse complement strand
GCTCAGCAATCCAGTCCGCCCACTGCTCCGCCGGATAACCACGCCCCATGATGTCTCCTCCCCAGGAAAGCCCCGAAGAATAAACACCACGTCAACATGCACTTCAGCTGGCGCTTACGTCGTTACGCGTGAATGTGCTCATGGGTGCCTTGGAGATGCGTGTGTATGGGCCTGATTGCAGAGCGTCCGAGTGAACCAATTGTGCGTCATTTCCTCGATTTCTCCGCAGCGATCAGTCCACAGTCCGTAATGGCCGTAGCCTGCAACGATTCTCACGGTTGAGTACGGATTCGTGTGTTGCTGGAGGTGTTGTGAGTGCTCTACGGGGACGATGAGGTCGTCGGTTCCATGCACTATCAGGACCGATGCGTTTGTGGATCGGAGTGCCGCTTCTACGTCGACGTCAGATGGGGAAAACTCTGCGATCCGGCCAGCGTCTTCAATGAAGTGATGGTGGTCGCGTTCGGTGATTAGCCGTTCCCGGGGCAGGACAGTGTGAAAGAAATCGGGTGCGGCCGCATGGAGAGATCGAAACGGAGCCAGAGCGACGACCGATTGAATTCGGGGATCATGTCCAGCGCATTGGATTGCAATGGCACCTCCCATGGAGATGCCCCAGATACCAACGTTCCCCTCAAGCAATCCTGCGCAGTCGAGTTCGTCGAGCACACTAGAGATGTCCACCCGTTCGATCGCACCAAACGTTCGGTATTCACCGCCGGATCCTTCGTAGCCTCGAAGGCTTACGACGACGGTACGAAATCCTTCCGCAGAAAGCTGTTCTGCCTTTACTGCCATCCAGCTGGGGCCACTGAATATGCCGTGAAGGAAGAGGACGGTTCCCTTCACACGACAAGAACAACGCGGCTCGAAGATCCAAGTATCGATGTTGATATTGTCGTATCTGCTTGAAACGGACAGCCGGCGGTCGGCTCGTGATGCCAGGTATTTCGCCGTGCTGGTAATAGGTCGGGCTACGTTTATGCGATTCGGAGCGTTCACAATAGCGTGAGGAATGACGGTACGGCAGCCCGGCAGAGCAACGAGGGTGATCAGGGCGAGCAATTGTGCAGAGTTGAGGCGGTTGCGGGCAGCTATGGGCATCGCGCAGTGCAGTCTGAAGGTGTGATTGCGTGGACAGATGCGAGTTCCATCGGCCACTCAGCCTTTCGGATGCGTCTCTGAAAGAACACCTTTTCTGAAAAACAGAACGCCAGACTGTGAAAAGGGGCGTTTCCCGCTTAACCGTAAAACTCACCGCGACTTGTTGAGCCGGGACTCAGAACCGTGTGGTGGATGATCCGTCCGACCCTAAAGACAGTGGCTCGGAGAATCGAGACCAGCTCAGCGCCGGGCGGAACAGAGAATGCAGAGGTTGAGGTAGTGTAGATGAGGCCAGATAAGTGTTTCTGACTCTTGCCGTATGGCGGCCACGACTGTGAGCGTCCCTGCGAGCCCGTTGCGGGCATGGCTTTGGAGTTGCTGGATCTGAGATTTTGGATTTGAAGTCTCGGCAGCGATGATCGGGAGTAACGTGCCCGAATTATTCGGTGTCGGCGTTGTTCTCGGACGCTTTGCGGTTTCTTTCGGCGGCTTCGCGGTTCAGGCGGGCTTTCTGGTCTTGTTTGGACTGGTCCATGCGCTGCCAGAATTCGGACTTCCGCTGAGACGGCTCGTACTGCTGGCGGGTTTTGTCGTTGAGGTGCCGCTGGCCTTTGATCTCTGAGTTCTGCAGGCTGTCGGTCCAGGCTCGGAGCTGGTGGGCGACGCTTTCGCGCTGGGATTTGAGGGCCGGGATTTCAGACGGCAAGTGCGCGAAGGTGGCCTGCGCTGCATCGTGCCGCATTGGTTGGCAGGCAGTTCAAGTCGGAGCTTTGCCGCTTCTGCATTCACGCTCTCGCTTGGGCGTTCACTCTCGCGCTTGCGGACGAGTCGCGGTTTCGGTCGCCGCGAGGGGCAGCCCTGGGGTGTCGCCGGGATTGAGGGCAGTGTGACGGTCTTTCCAGCTGCTCGTGCCCGGCAGCCGAGCATGATTCCTGGGGGCGAAGTGGCGGTCCGCCGTCAGTTCTCTGGCTGAGAGTCTTCGTCCTTCCCGGTGACGCTCGCGTCCCGCCAGCCGAGGTTGTTCTGCAGTTCCAGCGGCTTCAGCTACGCGACTTAGTCCGCGATGAACTTCTCTGTCGGATCGGCGGCGTGAGTGATCGCGGGCGCGGCGAGCAGAATCAGCAGGGGAAGGAATCGATGCATGGCGAGATCTCGCTGGCGGGCACGATCGAGAGTCATCGTTCAGACTTCATTGAGGTCGAATTGAGGCAGGAAGATGGAAGGGCAGGAAAATGCAGGGGCACGGGACAGAACGAGATGAGTTGCAACTCTGCGCTGTCGAGAGGGCGCGTTCCGTGGCGTTTATTCTGCACTTCATATTCCTGCCCCTCCATATTCCTGCCTCACTGCCTGTCTTACTGTCTTACTGTCTTACTGTCTATCTGTCTATCTGTCTGCCTGTCTGGCCTCACAGCCCGTCTGACCTCACGACCTACTTGCTCGTCAGCAGGCCGGCTTCGCGGCACCAGCCGATGGCTCGCTGCATTCCGGTTTCGAAGGCCACGGTGGGCTGGTAGCCGAGTGTTCGTTGAGCTTTCTCGATGCTGAAGTCGAGGTTCAAACCGAGAAACTTGATGCGGGCTCCGTTGAGCAGTGGGGCCTTGTTTTTCTCTGGCAGCCAGACGCCGCCTTCAAAGGGGGACCAGCGGTCGTAGGCTCGCTGCCAGCCTTCCATCAGCGTGGCGAGGCCTTTCGCGATGAACAGCGGGACGTTCTTCGTGGGGATGTCGTACCCGGCGAGGCTGGCGATCGTGGTGATGAACTCACGCTTCGTGACGAGGGCTCCGTCGGTGATGTTGAAGATTTCACCGACAAGGTCGTCGCGTTCGAGGGCCAGGAAGACGGCGTCGACGAGATTGCCGACGTAGGTGTTGTTGAGCAGCGAGTTGCCGCTGCCGAGGAACTTGAAGCCGCCATCGCGCAGGCGTTCAAGAATTCGAGGCAGCACGGTTCGGTCTCGCGGGCCGTAAATGAAGCCGGGGCGCAGGATGATGGCCGGCAGGTTCTTCTGTTTGATGTGCTCGCGGACAAGCATTTCGGACTCGGCTTTTGTCAGCGTGTAACCGTCGATGCCGGACAGGTTCAGCGGCGAGGTCTCGTCCGTCCCGTGATGGTCGCGAGCCGGGTAGACGCCCAGCGAGCTGATGTGAACGACGCGTTTGAGCGTGCCGTTTGCCTCGACCGCGTTCAGCAGGCTCTCGGTGCCGCCGACGTTGACGCGGCGGTAGTCGTCGATCGGTCCCCAGTCGCCGACCTTGGCAGCGCAGTGGACGAGAGCCGTGACGCCCTCGGCCGCCCGTTGGTGCGACTCGGCATCGTCGAGGTCGCCGTAAACGAGGTCGACGCCCCATTCGGTCAGCAGCTGTTTGTCGCTGGACTCGCGAACGAGTGCTCGAACGGGGATGCCCTTCTCGCGGGCTCGCTGCACAACATGGCTGCCGACCAGGCCGGTCGCTCCCGTGACCAGCAGCAGATCATCCGATTGAAATTCCACAGTTGTCTCCGACAGGTGGTGGTTTCTTCGTTTAACCGCAAGCAGCAGGCGTGCGCGCTTTGCGATTAGGATGCGGTACGTCGTGGAAACTCGTGTTCGCGCACGCCTGCGGCTTGCGGTTAAACGAGTCCCATTCCGGATCATTGGCCGCGAAGGTTAGCGACCTTCCGGCGGGGCGGCGACGAAGGAGAAGAGGTCGGCGTCGTCGAGGTAGAATCGGTGTCAGCAGCGGTTCAGCCAGCGGTCGGCGTTGGTGAGGCATTCGGTTCTGAGCCTCCTGGCGATCAGTCCGTAGATCGCTGCAACGCCGATTGCGTGACCGAGCGAAGCGTGCCGCAGTTCGATGTGGCGCAGCAGCAGGCCGGGGCTGAGTAACGAGGCCAGGACGCCGCGCCACGAGTCAGAGTCCGCGTCGATGAATGCAGATGGCAGAACGACCCAGACCGCGACGAGCAGGCTGGTGACCACGGTGGCTTTCAGTTGTGACGGAATTCGCAGAGACGTCCAGAGCGACAGCCACACCAGCAGTGTCAGGAGGGTGACGGCGGCAATCGAGCTGGAAAAGAACTGCACGGCGCCCTGGACTGAGAGGTCGAACGAAAACCGCCAGACAAGGACGGTGGCAAACGGCAGGGCAATCACGAGGTAAAGTCGATTCAGTCCTCGAACGAACTGCTGAACGATGCTGCTGGTGGGGAGGGGACTGGCCAGCAGGACATCGATCGTCTGGTGAGTCCGTTCCGCTCCGGGCAGGCTGGTGATGGTCGAGATCAGCAGCATCGTGGTCACGACCCACAGTCCGAGCAGCGACAGCTGGCTGGCGACGTAAAGGCCCTCCGGATCGGGAGCTGTCGCTCCGAGCAGGCAAAGCCCCGCGACTGGCAATTCGAGCAGCAGCAGGACTCGGACGAGATAACGTGCCTGGCCGAGAAACTTGTGGTAACGAAGTCGCCACGCAACCGGTTCGGTGTCCGGCAGCGGCGTGCGGTCGTCAATGATCAGACGCCCTCGCGCGAAGCGTTCATTCAGGTCGTGGAAGAAGCGGTCGATGGCTCGCCAGGTTTCGAGAATCGGATTGCGGGCCTGCACGGCGGCTCGCGCGACGAGGGCGGATTCGGCCAGACGCAGGAAGATCCAGGCGACTCCGGCGACGACGGCCGCGACGGGAATCCACAATCCATCAAGAGCCGTGCTGACCGACGACGCGGCAATCGCAGCGCCGACCGGGCCGAGCACCGGGATTCCGACGAGCAGTGTCAGCGTGAGCGCGGCGGCGGTCGAACTGCACCAGGCGGACAGGCACATCGTGAGAGCGACTGTCAGCGCGACGGTGGTCAGCAGCAGGACGACGCTCCCGATAAGCTGCAGCTGAGAGACGCCGCCGAGCGAGTAGCTGAAACCGAGAAGCGGTAGTGACATCGCGACGAGGCCGCAGACAACGAACATTCGGCTGTAGAACTTCTCGCGGATGATCAGACGCGGGCCGAGCTGTGTTGTGAGCAGGACGGGCAGCGTGTCGCGTTCTTTTTCCTCGGCGATCGCTCCGGCCGAGATCACGGGGGCGATCAGCAGGATCCCGGCCAGCTGCCAGAGGACGATCTGGTCGAAGATCTCGCGACCGCGGCCGAGGTCCATTGCCGTGAGGCCGTCGCCGAAGAATTCGAAAATGTCGCCAGCGTTCCAGAAGACGATGGCCGCAATCACGGCGGTGTAACAAACGCGGACGACGTAGGTGCGCGGCCGCGCCGCCTGCTCGCGAAGGTCCCGCCCCAGCAGCGGCAGGCCGCCCCTGCTGGCTGAATTTCGCCAGTCGCTCAGCCGCTGACGGCAGGTTAGGGCGGAGACCGGTCGGCTCACGGAAAACAGTCCTTGTGGCGGACGACGACGGTTACAGGTTCTGTGTGCTGGCCGCCGCGCAGGCGAATTCGAGCCGCACGGTCGTCTTTCCGTCGACACTGACCTTGCCCGTCAGGAAGAACGCGTTCGAGAGCGTTTCAGTCAATTCCACTTCAATCTCAAGCGTGTCGCCCGGACGGACGGCGTTGCGGAACTTCGTGTTGTTAACCCGCGTGACGACCGGGACCTGACCATCGGCGACGGTTTGTGTTCTCGCAATCAGAATCGCGCCGGCCTGGAACGCCGCTTCGAGCTGAATCACGCCGGGCAGAATCGGAAAGTGTGGGTAGTGGCCGCGGAAGATGTCGAGGTCTTCCGGGATGTGTTTGCGGGCGATGATCTTTGTGTCGTCGAGGCTGGTGACCTCGTCGATCCATAGAAACGGGTCGCGGTGCGGAATGAGCTGTTCGATCTCGGCGCGTTGCATGGGGATGGGATTCCAGTTGTTGGCCAGGTTGATTTGTCGCCGTTGGGCACAACCCGTGCGGGGACAGCGCGTCGACCGGACGGCGTGCGCCCAATGCCCCGAGTTTTCGGGTACGGGCTTGTGAGCAGCTGGTCGTGAGGCCTCGGGCAACGCCCAATGCTCCCCGAGAAGTCGAAGGCCATCGGGCTCCCGCCGTTCCGGTACTTTGTTGAATGGTGGGCGTCGAGTTGTAGAGGGCTGCTCAGCCAGCGTCGAGCAGTCGGAGAAGATCAGCTTTGACCGATGATTTGCCTGCGGATCTCGGTGAGATTCACGCAGCTTGACGCTGTTTTGAGGGTGCCCTAACTTCCGCCCCGAACTGGCCCGTTTCACGAAAAAACTCAGGAAAGCGAAGCAGATCATGGCTCAACTTGTTGCCCCGCACGGAGGACTGGACGCACCCGTTTGCCGCACGGTCCCGGCTGATGAAATTGACGGTTTCAAGGCGGAAGCCGCGGACCTGCCGAAGGTTGCCGTTTCGTCGGCTGACCTCTCGACGGTCTATCGCATCGCCGACGGCACGCTGAGCCCGCTGACCGGCCCGATGACCAGCGCCGTTTACAACCGCGTGCTCGAAGAATCCGTCATCGAAAGCAACGGTGCTCTGTATGCCTGGACGATTCCGATCGCGTTTCCCGTAACGAGCGACGTGGCCGCGACGCTGTCGGCTGGCCAGAAGGTTGCTCTGACGTGCCCGGAAGGGAATGTCGTCGCGACGCTTGAGATCGCGGACGTGTACGAGTGGGACAAGCAGAAGTATCTGAGCAGCGTCTACCTGACCGATCGGACGGATCATCCCGGTGCCGACATGGTGCTCAAGGGCGACGCCGACAAGACGCACCTGATCGGTGGCGAACTGCGTGCTCTGCCACAGCCGAAGAACCCGGCGTTCGGTCAGTACGTGCTCAGCCCGCGGGAAACGCGAGCACTCGTCGAGGAAAAAGGCTGGGACGCCGTCGTCGCGTTTCAGACCCGCAACCCGCTGCACCGTGCTCACGAGTACGCTCTGGTCTACGGTCTCGAAACGTTGATTCGTGACGGGAAGAACGCCGGTGCGGTACTCAATCCGCTGATCGGTGAAACCAAGGGCGACGACGTCAGTGCCGAAATCCGAATGGAGACCTACGAGAAGCTGATCAGCGAACGCGGCCTCGGCGAAGGCGACAGTGACGGCGACCTGTGGGGACCTCGCGGCGAGAGCGTTCCGGACCGAGTCGTGCTGCTGGGACTGGATATCAAGATGTTCTACGGCGGCCCGAAGGAAGCCGTGATGCACGCGATTTATCGCCAGAACTTCGGCTACACGCACATCGTGATTGGCCGTAAGCACGCTGACGCCCCGTACCACGATGGCACGGCGATCTGGGGCGACTTTGATGCCCACGAAATCTTCGACAACCTGAAGGGTGATCTGCAGATTCAGCCGTGCAAGGTCGGCTTCGCCGCGTTCTACGAATCGCTGGGCCGCGTCGACCTGATGGAAAACCACTCGGACGAGAAGCCGGTCTTCATCTCCGGCAAGGACGTTCGAGCGACTCTGCAGAAGGGCGAACTGGTCGACGAACGCATCATGCGCCCAAGCACGTCGAAGATTCTGGCCGCGGCCATGAAGCAGGACTGACGTCGAACGGTCGATACAGTCTTCTGGCCCGAATGGCTTCCGGCCTCGATCATCAGAACGCCCGGCACTTCGCCGGGCGTTTTTTTGTGGGGGAGCGATGCGGTGTTGCCAGTCGGTGTGGCACCGAGCGTTGTTGTTAACTCGCGGTTTACCCGCTCCGCGAGGCTCGATAGAGTCGACAATTGATTCGTTTGGTTCTGAAAGGGAGCCAGTTATGTCGACGGTGATTGAAACTCAGGCTGCTGAGCGGTCCACGGTGCGTCACGAGCCAGCGGCGATCGTCCTGCCCGTCGCGGCGACGGAATCGCTCGACGGTTTCCGTGCCTGGGTGACGTCCGACAGTTTTCCGAAACGCGGCAAGGTCGTCTGGTTTCAGCAGCAACTGGTCTTCGATATGGCTTCGGAACGGATCAACTCGCACAACCAGGTGAAAGCGGAGATCGGTTACACGCTGTATGGACTCGTCCGTGAACGCGACCTTGGCATCTTCTATCCCGACGGTGCCTGGTTTACGAATGACGACGCGGGATTGTCGAGCGAAGCCGATGCGACGTTCTGTTCCTGGGAAGCGCTTGAGTCGAAGCGGGTTGAGGAGATTCCCACTCGCGACGATGAGGACATCATTGAGCTGCGTGGAACGCCGGACTGGCTACTCGAAGTGGTCAGTCCGAGTTCTGTACGCAAAGACACAGCTCTCTTGCTGGAAGCCTATTTTCTGGCTGGCGTCCGCGAATACTGGATTATCGACGCACGCGGCGACTCGCTGAGATTCCGCATTCTTCGTCGGGGTAAGGACGAGTTTGTTGAGCAACCAGCCGACGACGACTGGCGAGCGTCGGAAGTGTTTGGAGGCAGCTTTCGCCTGTCTCGCGAGAAGGATCGCATCGGCGGCTGGGTGTATTCGCTGGAGCACCGACCGACGGAAGCTGAGGCGTGACGTCAATGCGATGCAGGGTTTGCATAGGGCGGCTGATGGGAATGGGTGGAGCGCTTCGGCCCGATGGCTCCCGAGTCGTCTTCAGCCGCCGAGCGTCAGCCCGCGGTTCTATGGATGATCGAGAACCGAACGCAAACGCTTGCCGGTTAATTGGCCACAACCTGAAGGGCATTGAACTTGCGCCCTGCCGCTATCTGATGACGGTCATCATTCCCGTTCTGTTGCTTGTGTCACCGGGACGCGCGGGTGACGCGCCGGCGAGAACGAATGCGCCGCCTGCCTTCGAGCCGATCGAGTTCTCGGACCGTGTTCTGTATGGCCGTGATCCGGTCGACTATTCGAGCGCGAAGATTGACGATGCGATCACGCAGGCCGTTGCCCGGCATGGTGAGCTGTTGAAGTCAGCGAAGCCGGAATCGCGGTCGGGTTATCTCAAGGCGGTGTTGCAGATTCTTAATGTGCCGGTCGAGTCGCAGTTGCTGGTGTTCTCGAAGACGGCTCGAGTGCAGCCGCCGGTCGGGCCGAAGTCGCCGCGGGCGATTTATTTCAACGATGACGTCACGGTTGGATGGACGCCGACGTCGCGCGAGCTGGAGATCGCGGCGATCGATCCTGTCAAAGGAGCGATCTTTTACGGCGTGAAGCAGCCGCGGGATGACCTTGATGACTCGGGAAACGTGGCCGAAGACGACGTCGTTGGAATTCGATTTGAGCGGCATGACGGTTGTCTGTCGTGTCACGCGTCGCGGACGACGCTGCAGGTTCCGGGGCTGATGCTGAAGTCGTTTGTGACCGATGGCGAAGGGCGACCGCTTAACGGCTTCTCGCATATCTCACACGAGTCGCCGTACGAGCGGCGATTTGGCGGCTGGTACGTGACCGGCAGCCCCACGGGGCTCGTACATCGAGGCAACGTGTTCGGCCAGGCAGCCGTCGATCGGAACCGTCGCGAGCCGGGTTTTCAGGCGGTTCTGCAGGCTCCGGTGCGGGTTGAGAATTCCGACGGTTACCTGGCGTCGACGAGCGACATTGTCGCGCATCTCGTTTTCGGTCACCTGACCGAGGGGATCAATCTGCTGACGCGCGTCGGAATGGAAGATCGATTGAAGGTGCGGTCCGATGCTGAAGATCGACTCATTCGCTACTTCGTCTTTGCTGACGAGCCGCCGCTGCCGGCACCGGTCGACCGCAGCCAGTCCGTGTTCGCTGATCGGTTTGAAGCGGCTTCCGGTTCAACCGCTGGCGATGCAGGTTTGCGGACGCTCGATCTCGACACGCGTCTGCTGAAATACCGGCTGAGCTGGCTGGTCGGGCATCGCAGCTTTTGCGAACTCCCGGTCGACTGCCGGGCACGATTGATTGAGCGGTTCAAGGCAGGCCTGCAAACCGGGCAGCCGACAGACGTGTTCGGGCATCTGTCCGCCGACGAGCGACTGACTGCGTTAAAGATCGCTCAGGACCACTACGCGGAATGGCGCTGAATTCCGGGAGGCAGTGGTCTGTTCCATCAGTCACGACAGGGTTCTCGTTTGACTCGAAGCCGGAGGCGCTGGCGTTTTGGGGCTGTCTGAAAACGCCAGCGCCTCCGGCTTCGGGTCAAACATCCAGTTACGAATTCTGAAGCGGACCACTCAGCGATCGAGGCCAACGGTTGCGGCGGTCAGTGGTGAGATCGCTTCGGCGAACGCCATCCGTCCGCTGCGGCCGGCGAAGGCTGGCCACGCGGCTTTGCCGGTTGGAGCCTCGTCCGAAATCCGGCGATCAGCAGGCGGAATGAAGTCGGCGCTGTCCTCGTCACTGTAGAGGGACGAGCGGCCCCAGAGCTGAGCGGTTGCGTCCTGATAGAGGAGCACCCAGTCGGTCTGCTGGTCCATCACTCGTGTGGCCGGGCGGTCGAGCTTGCGGCTGATCAGGACGAGATTTGGATCACCGAACGAGAGGACCCGATCGGGCTCGGCGTCTGGCAGCGTGTTGGAGCGGTTGCGATGGTCAGAATCCGGGCCCATCGTGAAGTCGAACGTCATATCGATCACGTCCTGCGGGTAGCAGGTGCGGAAGCGTCCGTCGAATCCGACGGTCGAATGCGGAGCCAGAGCGGCCAGCGTGTACTGCGCCCAGTCGAACGAGACGACGACGCGCCCGGAGAGTTGGTGCTCGTCGATGAACTCGATGGCCGCGACGGGGTACTCCGACCGGTCGACACCGAACGTGGCGAGCTTCCAGGCAAGAAAGGCAGCCAGCGCGGCGCAGGTCAGAGTTGCCTGGCTGCCGATCAGCAGTCGCTCGAACCGCGTCATCGGGCGGTCGGCTTCTGCCTGCGGGCGGCGGGACTTCCACCAGTCGGCGACGCGGTTCCACGCGGAGTAGAAGTGCGGCGGCATCCAGAAGCCGACGAGCAGTGCTTCAAACGCCAGGTGCCGCAGGTGCAGCCAGGCCTGCAGTGTGACCAGGCCGATAATGAAGAACTGGACCGGGTCGCGGCGTTCTCTGGTCAGTGCCATTGAGACGACGGTCAACGCAGTCAGGATCGAGAATGGCACGATGGTGATGCCTGCTTCAGACATCGACGCCCACTCGGAGATTTCAGGCCGTGGTTCGCCGAGAGAGTTCGCCATCCACAGGGGCAGGTCTGCTCCGTACGGGTTGACGAAGATCGTGAGCGCGGCGGGAATGCCGGTCGCGGCGAACGTGACGAGGTGCGACTTCCAGAGCTGGGGCCACAGACGGAAGCACTCAAGAAACCGCAGCCCGAGATAGGCCGCCAGAATGCACAGACCCGCGGCGAATCCGCCATGAGCGTTCACCCAGACGACCATCAACGGGATGATTGGAACCAGCCAGCGGCGATGCACTCGACCATCGGCGTACCAGTCGGCGAACGCTTTTTCCAGCAGCAGGCACATCGCTGCCGCACAGAGGAAGCTGGCCAGTTGCGGTCGAGCGAGCCAGAACTCGGCGAGGGCATAGGCGACGGGGATCGTCATCGCGGCAGCGGCGACGGCGGGCACTCCCCGTCGGACGGCGACGCGCAGCATCAGAAGGAGGGCCGCAACTCCAGCCAGCACTTTGCCGAGCATGATGCCGTGGCCGCCCGCCAGGCGATGCGTGATGGCCAGCGCCAGCTCGCTGAGGTTTTCGTGATTGATCCAGCGATGGTCCGGTGAGGAGTACGTGTGCGTGGCGGTCTGTGGAAGCACGCCAGTCGAAAGCCATTCCTCGCCGTACTGAATGTGTCCCCACAGGTCCGCCTCAACGGTGCGGTGTGCCAGCAGGTTGGTGCTCACGAGCAGCAGCGCGAGCGTGAAGCAATTGAGCAGCCATTTCGGTGTGGTCGATTCCGAGTCTGCCATGATTCCTGGTTCCGGCACTGAAAGGCGAGTGGCAACGGAGACGTTCTCTGTCGTGGACGAGTTCACGAGTCCCAGCGACTCAGGACTCGTGACCTCGTCCACTACGTCAGGGATGTATATTTCAGCGATGTCTTCATCTGCCGCACGGCTGAAACGGTTCGAGGCTTGCGGTCCGGAGCGATGTGCCTCCGGTCTGGGGCGCTGCAAAGTTAGTTCAGAATCCGAACCAACTGCCGAACCGGACCAGCCGTTCGCGGGAATCAGGGTTGATGTAATCGTCGCGACTGGCAGAGTCGTCATGGCGGACCGATTTGCGTAGCCGCGTTCGCGCAGAACACGGGGATTCTGCGACGGGCAACCTCAATCGACGCCCGCGTTCTGCGCGAACGCGGCTACGACCGTGTGCTCACTGCGCATTGTTTCTCCGCTGTGACCGGACGAGACGCTCACGGCTTGCGGATGAAGTGGGCGGCGAAGCTGCGGACTTCCTGGCCGTTCAGAACGTGCACCGTCCGCAACTGCTGGATGGTTTCCTGGCTGAAACGCCCCAGCGGGACGTGGACCAGTTTCTTGCCGAAGCGTTTCGCGAGGCGACGCCAGCCAGCACCGGGGGGAGCTTCGCTCAGAACCGCAATGTGCTTCTCTCTGGCGTGTGAACAGGCGGCGGCGAGCAGGCGTTCCTCCAGCGTGTCGACAAAGTCGAGCCGCGGGTCGGTCCAGATCTCCGGGATTGGGCGCGGTGGGAAGAGGAACATCGCACCGCCATAGCGGGCCTGACCAATGCCGGGGCCGACGATCTCTTCCTGAAAGCTGCTGGCGAACAGGGCCAGCGTTGATTCGTCCTGATGCTCGGCCATCCAGGTAATCCGCCACGGATAGTCGCGGGGGTCGGCGGGCGAGTCGAAAAACATCAGCACGCAGTCGAGCGTTCCGATCTGCGGCGGGAAAATGCGCACGTAGAGGTCGCCGGTGTGCCAGTTGCGGAGTGTCTCGCGAATGTCGAGCCCGTCCTTGAGGCTCGTCGAGAACTTCTCCGTGTGCGCGAGGTCGGCCCCCATGATGGCGAGCGCGGCATCCTTGACGTGATTGCGAAATTTTTCGATGGCGACGTCTTCGGGCGGCCATGAGCACTGGCGGAACGGGTTCCAGGCCATCTTCCAGCGTTCGCGGTCGATCTTTGGCGGCTTGCGATTCAGCTCGCAGGTTCGCCAGGTGACGGGCGGTCCGGGCAGCCGCGAGACCGCTTCGCCGATCCCGCCGTCGGGAAACCGCGCGCGGTCCGTGCTCAGCGAGAATTCAGGACCGGAGAACTCGGGACGGTACGGATAGGACCGCGCGGTCTCGGCGAGTTCGATGGCGAACTGGTCGCCGAAGATTTGTTGAGCGGCGATCACCAGCGAGTACAGGTCCGGCGTCATGCGCGATTCGATCAGCGCGAGATTGCGGACATAACGCAGCCAGACGCCGCCGAGCTTCGGGGTGATCTTGCGAGCGAGCGAACCGAGTTCGAGCTGGTAACGCTCGCGCGATGCCAGCAGCAGTTCCTTCAGGCCGTCGACGGACAGGTTCTCATCGGAGTCGAGTTCCGCCCGCGCCTGCTCGTACAGCCCGGTGATAAACGGCAGCTCGCCCAGTAGAAACATCAGCGAGTTCTCGCTCGGCGTGCAGAGCTGCGTGTCGGTAACGTCCGGTTCGTCGAGGTGTTCGGCAATCGCGAATTCGACATCAGCAGGAAGTGGCGGTCGCGATGACTGGCCCTGCGACTTGCCGTCCTTCGATGCGTTCAGGAACTCGTCGCGGATCCACAGCCAGTCGGACAGCGAGCAGACGAACAGAATTCTTTGAAAACGCTGAGCCAGTTCGCGGAGTCGGCTGGCCATCGCGCGGATGCGAGCGATGTGCAGTGGCAGAGCAGGGCGGGGAACGGCGGGCAAGGTCGCGGCAGCGAAGCGGTCGATCGAGACGCGTTTGAGTGCGTACGGGTCGGGGAAGACATGGCCTCGGGATTCAAAGTGGTCTGTTTCAAGATCGATGAACGCGCGCGGCATTCGTTCCTGCAGAGCGACTCGCAGAGCGGCGATGACGGGCTGGCACGGATCAATGGGGACGAAGCTCGCGCGGCGCGACGCGGCTTCCGCCGAGTCGTCGTCGAGACTGTCGAGATTGAATTCGGCGGGCTCTTCCTGAATCACGACCGAGATTGCCGGCAGTTGCTCGACTCCCGCTTCAACGTCGGCTTGAAACGACGGCGGCAGCGGCACGGCCAGACAATCGAACTTGTGGCTCAGCATGATCCGACGGATCTCGATCGCGAAGTCGCCGCTGCCGTGGATCACCGGCGCGACGCTGATTCGATCGCTGATCTGAAGAAACTCGCTGAGCATGTTCGGTGCGACGCCTTTCAACTGTGTCTGGCACTGTTTAACCGCGAGCCGCAGACGTGCGCGTCGTTGAAGATGCAGGATTCGGCGAGTCGCGCGCGCCTGCGGCTTGCGGTCAAACGAGTCAACGATGACTCAGAATTCATCCTCGTCGTCAAACAGGTCATCATCTTCGTCGTCCATCTGATCCGGGTGCAGCGGATCGTCCGGGTTGAAGAAGAAGTCGCCGAGCCCCATGGGCATCGTGTTGCCGCCCAGAGACTGCTGTCGCCGCTCGGCCAGTTCGGCGAGGTTTAACGCGTCGTCACCGAGGCACCGGACCAGTGCTTCACGCCAGAGTGCGTCGCGGCCCAGCGGGTGGTCCGGATCCTGGGCCATCGTTTTCAGTGCGTACCGCAGAACATTGATGCCGTCTCGAGTCGAGAAGTCGAGCTTGAGGTCGTGCGCCTGCTGCAGGAAATCGACGGTCAGGTTGAGCATCTCGTCGTCGGCGAACGGCAGGTGGTAGCGCAGAATGGCGAGTTCGTCCTCGCGTTTCGGCGGTCGGAGCGTGAGTGTCGGCTGCAGCCGGCTGAGGATGTAATCAGGGATCTCGAACGTCGATTCGTCATCGTTCATCGTGACCGCACACCGGAAATCTGGTGAGGCCGGGATTGTGATTCCGGCGACGATCGACTCGACATAGCGGCGATGGTCGAGCAGCGGTGCGAGGCTCGCCCACGACTTCTCGTTCATCCGGTTGCCTTCGTCGAGGATGCAGACACCGCCACGGATCATTGCTGTCACGAGCGGTGACGCGTGATATTTGATGTGCCCGTTCTCGCCGAGAACCGGTGTCACGAGCAGGTCCTCCGGACGCGTGTCAGCAGTGCATTGATAGATGTAGAGATCCTGCTTGCGATGGCGAGCCGCCGCGATTGCCAGCGTCGTCTTGCCGATGCCGGGCGTCCCGACGATTCGAGGCGCCAGAGGCAGATCGGTGTCGTCGAGAACGATCCAGCACGCGAGGAGCTGCTTGAGGGATTCGCCCTGACCGATCCAGTTGCCGGAGGAGGGATCGGGAGCGCTCAAATGAAGGTTGATGCCGCCGATGTGGATGGAATCTGTCATGGTGCGTCTGAAAGAGTTCGGTTGGGTGGCTCTGCTCGGTCAGCTTCGTGACAAGCGGTGAAATCGGAGGAAGGTTCTACGTGCCGTTGATTGAGAAGGCAATCGGTGGCTCGGCCTCTGGGGTTGCTATTTTGTGTCCGATTGGCAAATCCCGATTTTTTGATCTTTTCTCGCTGCCGGTGTTGCAGTCCCGTGATCGCGTGATAGACTCCGCGCCGATACTTCACGCGATTGCGGGATTACTTCACGCGAATGCGTGGTGAGGTTTGAGAACTTGATGAATCGCGACGCACGGATAGCAGATTCTGCACCTGAGTCGCAGGCGGTTCATTGTTCGGTTCCTGATGTTCAGGAGCCAGTCGTCCTCTCTCATTCATTTGGAGAACAGCTATGGTGAAGCGAGCGAAAAAGGGATTCACGCTGATCGAGCTGCTGGTGGTCATCGCGATCATCGCCGTTCTGGTCGCACTACTTCTGCCTGCCGTCCAGCAGGCTCGTGAAGCAGCCCGTCGGTCGAGCTGCAAGAACAACCTGAAGCAGATTGGTCTGGCTCTGCACAACTACCACGAGCAGGCCAACACCTTCCCGCCGGGCTGGTGTGGTGTCGGTGACGGTAATCAGGCAACTCATCAGATTGATGCACCGCCAGCGCCGAATATCACTGAGGCGAGCGCGTACAGCTGGGTAGTTCCGATTCTGGGGAACTTCGAAGCGGGCTCTCTGGGACGCAAGATGAACGTGAAGGGGCCGCACCGTGAAGCTGTCAATGATGCTCAGGTGCAGTCCATTCTGACGCCGCTTCGTTGCCCGTCAGATGTCGGTGACAGCCAGATCCCGAACTCGAAAGGTCGTCCTCAGGGAACGTCGAACTACCCCGGTTCCTTCGGCGTTGGGATTCCTGAGAACGTCGCGGCGACGGATCCCCGTCGGTGTCAGGGGCTGTTCGGACCGAATACTCGCGTTCGTATCCGTGACATCAAAGACGGCACGACCAACGTCATTGCCGTTGGCGAACGTCGTCTGACGCGCGTCTCAGATCAGATCGGTGTGAACCCGGCGACAACGATGCTGACGGCTGACGGCATTGTGGTTGATACGGGTGGGCCGACGGGCCACTCGACGCCGACCTTCTGGTCGGGAACAGATGGTCTGGCCGGTGCTGGCGGCAACCAGTACGCGGTCGCCGAGATGGTTGCGACCACGACGACCGGAAATGCCTGGACTCTGCCGAGTGCCGGTAACATTACTGGCGTTGCGACGTTCCGGATCAACAAGACTGCTCCGAACCATATGGCTGGTGGACAGACAGCGGCGGGTGTGGCGATCGTGAACGATCGTCCGCTGGCCGGTGACTTCATCGACCTGAACACGATTGGTTTCAGCAGCTGGCACGTTGGTGGTGCTCAGTTCCTGCTGGCCGACGGGTCAGTGCGGTTCATCTCGGAAAACGTCGACAACACGACGTACATCAACATCAGCCGTCGTTCTGATGGCCAGACTGTGGGTGCGTTCTAATCGGTTGTCGAAAGCGAATACTGTCACTGTGACAGTGTGAATCTGACCTGCTGGGTGTCGATTGATGCCCGGCAGGTTTTTTTGTGCGCTCGGCTATCTGTCGACGTTCTCAAATCGATCGCGGGCGGCACAAGGCGGCGCTGAAATCATCTGGGCATTCTGATTATGGTCCCGGCTCTCGACGTTCGCGCATGGGAGGGACAGCCTTGCTGGGTGCCGACAGTTTTGCCTTGCTGACGCTTCTGTTTTATCTGGCCGTTCCGGTGGTGCTCGCGGTTCGTAGCGTCCGCCGCTGCCCGGATGGTTTTGGCGTCTGGTTGTTGTACGTCATCGAGCGGGTTTACGTGCCGTTGATGTTCCGCTGGCGGTCAGCCAATGGTCCCTCGCCACTTCCATCATCCGGAGGCGCGCTCGTGATCGCGAATCACCGCAGCCCGATCGATCCGCTGATGGTCTGGATGAATCACCATTTAAGAGCTGTTCGTGATGATCGAACGCAGCGGGTGATTGGCTTCCTGACGGCACGGGAGTACTGCAACCCTCCGGGTCTGGGATGGCTGGTGCGGACGATGCAGAGCATCCCCGTTGACCGGAACGGAAAGGACATGGGGCCGGCTCGGGAGGCGATTCGTCGGCTAAAGAGTGGACGGTTGGTGGGAATTTTCCCCGAGGGCGGCATCAGCACGGAAACCAGGCTTCGCGAGCCCAATACCGGTGTGGCGTTCCTCGCGCTGAAGGCTCAGGTCCC
>Ga0070726_10002251_pt1 | contig 17646 bp, 10 predicted proteins | sample tdAd471_FD_67275 | JGI IMG/M metagenome (GOLD analysis project Ga0070726, IMG submission 67275) | Marine sediment microbial communities from the Atlantic coast under amendment with organic carbon and nitrate - tdAd47.1 | ecosystem: Environmental > Aquatic > Marine > Coastal > Sediment | place... | reverse complement strand
GCGAGGATCTCGTATCCGCCCGGTGCCCAATTGCCCTCAATACCATCCGTATAAGACCAGCTGTCCAGAAGCTTGGCTTTTTTGTCTTTATCAGAAATTGTGACGAACTTGCCATCATAGGTCGAGAAGGTGAGGTTTCCGTCTATCCGAACGGAGTGGACAAAGAGGGGTTCGCTTTCGACATCGAATACCTGATCGCTGTACGCTTGGCTCTTCAGTTTCCCTTTGGACGTAAGCTGAACAGTCAGCATGGTTCCATCGCCGCAAAGGCTGGAAAACTTTGACCCCTTTTCCGCAAGATAGATGCCCCAGCAGCCAGGGTTAGGAATTTCTGCAACTACTTCTCCAGCCGTCAGGTCTACGACAGACACTGAAGTTGCAGGCGTCGCATTTTGTACAAAAGCCCATTTGCTGTCTGCACTAATGACCAAGGCCGGTTGCTGTGCAGCCGTTTGAGCCATCTGTGGAGGGAGCTCGATTTCCTGCGTTGTCTTAAGTGTCTTAATGTCAAATTTCTGGAGGTAGGCTTTTATCGGCCCATATGTGATGCGCTCGGGAAACGCAGATGATGAATAGCCGAACTTTGCATCCGGTCCGAGTGCGAACTGTGCGGTCATTCCTGTCGCGAAGTTTGCCTTGTAGGAAAGATCATCAGTAGAGAGAATAGTAATCGCGCCAGCGCCTCCCCAAGATGGTGATACGACAAAGAGGTTGGCACCAGGCGATATTTCCGCCTCTACGGTAAGTTCCTCGGGTTCGATCGGATCAGGTATGCTTGTCTCTTGAGCATTGGCCCATGAGACAGAAAGAGACAACGCGAGTAACGATGCGCCGAACCAGTGTTTAGTCATTTGAACTTCCTCGTTAAAGCGATCAAAAAATTTGCTCTTGCCCCGGAAGTCGTCACCGCCCTTTAAAATTTTTGAGTGCCAAACTGAATTCTTCCCTAAGACACCCTATCTGACACAATTGTTATTTTGATGGATTGGTCGTGATCCAGACTTATTTTGACGATAAAGCGGATCGGTCCCGTGTCCGCACATGCATCGCGCAAAATCGTATTGGTAATGATTACTTTCGTGCCCGTCGTGGTTCTCTTGATGTAAAAACTCGCAAAGGTGGACGAAAAAATACGCCTGGGTTTCCTTCCATGCCTCAACAGCGAACAACCTTGCCTGTAGATCGTGCAGCAGAGAGCGAAAGCGTTGTGTGCGAAGAGGTGTGTGTGCAAAGAGACTGTGCACATGCCTCTTCATTTTTCATATCAGGTTCATTGAACGACAGGTATTTTAAATAATCTCTGTCCGCAGAATACTTGAATCAGCATGGAAGCAGACGATATGAAAATGCCAATCACTCGCACGAGATTCATTCCAACCATGGTTCTGTGGGCTTTGGTCTCCGGCGTTGCCTTGGCCGATGAACCATCGGAAGGAGAGGCTCTCTTTAAAAGACAATGTGCCGTTTGCCACTCGGTTGTGCCCGGCCAAACCCTGATGGGCCCGAGTCTCGCAGGAGTGGTGGGACGTCCTGCTGGGATTCTGGAAGGCTTTCGTTATTCGCGCGCAATGAAAGACGTAGGCTTTGTCTGGAACGCCAAAGAGCTCGACTCCTTTATAGAGTCTCCGCGCAAGCATGTGCCTGGAACCAATATGTCTTATCCCGGTGAACGTCGACCTGAGAAACGGACGGCGATAATCGAATATCTGGCACAATTGAGCACCGCCGATTGATTGGGGCATCTCGTGTAAGGATGTCGTGACGTACAGTGCTTGGCATAGGTGGCTAATACTATATTGGAGCGGTGTATCTACATCGGCGCTGTGTAGAAGCGGGCCGTCAAGGTCAATACAGGTACAATGCTGGGCGATAATGATGGCAGGGGCGATCGCTAGAGAGTTGCCGACCATGCAGCCAATCATGAAGTCTAACTCAGCATTTGCGGGATCTCTGATGACCTCAAGGGTCGCTGTCAGGCTACCGGTTTTGTCGAGTTTGATATTCAGGACATCGTAGCGATCGCGAAGCGACGCTATTGAGGCTGCATCGGTAAAGGACTCATCTGCGGCGATCGCAATTCGTCTTTCCAGTGAGGCCTGGAAACCATCCTCGCCGACAGGGAGGGAGTGTTCGAAGAGAACTATATTGAGTTGCCCCCAGTCGATGTGTGTTTTTCAAGCTGTACGGGCGACCAGTTCTGGTTCGGATCCACAATCAGCTTCGCGCCTGTCGCTATTTCATTTGCGATCCGCGCAGGATCGAGCCCTCTGTCGCTGTCTTCGACGGAGATCCTACGCATCTTGAAAGAGCTGGGGTATAAGTATTTCCGTGCCGGTTGCGACCGGTCTGGCCGCCGACCGTTCGTATTGCCGATAAGAACCTGATCCGCCTGTATCGGTGAGGCAGAGACGACACTGCGTCTTATGAAGTAAGTCCCAATCCCTCCTGCATGCGCCCGCCCTAGGTAATGAGCCATTCTCTAGAGACAGAACCTGGTGACACAACATTTCTGTCAGCGAGGGTATCTTTGGCCGGAGGCTTCTTCATCCTACTCAATAGAATCCTGGCTCAAATCCTATGGAGGGGGGAGGAGAATGCTGCCATATCTGGCGGAATAGCTTTAAACTGCACAAAAAACGTCATATTTTTATATAATGCCGCAATAATTGCTTTTAAAATGAAAATAATGCTGCATTAATCTAAGCAAGAGGGCGCCAATGCACATCTATACAGTGTGCACGAGGGAACAGCGGCTCGAGTTTGGAGGACGAAAAAGCAAATGAAACAGATGAAGCTGACCACAGCGATAGCCATGATCATGCCATTGATGGCTGTACCGGCTTTCGCGCAGGATGCATCCGAAGCGGCGGATGAAGAGTATGTTGCCGAAACCATCGTGGTGACGGCATCTCGGCGTGAAGAAAATCTACAGGATGTTCCGGCATCGGTGAGTAGCACTGATCCGCAAGTGCTTATTGAGGCAGGTAAAACCAGCATCAAGGACATCGTGGAGCTGACACCTGGTGTTTATGCTGAAGACATTGGACGTCCGGGAGCGACACGTATGTCTGCGCGCGGCATTCCACAAATCGGTAATACCGCCGTTTTTGGAATTTATTTGGATGATACGCCGCTAACGAGCAGCAGCTCCTTCACGTCTGGTGCGACATTCATACTGGACGGCTTGCTGCTGGATCTGGAGCGCGTTGAAGTTGTCAAAGGCCCGCAGGGTACGCTTTTCGGGGCATCTGCACTTTCGGGGATTGCCCGTTACATCACCCGGGAGCCGGCGCTTCAGGAGATGCGTGGGTCTGTTTCAGCAGATGTGAGCTGGACCAATGAAGGCGAGATGAGCAATGTTCTGAGTGCGCGTGTCAGCGCCCCTCTGGTGAAGGACAAGCTTGGGATTACGCTATCAGGTTACCGCCAGGAATTTGGCGGATATGTCGACCAGTATGATAACACGGGTAATCTGCTCGCGGAGGATATTGATTCCTCCGAGGTCGAGGCATACGCGGCGGACATGTTGTTCCGTGCGAATGAGAGGATGGATTTCCGTCTCAAGTACATTCACCAGAAGACCACGGCAGATGCAGGGTCACGTGTAAGGCTGGAATCACTCACCTCTGACAACTCACCGCTCGGTACGTTTGGAACGACGGCTCAGCGGGAACCGATGAATTACGAATACGACATTGTATCGGGTACATTCGATTACGATTTCGACTTCGCGACGTTTACATCCACGACCAGCAAGTCTGAATACTCAGTCGATACGCGGTCTGATGAATCTGCATCGGCAATTCAGGTTGACTATATTTTCGGCCTCACACCTGGCACCACCAAGTCATTGACGAACATTATCGGCATTTCTTCGGAGCGGTTCACTCAGGAATTCAAGCTGACATCAGACTCCAACAAGAAGCTGGAATGGATTCTCGGAGCGTTCTACGTCAAGGAAGAAGGTACCAATAGTCAGGAATTGATTGTTGTACCGGAAACGCCCATCAAGCTTTTCAACAGCTATTTTCCGAACGATTATGAAGAATATGCGATCTTCGGTGATGTCACCTATTATCTGACGGATCAGTTGGATGTGACAGTGGGCGCCCGCCTCAGCGAAAATGAAGTCGGTCTCGTTTTTAAGGGGGAAGGTTTGCTGGTTGTTGGCCCAAATCCCCCCATTTCGATAAATGACAGCGTGAAGGATACGGTGGATACGTATCTGTTTACGGGGCGCTACAGACCAACGGATGACCTGTCTCTCTATGCCCGTATTGCCAATGGTTATCGTCCTGCGTCCCCGAACATCCCGCTTGCCGATCAATCGACTGGTGAAGTCATTACATTCCCGGTCGTTGAGTCGGATTCGGGCTGGAGCTATGAAGTAGGGGCAAAGGGCAAGCTTCTGAATGGCCGCGTGAATTATGATGCTGCGATCTGGACGGTGGAGCTGGACAAAGTTCAATCTCCGCTCATCGCCAACGGTATCAACACGCTGCAAAATGCCGAGAGTGGTCTTGAGGCATATGGCATTGATGCCGCTATGCAATTCAAGCCAACTTCTGCTTTTGAGATCGGTGCGACTTTCTCCTACGCCCAGAGCGAACTTAAGGAAGATGAGCCCGGTTTTGGCGGAGTTAAAGGTGAGCAATTGCCAATGGTTCCCGAGTACAAGGCAGGGCTTCAATGGCAGTACACTCATGATCTGACGCCGGACTGGACTGGTAGCTTCAGCGGCAGTGTCGTGTACACGGGCGAGCAGACATCACGTTTCGCTGTGCCAAGAGCGACCTTTGCGGGCAAGCTGGATGCCCGGACAATCACGGATGTGAGCTGGAACGCGACAAACGGCTCCGTGCGCGTAGGTCTCTACGTCAAGAACCTCTTTGATGAGCGTGCCTTGTCCACCCGCACAGACACAGATGTAAACTTTGACAATGTCTACACAACCGGTCTGGACAGCTCGACAGGTATCTATGTTCGCCCACGTACGATTGGTGTGAACGTCGGATACTCGTTCTGATCATCTTCAAAGTGGCGACCCTGAGGATCGCCACTTTTTTGATTCATACGGTTCTCGCATCGTCATGCCTGAGAACATAAACTCTTGATGAATTGGGTATTGGGTTGAAGTACGACGTCAGCATTCACAGGGCCGTATGGCCCTTCATAACACCCTTCCGAATTTCCGGGAAAGAATTTCGGCAATCTGAAACAGTTGTCCTGGAAATTGGGTGCGAGGGAAAGATTGGTCGCGGGGAAGGCGTTGGGGTCTATTACCTCGACGATACTGTAGAGACGATCCGGAATGAGTTGGAGAAAGTGCGTTCTGATATTGAACGCGGGGTAACACTTGAAGAGGCGCAGCAATTGCTGCCGCCGGGCGGTGCACGGAATGCTCTGGACTGTGCGCTCTGGGATCTGGAAGCGCAACGAACCGGAAAATCTATCTGGGAGCTGACGGGTATTGCCCCAAAGGCGGAGACCCGCACGGTTTATACTATTGGCATAGAGGAGACGCCGGAAGAGATGGGTCGCAAGGCCGGTGAGGCCGCTGCCTATCCTATCCTGAAAATCAAGCTGGATGCTAAAGAGCCTATTGAGCGGTTGACGGCCATCCGGTCTGCCCGCCCCGATGCGATCTTGGTTGTCGACGCAAATCAGGGTTTTTCTGCTGAGCAGCTGGAGGAGATTTTGCCAGGGATGGCTGAGCTTGGAGTTGCCATGCTGGAGCAGCCCTTGCCAAGAGGGGACGATGATGCCCTGGAGACCATGGTGTCCCCCATTGATGTCTGTGCGGATGAGAGCTGCCTGCATACGGGGGAACTGCCGGCTGCCCTTTCAAAGTACAGCATGATCAATATCAAGTTGGACAAGACCGGCGGTCTTACGAATGCGATAAAACTAGCGCGCATGGCGCGAGAGGCTGGCAAAAAAGTCATGGTTGGGAACATGAGCGGGACATCACTTTCCATGTGCCCCAGTTTCGTGATTGCGCAGCTTTGTGACTTTGTTGACATTGATGGCCCACTTCTTCTGAGCTCGGATTATCTTGGCGGGTTGTCCTATTCAGGGGCGCAAGTGAAGGCCCCGAACGGCAGCTTCTGGGGTAATATGCATCTGTCACCAGGTGGCGCGCAGGCGAAGTAGGAGACTAATATGAAGAAGCTGCTGAACACATTTTTCGCAGTCGGACTAATGTCGGTCATCCAGGCTTGCGCCTCAAGTGTCGCGGTAGAGGAATTTTTCTCAAATGACGCGCAGGCTTATGACATTGTGATCCTGAACGGCAGGGTCATTGACCCTGAAAGCGGATTGGATGCGGTACGCAATGTAGGCATAACGGGGGATGAGATATCCATCGTGACAGATGCTGCCATAACAGGCGCGTATATGGTCGATGCCAGCGGCAAAGTCGTCGCACCGGGATTTATTGACTATCACGCACATGGCCAATCCATCATGTCCGGTCGTACCCAGGCATTTGACGGGGTCACGACGGCGCTGGAACTGGAAGCGGGTATCATGCCCGTTTCAGACTATTATGACCGGCTTGCGAGAGAAGGGCGGCCCATCAATTATGGTGCCTCTGTCAGCTGGGCGGCTGCGCGAATTTCGGAAAAGACCGGGGCTGAGCCTGTTGCCGATTTCAGCTTTTTCCAAAACAGTCTTAAGGAACGTTCGTGGCAGGAAGAACTGGCAGACGAACAGGAACTGGCGGGTATTATCAGCCGCGTCGAGGAGGGCCTTGATCAGGGAGGGCTCGGCATCGGATTCCTGCTTGGCTATGCCCCTGCTACGGGCCGCAAGGAATATAATTTTGTGAACCGTGTTGCGGCCGAGCATGGTGTCCCGACTTACACGCATGCCCGTTTCCTTTCAACGATCGAACCTCAAAGCTCGTTTGAGGGATTTGAGGAAATGATCGCTGTGTCGGCTTCGACCGGCGCGCATATGCACATCTGTCACCTCAATAGCCTCAGCCTGCGCGATATCGATGACATTGTGGAGCTTGTCGATGGCGCGATTGGGCAGGGCGTGAACATCACGGTTGAGGCCTATCCGTATGGTGCAGGCGCCACCAGCATTGGGGCTGCGCTGTTCCGCGGGCCTCAATGGCAGGAACGTCTTGGTGGCGTCAAAAAGACAGATTTTGTCTCCGTGAGGGGACAGTTGGACGAGGAATCCTTTGATGAATTGCAAGCCGATGCGCCGGGCACACCGGTCATCGTGCATTTTATGAACCCGGAGACAAACCCGGCGCATCAGTCTGTAATTGACAAGTCCGTGCTCTATCCGGGTGGATTGATTGCCTCCGATGGGGGCGATTGGCTCGCACCGACAGGAAAGCCTTATGATGGCGAGACTTGGCCTGTGCCAGCTGAGGCCCTGAACCATCCGCGCAGTGCTGGCACCTTCTCCAGATTTCTTCGGCAATATGTGCGAGAGCGCGAGGCCATTTCTCTGCTCGATGCGATCGCAAAGATGAGCTATCTGCCAGCCAAATATATGGAGGACTCTGTTCCTGCCATGGCGCGTAAAGGACGCATTCAGGCTGGGGCCGATGCAGATATTGTGGTGTTTGATCTGGCGAGTGTTTCCGATAAGGCAACCTATCTTGACCCGGCTCATCTCTCTGAGGGGTTTGAGTATGTATTTGTAGCTGGCACACCACTGATTGCTGAAGGCGAGCTGGACACAAGCGTTTTGCCTGGGCGTCCTATCCGCCGGCCAGTCAGACATGAAACAGCCGGTATGGTACAAGATTGATGCAGGAGTTGAAGATGAAAAAGAGCTTTATGAATGGCCTGCTGGTTGCCTTCGCGCTGCTGTTTGGCTGTCTGGCCCAGGCACAGACTCAGATGGACGTTCCGGCCAGTGATGCTGCGGTTACGGAGACTGCTACGCAGCAGACTGAAGGGGACAGGTCGGTTGCAGAACTGGAAGCCTATGTCGATGGCGTCGTTGATATGGGTATGCTTGATTTTGACTATCCGGGCGTCACGCTTTCTATCGTGAAGGATGGCAAGCCAATTCTCATAAAAGGATATGGCTATGCCGATCGGGAGAAAAAAATTCCCGTCGATCCATATAAGAGTGGCTTTTACATAGGCTCTATTACCAAAACCATGACGTTCACATCGGTCATGCAGTTGGCAGAGCAGGGGCTGGTCGATATTGATGCGGACGTAAATACCTATCTCACAACATTCCAGTTTCCTGAATCCAAATTTGGCCCAATCACATTGCGTTCCCTGATGGCGCACCGGGCCGGATTTCAGGAGGTTGCTAGGGGAATGTGGGTGCTGGACCCGACCAACATTCAGACAATGGGAGATTGGCTCAAGGACAATATCCCTGAACGCGTCTTCCCGGTTGGCGAGCTAACGGCTTACTCAAACTATGGCGCGGCTCTGGCGGGCTATATCGTCGAGGAAGTCAGTGGCGAGCAATATCAAGACTATGTCGAAGAGCATATCTATAAACCGCTGGGTATGACGCATACCACAGCGCGCCAGCCCCTTCCGGAAGGCACGCCCGGCGCAATGTCTCGTAGGCTCAAGGAAAACCTTGCCTCTGTTTATTCCCATACGGAAGGATATGAGAAGAAGGAAGATCATGATGTGATCGTCCCGGTGGCGGCGGGGTCTGTCACCTCCACTGCGTCTGATATGGCGCGCTATATGCTCGCACACTTGAATGGTGGTGAGCTGGATGGTGTACGCATTTATTCGCCGGAAACGGCGGCAAAGATGCATCAGAAACTGTATGATGATCGTCCTGTCTCCGATTACTATCATGCCTTCCGGACTACGGACATCCGTGGCTACGAGACCATGGGGCACACAGGAGCGACATTTACTTCTTTCTCTTCTATCCTGATGGTTCCTGAACTTGATATGGGCGTATTTGTGTCCGTCAATGGCGGGTCAAACAATGTTGGTCCTTATGAGATTAGTGAACGGATAATAATCCACATGATCGGGGACCGTGCGCGCAATCAGCGCTCCCCGATTGAGTTGTCTCAAGAAGAGCTGCAGGCATATGCTGGCAGCTATCAAACCACACGCCGTTTCTTCAAGGACTTCGTGAAGGCTTTGACGGCAAGCAGCCTTAAAGTGTCTGTGACCGACAATGACACGCTGCTTATCCACGGAAGTGAGTATGTGCCTCTGGGCAACAACAAGTTCGAGAACAGGGAAACAGGCATGCTTCTCATGTTCGAGACGAATGAAAAAGGAGACGTCGACGCTTTCTACTCGGATTATGGAAGCCTTTACCAGCGCGTAACGGGGGCTACAGACGTCAACCAGCTGTATCTGGCCTTGGGTCTACTGTTCCTGTTTTCGCTGTTCCAGCTTGTGGCGGCCTGGAAGCGTCGCTCCGATCCTCCGATCACGAACACTTCTGTCAAGCGGATTTCCTTGTCCCTTGTTGCGGCAGCAGGTCTTGCTATGGGGACTTTGGTGGTAGGCGCTATCTCTATCGTCAATCTGGTGTCCCTCGGCAATGAGGCCATGTTCGTATATCCAAGCGTCGGTGTGATCATTTTCATGACCGGCATATTGCTGCTTTTGCTTCTGACTGTGGCTCTTTTCATTGGAGCGTATCCTGTCATGCGGTCGGGGGAGGTCTCGATCTGGAGGAAGACACACTATGCCATTTATCTTCTTGTTCTGGTCTATTTCTTCCTGCAGGCCAGTAACTGGGACATGATCGGATATAATTTCTGGTAGCTCTGCGGTTCACGCATTTTCAGCACAGAAGGGTTGTTCAGACCATCAGGCCTGAGCAACCAATTCTGTGTAAGGGGATATTTCTTCGCGTGTGGGCATGCTGCCCCTGAAAGGCTGCCGCTGCGTGAAAAGCTAAATGTCCAGGTTTTTCGCGTAGAGAGGTTCCTGAAAGAATATGGAGGTCAGGATTCTCTGCTCGGTCTGATAGAGTGACTCACTCAGCATGTTCTTCACGCGGGCCGGATCTCCGTGGCGCAGCTGTTCTATCTGCTCATGGCCTCGCACATTAAACGGCAGATCACCTGTCCTCTTAACGTAAAGCCAGTAAATCCGTTTGGCGACATCTTCCAGGAGATGCGCCCATTTCAAAGCCAGCGGATATTGTACGCCGGAAACCAGAACTAGATTATAGGCACTGTTCAGATGCAGCAGGTTCAGGATGTCCTGCTCATTGTCTGGTGAGAAAGTTGCTTTGGAAATTTCCCGGTTGATGCGTTCCAGTTCGGAGAAATCGACAAAGGTCAGAGACTCCGAAGCGAGGTCCGGGATCAGCATTTTGCGGAGCGCGAAATTCTCCTTGATGCTGAGCACTGTGAGCGGAGACACTCGGGTGATCCGCGGTGATATAGAGATCAAAAAGCCCTGCACCGTCAGCTGCTCCATAAGACTGCGCGCAACTGTACGCGTCGTATGAAACATTTCAGTCAGGACAAGCTCTGTCACCTTCTGCCCAGGCGCAAGTCTCTGGCAGATGATCGCCTCTTTGACCTGACGTTGCAGATCCTCATGCGCGTCAAAGTCCGCGTTCATCTCACTTTGTTCGGATTTTGAATTAGTGGCCAAGCTCTGGAGATCTCCCAATCAAGACTGGCGATGAAACCACAAGAATCCTAACAAAGAAAGATACGCGAACGGAACCGCTTACATCATTTGCAGTCTATCTATCAGAGGATCTGTTCCATCAATGATTGGGTCGACACAGGGCAGATCGTACTGATCGGACAAGGATTTTAGATAATCCTCCCGCTGCTCGGCTGGCAGTTTCGATGTATTGATGCTGATGCCTACGCAAATCGCTTTTGGGTTCACGCGCCTGGCCAATTCCAGATTCCTGGCGATGACATTCTCAATGCTGGGAAGTTCAAAGTCGGACCAGCCCGATACATGCGTTCTGTTGGCTTCATGGCAAACAACAATGGCGTCCGGTTGCGAGCCGAGCAGCAGGCCATGGCTGACAGGTGCGTAGGCGGGATGGAATATGGCTCCCTGACCCTCGATCACATCCCAATGGTCGGCATCATTCTGCGGGGAAAGCAGCTCTGCTGCACCAACCAGGAAGTCTGATACAACTGCATCAATCGGAATGCCGGAGCCTGCGATCATGATGCCGGTTTGACCACTCGCGCGAAAGGTGGCTTTCAAGCCGCGGGCCTGCATGTCTTTCTGCATTTGGAGCGCGGTGTACTTTTTGCCCAGTGCGCAGTCGGTGCCAACTGTCAGCACACGCTTGCCCGAGCGTTTTTGACCTGTCCCGATCGGCAGGTCTTTTGGAGGGATACGTACATCAATGATCCTTGCGCCACCTTCGGCAGCTGCCTTGGCAAGAGGTTCAATCGAGCTCAGGGGGCTGTGCAGGCCCGCGACAATATCCATACCATTGGAAGCGGCTTCAGTGGCAACTTGCAGAAGGGCTTCGGAGATACCGCCGCCTATTTGCGCGGTACCGACCACGAGTGAGCCCGCCCCCTGTGCTACGGCCTCTTCAATGGTTAGATCCGGAAGGCCTAAGTCGACTGCAGAGGTGTCATTCCGGAATTGTCCCAGGCACATATCCTTGCGCCAATAGGCGATGCCAGCCCCAGTCTTGGCATAGGTCGCGCGTGTTTCATCGCCAACATAAATCAGATAAGGCGGCTTCAGCATCAGGACAGAAGCCGTGCTGGAGTTTGAGGCATTTCCGGAATTGGACTGTATCTTAGAGGCAGGCATAAGGATCTCTATCTGATTTCGAGTAAACTGGAGCGAAGACGTCCCAGATGCTCTTAAGATCATATTATGGAGACCTTATCTACAAATATATAATTATAATGCTGCATTAATGGCCGTTTTGGGGGCGCCAGAGCCCATTCATGGGATAGTGCGCAGATCTGAGGCAGCCGGGGCATGGTCCTCTCCATAAGGCCAACTCATCCTTGAAGAGGCCATTATGGGGGCACACGATCAGGCGCGCATGATTATCTCATATTTTGAAAACATTCTGCCTCAGCCACTTCATGAAGGAAGGCTGAGGCAATAATCATATTTAGTCCCAATTCTCGATCTGGCTGGCTTTCATCCAGCAGGCATGAAAGCCAGAGGGCACGCGGCGGGGAAGGGTGATCCGGGTAACCGGGCCTTTGCTGATGTCCAAGGCATCGAAAACCTGCAATTGCTGGACATGTGTCTTGTTGTTCCAGACAAAGGTGATGACATACCCATGGTCTTCTGTTTGCTGATCATCGGCTGGAGCAAACCAGGGCTCGCTATACCAGCAATCATCTTCCCCATCTGACCAAGCACCGACGCATTCTCCCGTATCAGTGTTGTACTTCCGCAGGCCTGTCCAGCGAAGCACCATCGGGTCGTGATCGACCAGATAGCCCCATTTGGTATAGCGCCCTGTCTTGGCGCTATCATAGGTCGGGAATTCAACATTCCTGTCCGGGTCGAGGCATGCTTCCGTGGCTTCGCCCGTTTTCATATTCATGCGGTAAGACCACAGCCGCGCATCCATCTGAAGCTGTGCGATGCGCTTGGCCGTCTTTGCCTCATCAATTTCGCCAGTCTCTTTCAGGCTGGGCATGTAGCGGCACGCGATCATGACGACTTCGTCGCCATCCTCCCAGCAATTTACGACGTGATAGATGAAGCAGGGGGAGAATTCGAACCAGCGGATTTCATCGCCTTTCCCGTAGCGCGGAATGACGCCAAGACGGGCCGGGAGGGAGGCATCAAAGCGGATCTTGTGCCGGCCCGCGCGCAGCGCCTCCTCATCATGATACACTGGTAAATCGTGCAGAATGGAGTAGTGCTCCGTAATGCCCATATCATGCGGCAGGCGATCGCCCGGCAACCCGACAGGGGTGGTGTGAACCAGCTTTCCATCCTTGTCGACTACGCTATAGGTCATGTGTGGTGCGGTATCGAAATAGTCGAAAAAGATAAGTTCGCCTGTTACTTCGTCGACTTTTGAATGTGCTGACATGCCGTTGCCCGGCTCGCTCACATAGTCTGCAGTAGAGACTGTTTCCAAGGTAATGGGATCGATCAGATAGGGCACGCCAGACAGGTACCAGCTGGCGACGGCCTTGCCTGAATGTCCGATAATGTCTGTGTTCGCCGTATCAGCAAGTACCTTGTCAGTCCGGCCCTTCAGCGTCTGCACGATGCCCCAATGAGTTTCTTCTCCCTGTAGGTCATCCTCGATCCAGTCTGCGGTGCGGATCCATTTGTTGCGATACGTAACCTTGCCTTTGCGGAATTCTGCAGCATGTATCATGCCGTCACCGTCAAAGGCGTGATAGTCGCCCTTGGGCTCAAAGCGCGGGTTTGGACCATTGCGCAGGTAAACACCGTTCAGGTCCGTGGGTATTTTCCCTTCGACCTGAAGATTTGTCATGACAGTCTCATCGAAGATGGGGGCGAAGGGGCCGGTCAGCATGGGGCCGTGCGAGTCGCCGAACGGGGCCTCGGGATCCTTGAGCAATAGGGGCATGGGTCTCTCCAAGTCAAAACACTATGCTGACTAGGAACCATAATGGGTATGATTATGCAATTAAGTGGGAATACCTATGCCACTGGGGAGCGTTCAGATTTTTGGGAGAGCAAACTCAGTCAATGAGGAGGTATCACGACTGATACCAAATTGCGCTACCTCTGGAGGTCTAGCTACGGCTTACTTGCTGACCGCGATAGAATGCCCGCATGTCATCGGTCGCAACCGCGCGGATGATCTCATCATCCGGGATTGCGTGTCCGGCAGAATAGAGTGCGTGATTGTATGCGCCATCCGGCAGGTTCGCCTGCTCCAGCACAGTCATGGGCAGACGATAAGGGATGATAAGATCAAACCGGCCAGTGAGAAGCAGCAGACGGAAATCTGGTTTCTTTGAGACCATCGCTTCGACAACGCGATCCAGTCTTGCTGGCGTTTGGGTAATTGCGTGGTTCCACTTTTGGTTCGCTTCAAGCGGATTGCGCTGATAAATGTTTTTGGAGCTGTAGCCGAGTTCTTCATTCAGGAGACTGAGGATCGCTTCATGCAGATCGTAACCGTCTGCCTGGCTCATGAGAGATGAATCGTTGCCCTCTTTCGGTACAGGGTAAGAGCCACGCGCATCTGACATTTTGGTCAAAAGGCCGTCCGAGGCCAGAAGAGTTTTTGAGAATTCCTGTGTTGATATGCGATAGCCCTGGCGAGCGATCAGTTCTGGCGACAGGCCGATGAAGTCTGAAAGCTGCGCTGCCAGCGCCTGCTTTTCAGCATCGGAAAGTGTTTCGAGCGAACCTAGCGCGGCGGCATATTGAGAATTGGCGTATTCTGTCGCCATATCTGCAACTGTATCCACAGAGTGTTGAGTATAGGCGCCTTTTCCATACCATCGTGCTACAGCGGCAAGCGTGGGCAGGCTGATGACCTGCATATCGATACCATCCATCTGATCAGACCCTGTAGGGTCCACAGTCGGGCTAATGAGAATACAGCCGGCGATGTTTACCGGATTTTCGCGCAGGCCGAGGATACGCAACAGTTGTGCGGTGCGTGTGCCGCCATAGCTTTCGCCGGCAATATAGACCGGAGATTTCTGGCGCTTGTGACGTTTTAGCCAGTCCTCGATATAAGCTGCAACACCCGCTGCGTCCTGCTCTACGCCCCAATATTCAGGTTTTGCGTCATCCGTGAAGAAACGGCTGTATCCTGTGCCCGGGGCATCAATAAAGACGAGGTCGGAGCAGTCTATCGGGCTGTCCTCATTGTTGACGATGGAAAAGCCGCGATCATTTTCGGTTGGGGCAAATTTTCGGGGTGAGAGTGTGCTGTGAAGTGGCCAGCTTGCGCCGCCTGGCCCGCCATTGAAGAAGAAGGTAACGGGTCGCTCAGCGGTTTTCTGGTTCTTGGTGATATAGGAGGCACCAAATATGGTCGCGCGCGCTTCGCCAGAAGAATTACGCAGAACCGTCTCCTGTGCTTCGGAGATATAGGGCACGCGAATGCCGCGAACATAGGCAACCGCCTCCTTGCGGGCTATGGGAATGGTGGCCGGTTCTGCGGCAAAAGCCGAGGGAATAAGCGGCGTTGTTGCAGTCGCGCCCATGGCCAGCAAGATCGTTCGGCGGGAGAGTGTGGCAGCAGATTCAGTCATTTCATGAGTACCCTTAAGCTGGCAATGTGGGGCAAAGGTGCGGGGTGATCAGCGCAGCACGCCGTCTTTTCGCGCAATCTCCAGATAGCGTTTGCCCAGTAACTCACCCCGTGTGGTGATGTTCTGCTCACGTCCGTTTATGAAAACGTAAGCGGGATGAGACATGGCTTCGAGTGGGTCGCCATCCCAGATGACGATATCCGCACGTTTTCCCTCTTCAAGAGAGCCCGTCTGATCCGCGATGCCTGCGATTTCCGCGCCATGGATTGTAAGGGCAATTAGGGCATCGCCATAGCTGAGGTCCGTATAGCCGACCAGTCGGCCTACTACCGAGCGTGGGCTTCGGATGTACCAGAAGGGGCGCCCATGAACGGCTTTGAAGCCGACTTTAACCCCCGCTGCGATAAGACGTGCCGCATTTTCGTTCGTGGTGTATTTGCTCGACAGGTCGCCAGGAACATTGACTTCCGGGTCTACGATCACCGGGATATTTGCGGCAGCGATTTGGTCTGCAACAGTCCATCCTTCATTGGCGCCAAGGAGGACAAGATCGATCCCTTCGGCTTTCGCGATGTCGATCATGTTGAGAATGTCCGTCGCATTATGAACGTCCACCAGGAGAGGCTCCTTGCGATCTGCAACGCGCGCCAGCGCCTCCAGGTCAAGCGGTGACAGCCCGAGGCTGGTGGCTGACCGTGACAGTTCCCGCTTACGGGACTTCGTATAGGAGCGAGCTTCCTTCAAGGCTGAACGGAAAAGTGCAATCTCGGAAGGACGGCCGCCGCCAACCTTGCTGGCGCCAGACGTGCCGGCCACCATTACAATGCCTGCGCTTGTCCGCAGGATCATGTCTTCGTCTTCTGCAAGGGCGACACTGGTGGACGTTCCTGCGAACATGCGTGGATCAGCTGCAGAGCCTGTCCAGAGATCAGGGGTCACGAGCGCGCCGGTGACGCCCTCAGACTTCGCCACGACAATCTGTGGGTCATCCGGGTTGAGAGCATATCGAACATCATATGCCGCCGTGACATAAGGATTATTCGTAGAGCTGTCGTCCAGTGAGCCATAGCTGGGCAGATTGCTGATCCCCAATGAGGTACCGGTCATGATGAAACCCGGCATGACAACCTGTCCGTGTGCATCAATCACCTTTGCGTCGGAGGGGATACGAAGCCTTGTACCGATCGAGATGATCTTGTCTTGGTCGAAAACAATGGTGCCATTCTGGATTTCGCCGTCTGGCCCCATGGTCAGGATGTGGGCGTTTGTAATCGCGGTTGTCTCAGCGATGGAGACCGGAACGAGCGCAATACTGGCCAGACAGGCCGCAATAAGAGGTTTCACAAGGCTCATTGGGTATCTCCCTTGTCCGAAGGGGTGATTTCATAATCAGACAGCGGCGCAGCAGATGCATCTGAGCGGTCGAAGACTTCGACGCCGTCAATGAAGACCTTTTCAGGGTGCGCGTAAGAGCTGAATGGATTGGCGCTCCAGATTACAACATCCGCCATTTTGCCGACTTCCAGTGTGCCGGTTTCTTTTTCGAGCCCCAGAATTTTGGCCGGATAATACGTGATCCAGCGGATGGCATCTTCCTCGTTCACGTCCAGTCCGGCGCGCTGGCCTGCGGCGAGGGAGCGGGCGGCATCGATGTTGAGGTGCTGGCCTGTTTCATCGGAGTCCGACGTCACCGCGACGCAAACGCCTGCTTCGCTCAGCATCGGAATGCTGAGGGAGGAGAAGTCATAGGCTTCCATCTTGAAGCCGCCCCAGTCCGGGCCCCATCCTGCGATGCAGGTATCGGTCTCCTTCAGTGTCCCCATGATCTTGTAGGCTTCTATCGCATGATGGAAGCTCGACACTTTCACATTGTATTCCTTCGCCGTGATCAGGACGTTCGTCATGTCCTCGGCGCGGTAGCAGTGGGTATTGATGCGAACATCTCCGGTGATGCCACCCGCGATCGAGTCCAGCTGGAAGTCCCGGGCTGGTGCGGCCGCATCACTGTCGATGTTTTCGTCTGCGAGCTTGTCTGCATAGCCAGTCCAGTCTTCGACATATTTGGCCGCATCGGCGAAATATTTCCGCATCATCGCCATGAGGCCGGACCGTCCCATAGGTGCGCGGTTCTGCGCACCATAGACCCGTGTCGGGTTCTCACCGCAGACCATCTTCAGGCCATACTTGGCACCCGGAAATTTCATGCCCTGTATTGTCGTCGACGGAACCATTTTCAGGATCGCCGTACGTCCGCCAAAGATATTGGCAGAGCCCGGAAGCACCTGAATGGTTGTCACACCCGCATTGCGAAGACGCGGATATACCGGGCTTTGGGGCCACAGGCTGAATTCTGCAAACATCTCTGCGGTGTTTGGTCCAGTCATCTCATTGAGACCATCTTCAACACCAGGCACAGCAGCCGTACCGGCATGCGAGTGGGCGTCGATGATGCCCGGCGTTACCCATTGGCCAGAGGCATCAATGACCTGCCAGCCATCTGGAAC
>Ga0070726_10002250_pt1 | contig 17648 bp, 18 predicted proteins | sample tdAd471_FD_67275 | JGI IMG/M metagenome (GOLD analysis project Ga0070726, IMG submission 67275) | Marine sediment microbial communities from the Atlantic coast under amendment with organic carbon and nitrate - tdAd47.1 | ecosystem: Environmental > Aquatic > Marine > Coastal > Sediment | place... | reverse complement strand
ACCGGTCGGCAAAGGCGACCGAGGTGACATGGCCGTCATCGGACAGGATGATCTTGCGTTCCGGCAGGTCAAGGTTCAGCGGCTGGCGCTTGGCACGGGCGCGAACCAGGGCGCCATAGGCATCGAACAAGGGGGTGATGACAGTGTCCATCAAGGGGGCACAGGCCGCATCGGGCGCGCCGTCCCGGGCGGTCTGCACCTGAAGATAACTGAGCGACGCCTGCGAGCACATCAGCGCGCGGGTAAAGCGATGGCCGACCTTTTCGCCCTGGGCGTCAATCACCATCCGCACGGCAAGACAGGCCCGGTTGACCCCTTCATGCAGCGAGCAGAGATCGCCCGATAATGCATCGGGCAGCATCGGCACGACCCGGTCAGGGAAATAGCAGGAATTGCCGCGTTTTCGGGCCTCGCGGTCAAGGGCGCTGCCGGGGGGCACGTAATGGGCGACATCGGCGATGGCGACCCAGATTACATGGCCGCCGGGATTTTTCGGATCGTCGTCAGCATGGGCCCAGACCGCATCGTCATGGTCCCGCGCATCCGCCGGGTCGATGGTGATCAGCGGCAGATGGGTCAGATCCTCACGTTTGGCCAACGGGGCTGGCGCGGCCTGTTCGGACTCCAGCAGCACAGCGTCGGGAAAGGCATCCGGGATGCCGTGGGCATGGATCGCAAACAGCGAGACCGAGCGCGGCGCCATCGGGTCGCCCAGCACGCGGGTGATCCGTGCGCGCGGCAGACCCATACGGGATTTCGGGCCGGATTGTTCCGCCTCGACCAGATCGCCGTCCTTGGCGCCTTCTTCGGCGCCATCGGGCACCAGCCATTCCCGGTCGTTTTTCTTGTCGATGGGCAGGATCCGCCCGCCTTCCGCGCTTTGCCGATAGAGGCCCAGAATGGTCCGGGGGCCGGTTCCAATCACCCGGATGATCCGCCCCTCGAACCGGTAATCCCCGCTGTCATGATCCGCGATGCGGGCCAGAACCCGGTCGCCCCGGCCCGGCGCTGTCGCCCCGGTTTTCTGGACGATCAGCACCTTTGGTGCCTCGCCCTCGCCCGTCCAGTTGTCGGGATGGGCCAAGAGATCGCCATGATCATCCGGGGCGTCGATTTTCAGAACGGTCACGGGCGGCAGGCCGTCCGGGGCGACCGGACCGCGGCGCGGCATCTCGCCCGCCGCGCGCATATCGCGCAGCATCTGTTTCAATTCGGTCCGGGCGGCGCCCTTGACGTTGAAGGCTCGCGCGATGTCGCGTTTGGAGGCCTGGCCGGGATTGTCTTTGATCCAGGCGAGGATCTCGGTTCTAGAAGGGAGGCTCATGGCCCCGGCTTAGCACGCCGCCAGAGGGCCGTCATGGGAATTCGACCGGCCGGACACCCACCGACGCGGGCGCGCGCGCTCAGTCAAACAGGGCCAGTTGTGCACCAATGGCGAGGGGCACGCGAAACTGTCTGCAATCAAGCGGCACCAGCGGCTGGTCGAGGTCCAGGCTGCGCGACGCGCGGGCAAACCGACGGGCGATGATCCTTGCATGGACCCCCTCGCCCCGCATCCGGCGATGCCATTCGGACGCGTAATCCGCACCTCCATGCATTTCCCGCACGCGCGCCATCACCTTGGCAGCACGCGCCGGGGCCTGTTCGGCCAGCCAATCCTGAAACAATGGCGAGACCTCGCGCGGCAGGCGCAGCATGATCCAACTGGCAGCACTGGCCCCGGCATCCTTGCCCGCCTGCAACAGCGTCTCAATCTCATGATCGGTGAGGCCCGGGATGATCGGCGACGTCATCAGCCGCACCGGAATGCCCGCGTTCGCCAATGTCTCGATCACCTTCAGGCGTCGGGCCGGACTGGGCACGCGGGGTTCCAAACGGCGGGCCAGTTCCCGATCCAGCGTCGTCACCGAAACCCCGACTTGAACCAGCCCCCGCGCCGCCATCGGGGCAAGAATGTCGAGATCCCGCTCGATCAGAATACCTTTGGTAACGATGGCCACAGGGTGGTGAAACCGGGCAAGGACCTGTAAACAGGCACGCATGATTTCCCGTTCTTTTTCAATCGGCTGATAGGGGTCCGTGTTGGTGCCAATGGCAATCGGCGCCACCGTATAGCCGGGGGCGCGCAACTGTTTGTCCAATATCTCGGGCGCCTTTGGACGGGCAATCAGATTGGTTTCGAAATCCAGCCCCGGCGACAAACCGAGATAGGCATGGGTCGGCCGGGCAAAGCAATAGATGCAGCCATGCTCGCACCCGCGATAGGGGTTGATCGACCGGTCGAACGGAATGTCTGGCGAGCTGTTGTAACTAAGGATCGCGCGCGGCACCTCGTCCCGGACATGGGTGCGGAAGGGCGGCAGGCCCTCGCCATCACCGGGCCAGTCATCGACCACAGGTTCGGTGGCCAATCTCTCGAATCGCCCGGCCTGGTTCGAGACGGCCCCACGGCCCTTCAGACGGGTCTTGTCGGCACGGAAAGCGGCGGGGTTCGGCATGGTGGCTATTTAGAACAAACACAGAACATTTACAAGCAAACCGACGAAACCACCCGCCTTGTGGCCATTTGGTCGCAGTCAAACCCGCCAATGTCGCAATTTGTCTTGTCCCTCGCGCCCATATTTCGCATTTGTCGCCAATACGTTTGGCTCGCATTGCGAAAGGTTGCGCCCATGGCCGATGAAGAAGACGACATCATCCTCTCGGAACTGTCGGATGAGGAACTTGTGCTGCAGATGCATGACGACCTTTATGACGGCCTTGCCGATGAAATCGGCGAAAGTGTGAACATCCTTTTGGAGCGCGGCTGGGCGCCCTATCGGGTCCTGACCGAAGCTCTGGTCGAAGGGATGCGGATTGTCGGCATCGATTTCCGCGATGGCATTCTGTTTGTGCCCGAAGTGCTGTTGGCGGCCAATGCGATGAAGACCGGTATGGGCATCCTGCGCCCGCTGCTGGCGGAAACCGGCGCGCCGCGTCTGGGCAAGATGGTGATCGGCACGGTCAAGGGCGATATCCACGACATCGGCAAGAACCTCGTCACCATGATGATGGAAGGTGCCGGCTTCGAAATGATGGATCTCGGCATCAACAACCCGGTCGAGAACTATGTCGAAGCCGCAAAAGAGTTTGACGCCGATTTCATTGGCATGTCGGCGCTTTTGACCACCACCATGCCCTATATGAAGGTTGTGATCGACACGATGGTCGATCAGGGCATCCGCGACGATTACATCGTCATGGTCGGTGGCGCACCGCTGAACGAGGAGTTTGCCAAGGCCATCGGGGCGGATGCATATTGCCGGGACGCCGCCGTGGCCGTCGAAATGGCGAAAGAGCTGATCGCCCGTCGCCACAACGCGATGAGTGCCTGATTGGTGCAAAATGAACAGGAACGGCCCTGCCGGGTGCGGCGGGGCCTTTTCTTTTGGAGCCTGGGACACCAAATACCTCTCATGATGCCAATGAAATATTTTCTTGCGATCCTGTTGAGCGTGATCCTTGCGGCGGCCCTGTCGGTCGGGTTTGCGGCGTGGCTGGGGCTGTTCGCGGCGCCGTCGCCAGTGACCGGGATTGCCCTTATGGCGCTGCCGGTTGTCCTTTGGGCGCTTTTGCGGAATCGGGCGGGATGAGGCTGCCGGACGACGCCACCCTGACCGAACAGGGCGCGGATCTGTCCGGGGCAAAAACAGCGCGGCTTTTGCTTTTGGCCTGCGGGGCGCTGGCGCAAGAGGTTTTGGCCCTGATCCGCATCAATGGCTGGGACCATATGGATCTGAAATGCCTGCCCGCCAAGCTGCATCTCTATCCGGAAAAAATCACCGACGCGGTGGAAAAAGCCGTTTTGGGCAATCGGGATTCCTATGGTGAGGTGTTCGTGCTCTATGCCGATTGCGGCACCGGGGGGCTTTTGGCGAAGAAATGCGCCGAACTTGGGGTGGAAATGCTTGCCGGCCCGCATTGCTATTCCTTTTTCGAGGGCAACGCGGAATTTGCCGCCCATGCCGAGCATGAGATTACGGCCTTTTACCTGACGGATTTTCTGGTTCGGCAATTCGACGCCTTTGTCTGGAAACCCATGGGGCTGGACCGGCATCCGGCGCTGCGCGATATGTATTTCGGAAATTATTCAAAGCTGGTCTATCAGGCGCAAACGAAGGACGCGGCGTTGGAGTCCCTGGCCCGGTCCCATGCCGATCGGTTGGGTCTGGACTATGAATACCGGTTCACCGGTTATGGCGACCTGGCCACGGAACTGGCCGGGAAAGCAACCTAACGCGGCGATACGGTCAGGCGAATACCGTTTTCGGCGCGGACGGTCAGATGGGCGACGGGTTTCGGTTCGGCCCCGGCGATCAGGTCAAAACGAAACGCACGCACCAGCATCGCCAACAGCAACACCCCCTCGACCATGGCAAATCCTGCGCCCGTACAGACGCGCGGACCAGCGGAAAACGGCATATACGCCTCGCGGCCTGCACGGCGACCGCTCTTGGTTTCCCAGCGGTCCGGATCAAAGTCATCGGGCGCGTCCCAAAGCCGCTCATGCCGGTGCAAATGCCAGGGCGACAGGACGATTTGCGCACCGGGCGCGATGTCGCGATCCCGGAAATGCTCCGGACAGGTCGCCGTGCGCACCATCATTGGCACCGGCGGATAGAGCCGCAATGCCTCGCGAAAGACCGACCGGGTGAAGCTGAGCCTGGAGATATCGGAAAATTCCGGCGCGCCGGTCCCGAACACTTCGGCCACCTCGGCGGCAACACGGTCCTGCACCGCCGGATCGAAGGCCAGAAGATAAAGCGACCAGGCCAGCGCCGAGGCACTGGTTTCATGACCCGCCAGAAAGAAAATCGCCACCTGATCGACCATCTCATCCCCGGAAAACCGCTCACCGGTTTCGGGATCCGCAGTGGTCATGATCTTCGTCGCCAGATCGTCCGGCGCGCGCCCCTCGGCAATGGCGGCGGCACGCGCCTCGGTCAATTGCACCAGAAACTTGCGAATGCGCCGCGACGTGGCCCGCGTCGCAGGGGCACGGAACCGAGGCAGGAAGCGCGGCAAACGGATGAAACTTGCCAGGTTCAGCAAGGGCTGGGTCCGTTGATAGGCGCGAAATTCGTGAAACACCGAATTTGCCACCTGATCTTCGATCGGGATCGAGAAGAGCGTGCGGAAAATCACGTCGGCGGCCATATGCGAGGCTTCCTCCTCCACCTCGATCTCACCGAGTTTAGAGCCCATGCGCGCCACCCCGGCAGTGGCCGCCTCGACCATGGCAGGGAAGGCTTCTTTCAGACGACCCCCTTCAAATGCCGGGTCAATGATGCGACGCTGGCGCTGCCACTCGGCACCATTGGTCACAAAGACCGAGCGGCCCAGCAAGGTCTCAAGGCTTTCGCGGATGACCTCGGATTTGGGAAAATCCATGGGGCGTTTTTTCAAAACCTCGTCGATCAGATCCGGCTGGTTCACAAGATAGGATCGAAAGAAGGGCGTTTTAAACTCAGCCATCCAGGCACGGTATAGGCGTGCCGGTTGTGAGGCGAAAATATCTTTGCGAAACAGACGGATATACCGGATCCAACCGACGTCTTCCGGGCGCGAATCGGGTTTGACCGGGCAGCCTGTCATGGCGCCATATCCTGATGCGGCGACAGGGCACGGTCGATCCGGCTGGGCGAGGCGTGCCGGCCGGCATAGCGATCGCCAAGCGACACCGGCCCGGCCGTGATCTGGAAGAAATCGTAATCTCCCGGTCGGTCAAAAGCGCAGAGATACTGAAAATGCAGGCGGAAAAACCGCCGTTTCAGGCTGTTATACAACGCCGGTGACAGGGTTTGCGAAAACGCTGCCGACAGGACCAGCGGCCAGGTCTGCCCCTTTTCTGGCGCCGCCCCACTGACGGCCACCGGATCGCAGACCGCAAAGGTACAGCCATCGGCCGGGGCGCTGACATCCACCCAGGTCAGGCGATCCGATCGCGACAGATCATGCAATTCCCGCCGAAGCCGTCCGGCCATCGGCAGAAAGGACACCATTGGCACCACCTGACCGAGCGTCAGCAAGCCAAGCCGCGCCGAGGCAGGCGGCGCGTCAGGCGCCGCGTTTCGTGCCAGCACCGACGCCAGAACAGTGACCCCCATATGCGCGCCCGAGGAATGGCCGACAATCAGAACCTCGTCCCAGTTTTCAGCCAGAGCGGCGGCGATATCCTCGGCGAACTGGTCAAGCCGGGCCTGCAATTCCGGCGGGGTGGCCCCCAGATGCCGGGCCGAAAACGCGTAATCATGCAAAAGGTAATAGGCAAAAAGCCGGTTATCGATCCGGCGGAACAGCACCAGGATCCATCCCGCCACCACAAGGCCGATGGCCCCTGCGATGAGCCAATGGAGCACCTGGCCAAAGCCATACGCCACCGCCCCACCGATCGCCAGCGCCAGAAGCAATTGCAGCAGCAACAGGATCACCGGGTAGAAGGCCGCGATGACCGGACCTTTGCGCAGCCGGATCAGACGCGACAAGGCGCCGGTTCGAAGATAAATCCAGACGACCTGCGCCAGCAAAAGATAGGTGCCGGGGATCGACCGCTCCATCGAGGCCTGTACGATATCCGACCAGGTCAGCACGGAATAGAGGGTCTGCGTACGCTCGCCCCCGATGTCAGAGGTCAGGTGCCAACTGTAATAGGCCTCATCCGGTGCGGCTTTCAGGTCGATCGTGTAACCTGAGATCGCCCCTTGTTTGGCGGATTCGCTGCGATAAAGCTCGCGATACCGGCGCGGCAGCATCGGGTCATAACCGGGAATATAGAATACCCGGCGCCGGAATACGCTGTCATTGGATGTGCCTGTCACGCGCGCCTCGGGGCCTGCCGCTTGTTCTTGGCGCAACCATAGCCGCTTTTCCGCCCCACGGCAAAGATTTGCGCGACCGTCGCCGGGTCAGGGACGATTGCGCAACTCGCGGCGCATGATCTTGCCGGTGGCAGTCATCGGCAGGGCATCGACCACCTCGACCAGACGCGGCGCACAATGGGGCGAGATGCGGGTTTTGACACGATCAATCAACGCCTCCTGCACCCCTTCGGCCCTGGCGCCGTCCCGCAGAACGACAAAGGCTTTGACGATTTCTGTTCGAACCGGATCCGGCACCCCGATCGCGGCAGCCATGGCAACATCCGGATGGCCGGTCAGACAATTTTCGATCTCCGTTGGCCCGATGCGATAGCCGGAACTGGTGATCACATCATCATCGCGCGAGGAGAACGTGATATATCCATCGGCGTCCCGCGCCCCAAGATCGCCGGTTTTCATCCAATCTCCAATGAATTTTTCCGACGTCTTTTCTGGTTGTTGCCAGTATTCCTTAAACATTGTCGGCGTGCCGCGCCGTACAGAGATCTGACCGATCTCATCGTCTGGAACCGGCACCCCACCGGCATCCAGAATCGCCACATCATACCCCGGCACCGGCTTGCCGATCGCCCCGGCCTTTTGCACACCAAGCCCGGCGGCAGACGTCAGGCAGAGGTTGCATTCGGTTTGCCCATAGGTCTCGTTGATCGCAATCCCAAGCGTGTTCTTGCCCCAATCGAGCATATCCGCGCCCAGCGATTCCCCCCCGGACATGATGGTGCGGGCCGCAAACCGTCGCGGCGCAGGCACCTGACGCATTAATTTCAGCGCCGTCGGAGGCAGGAAAAGATTGCGCGCGCCGGTTTGGGCGATCAGGGCATAGGCGCGGTCCGGGTCGAACCGGGCCATCCGATGCGCAACCAGGGGCACGCCATAATAAAGGCAGCTCATCGCGGTATTCATCAGCCCGCCAACCCAGGCCCAATCCGCCGGCGTCCAGCCGCAATCGCCCGGCTGGGGAAAGAATTCATGCTGTAATTCGACGGCCGGCTGATGGCCCAGCAGGAAGCGATGCGCGTGCAACACGCCCTTGGGATTGCCCGTGGTCCCCGATGTATAGAGCACCATCGCCGGATCCTCGGCATCGGTGTCAACGGCGGCAAAGCGGTCCGTGCCCCCGGCAATCTCGGCCCATAAATCCCGTGTCCCGGCCCCCGCCCCATCCACGACATAGATCTCACGCAATGCCGGCAGACGCTCACGGATCTCGACCAGCTTGGGATAGTTTTCCCGATCAGTGATGACTGCCACAGCCCCGGAATCCGCCAGGCGGTATTCCAGTCCATCCGCGCCAAACAGGGTGAATAATGGCAGCGAAATCATCCCGGCCTTGTGGGTCGCGGCATGGGCAATCACCACCTCGACCGATTGCGCCAGAAGGACAGCAACCACCTGGCCCCGCGCCAGCCCACGCGCCTGAAAAGAATTCGCCAACCCGTTGCTATATCTCCGCAAATCGCCGGAGGAATACCGCGTTTCGGTGCCATCCTCCGCCACCGACAGGACCGCCAGCCGTTCGGGATCAAGCGCGGCCCAATCGTCGATACAGGCCGTGCCCATGTTGAATTTCGCCGGGATATTCCACCGAAACCCGCGCAACAGCACGTCATAACTGGCAGGATTTCTGAACAGGCGCCGGTCCATTCCCGCGCTATTTCCCGAAAACGATCAGCTCGGCCAGAGCGGTCAGCGGCACGCCCAGGGCGCGCATCGCCGCCAGGGAGATCTGGCTGCCTGATCCGGTTTCCCCGGCGCTTGGCATCAGCCTCACATTGATCGACGCACCACTGTCGGCCCAGACGATCCGCCCGTCCTGCTCGGCCAGAACCAGCGGCGTTTTCAGCCACAATCCGGCCTCTGCCACATCCCCCAGCGCGGCCACTGTGCGACCAAGATTGACTTCACCGGCGGTGTCGATCTCCTTGGCCTCGGCAATCTCGGCCTCGGATGTCCTGTCCAGCGCCTCAACCTCCTGACCGGTCACAAACCCCTCCGCCAATGGAGGGGCCTCCCCACCACGGTATTTCGGCCGGATCGTGCTGTCATCCGGGGTCAGGACGTCGGGACAGGTCGCGCGCGACGGATCACAGACGGCAATCTCGGCGGGTTTCGACTTGCCCCGCAGGAAGCCGCCGGTATCGCAAGCCGCCAGCAGGACAACAGGCAGAAGGAGTAGAATGTGCAATGCTTTCATGGCGCAAGAGTGGGTTCTTCCCCGGCATCTGTCAACGCCTTGTGGCGGGCGGGTGCGAGGTTTACATAGAGCGCATGAACCCGCCTGCCCTCATAGACCCGTTTCACCGGGCGATCACCTATCTCCGCGTATCTGTCACTGATCGCTGTGACTTCCGCTGCGTCTATTGCATGTCGGAAAACATGACCTTTCTGCCGAAGAAAGAACTGCTGACACTGGAGGAACTGGACCGGCTCTGCTCGGCCTTTGTCAGCCAGGGAGTGACCAAGCTCAGGATCACCGGCGGCGAACCGCTGGTGCGGCGGGGCATCATGACATTTTTCGAAACCATGTCACGGCATCTGAACAGCGGCGCGCTGGAAGAACTGACCCTGACGACCAATGGCTCGCAGTTGGCGAAATACGCCGAGGCACTGGCCGGGATTGGGGTGCGGCGGATCAATATTTCGCTCGACACGCTGAAGGAAGAGAAGTTTGCCAGGATCACACGCTGGGGACGCCTGGCCCAGGTGTTGAAAGGGATCGACGCGGCGCAGGCCGCTGGCATTCGGCTGAAGATCAACATGGTGGCGCTGAAAGGCGTGAACGAGGATGAGCTGTTCGACATGGTCGAATGGTGTGCTGCGCGGGACATGGACCTGACTTTTATCGAAGTCATGCCAATGGGGGATCTTGGGAATGAGGACCGGCTGGATCAGTATTGGTCGCTGGAGGATGTGCGGGAAGACCTGGCAGGCCGCTATCGCCTGATTGATTTGCCCGAACGGACAGGCGGTCCGGCGCGCTATGTGCAATTGGTGGAAACCGGGCAGAAGATCGGCTTCATCACCCCCTTGTCCCATAATTTCTGTGAAAGCTGCAATCGGGTGCGCCTGACCTGTACCGGCCAGTTATACCAATGCCTGGGCCAGGAAGGCATGGTCGATCTTCGGGCGATTCTGCGGGAATCGGCGGCGGATGCGGACGTGATCACAAAAATCCATGAGGCCATTGCCCTGAAACCCAAGGGTCACGATTTCGATTATTCGCGCGAAACCGTTTCGGGGCAGATGAGCCGGCATATGAGCCATACCGGCGGCTGAACGTGATCACAAAATAAACCCCATCAATATCAACATATTATGTGGATATCCCCCTGTGGATAAAGTTATCCTCATAATTCGACGGTCTGTGGGTACAATTTCAAACCCGAATATCACATGAGAAAATGCTAATAATCATCTGATACGAAACAAGAAACGACCCTGATCAAGCTCCGAGAAAAAGTCTCATCCAAGGATCGCCCGCAACACCCGTTTTCGCGCCGCTGGAATGGCGGCTCTTTCAACGGCCGTGAACACATGCAGCGTCTGGAGATCCCGGTCGATCACCGCATGGTCGGACACCCACCCCCCCATCATGAGATAGGTACGCAGCAAGGGCGGCAGGACGCGCTGAACCTCCGGCGCGGAAACGGGCGTCGTTGGGACCATCTCGCGAAAAAACAGGACCTGAGCGGCCTTGGGGCGAGGCAAGCGGACTCTCGGGCCGAGATGCCGATCGTGCAGATATCGGAACGCAGGGACATATCCCAACGGCTCGATCCCCGGAAAGGAGGTGCAGCCAAACAGCCAGTCGATCCCGTTCTGATCGACGAAATCCGTCAACCCGCCCCATGCCATGCGCAGGATATCGGGGTCGGACCGGTCCGGAGCGATGCAAAACCGCCCGATTTCCATCCTCGATCCGGGGGCATCCGCAAAACCGCCAAGATCATAGAACGCGGCAGAATAACTGTCTGCAACGTCGCGGCCCGAGGGAAATACCAACCCCCGAAAGCTACAGACAAGCGTGCCATCCATTTTGTCGGCCACCAGAAAATGCAGACAGAGATCATCCCAACGATCCCGGTCATCGCCGGCGCCGCCCCGAAACACCTCCGACCGGAGGCGCAGGCTGTCCGCCAGATCCTCCGCCCCGCGCATGATCCGCAATCCATACCGGCCTTTTTCAATTCTGGCGTTCACCCCGCCCCCTTTTTTTCACTCCGACCGCGACAGATCCCTTTGCAACAGGGCTGACCCGCCCCATATTGACCCTGTTCGCCGACCCCTATCAAGCTTGCGAGGATGCATGTCAGCAAAAGTCACGAAAACCGACGCCGAATGGCGGGCCCAATTGTCGGATCTCGCCTTTAAGGTTACGCGTAAACATGGCACCGAGCGCGCTTTTACCCATGATGATTTCCCGAAATCCGACGGGGTGTTTTCCTGCATTTGCTGTGGAACAGAATTATTCGGTTCAAAAGCCAAGTTCGATTCTGGCACCGGCTGGCCCAGCTTTTACCAACCTTTAACGGCAGAAAATGTCGGCGAATCCGTTGACCGATCCTGGTTCATGCGCCGGACCGAAGTGCATTGCGCCACCTGCGAGGCGCATCTGGGGCATGTTTTTCCTGACGGGCCGGCCCCGACCGGGTTACGCTATTGTATCAACGGGGTCGCGCTGGATTTCACCGAAACCGGCGACTAACCAGCCGCCGGCCAGATATCCGTCAAACGCCATCAGAGACCGACGCGCGACCGACATTCCGCAGCATCTGGGTGATGAACGAGACACCCCGAATACCGCTTTCGGTGACCCGGCGGTTGATCGCAACGGCGCGGCCATCTTCCAGCGTGAAGCGTTCAACATTCGTCACGATGCCCCGCTGGTTGAAACTGATCGCCACAAGCTGGCGGTCGATCACCTCATCCTGGCGGTAGGCGTAATGCTTCACCCGGCTGGAGACGTAATACCAGCCACCGGATTGCAGAACCCCGGCGCTGGAAGGCCGCCCGATGGAGGTCTCGACCGAGTCGCGGGAATCGACACCAACAATGACGTCTTCCAGTTCTTGCTCGGTTGGGGTGTAGCCATGGTTGGAATATGTGGCCGCGCAAGCAGCCAGGAACATAACCATCACCATGGCACCCACGGATTTCATACGGCTGAACTTCCTGAACATAGCACCCTCGTCTGCCCGTTCTTTTCTTGTCGGCTTAGCGAACACGTGGCAAACAAGCAAGAAAGTTGAGGCGCGCGCGCCATTTATCCCGCGGAGGGTTGCGAAAAAATGTCGGTTCAAGACGGCGAAGATGGATATTTTTCGCAAAAACTGCGGGTGTCGGCCCTGGACCCAAACCGGGCCAACCCGTTCCTGTTGACCCCCAAAACAGATGAGATCGCCCGGATCGCCACCGAATTGGCGTTATTGAAACTGCGCAAGGTGCGATTCGCGGGCGAGATTTCCCCTGCCGATGATGGCTGGCGGCTGGAAGCGACGCTCGGGGCCACCGCTCAGCAGGCGTGTATCGTTACCGCCGAGCCTGTCACGACCCGGCTCGATATCACGGTTTCGCGGCATTACCGCCCGATGGCCGCCCCGAAACCGGGCGAAGCGGAGTTCGACGGGGACGACGAAGCCGAGCCATTGGGGCCGGAGATTGACCTTGGTCAGCTTCTGGTCGAGGCCCTGTCCATTGCCCTGCCAGACTATCCGCGCGTGCCCGATGCGACCCCGGAAAGCTTCAGCGCCCTGCCCGATGGGGCCGATCCGATTGACGCGGCCAGCCTCAAACCTTTTGCTGCCCTGCAAGCCCTGAAGGATAAACTTGAAGAATGATCGGGTTTTCTGGGATTTAAGGCTTGCCAAATGCTGACTATTTTGTATTTTCGCGGCTTCCTTCGCCCCGGTTGCGGCGCGCGGGCGACTCAGTGTCGCCAAACGCAATACCGGGACCGCTAATCGAGGCCATGCGCCTCAATGACAGAGGTTGAGACATGGCTGTCCCACAGAATCGCGTGACCCGCTCGCGCCGGAACAATCGCCGTTCGCATGATGCGCTTGTGGCCGATAACCCAAATGAATGCCGGAATTGCGGCGAACTGAAACGCCCGCATCACGTCTGCCCGTCCTGTGGTCACTATGCTGACCGCGAAGTGATCGCTCAGGCCGACGATATCGACCTGGACGACGACGCGGCGTAATCGCCCGTTGGAACGGTTTTGATCATGGATGCCGGACACACTCCGTCAACTGGACGCGTGCCCGGCATTGTCATTTCCGTTGACGCGATGGGGGGCGATCTTGGCCCCGGCGTCGTGGTTGAAGGCATGGCGCAGTCCGCCGCCAGGTATGCGGATATTCGTTTTATCGTGCATGGTGATGAGGGCGTTCTTTCGCCACTGATCGCAAAACGGCGCGGTCTTGCGGCGATCTGCGATATTCGCCACACCGACCTGTCCGTCTCGATGGATGAGAAACCCAGCCATGTCATGCGACATGGCAAAGGCACCTCGATGTGGCAGGCGATTGACGCGGTCAAGAATGACGAGGCGACCGTCGCAGTGTCCTGCGGCAATACCGGCGCGCTGATGGCGGTGTCGATGCTGCGCCTGCGCAAACTGCCCGGCGTGAACCGCCCGGCCATCGCAATCTACTGGCCATCGAAGAACCCGCAAGGGTTCAACGTCGTGCTGGATGTCGGCGCCGATATCCGGGCCGAGCCTGCAGATCTCCTGCAATTTGCGCTGATGGGGGCGTCCTATGCCCGCAATGGGCAGGACCTTTCGCGGCCTCGGCTGGGGCTGTTGAATGTCGGCACGGAAGAGCACAAAGGCCGCACCGAACTGCATGAAGCCTATGAACTGATCCAGGCCGCCGCCGAGCCAAACGGGTTTGAATTTGTCGGCTTTGTCGAAGGCAGTGATATCCCCACTGACAATGTCGATGTCATCGTGACCGACGGGTTTACCGGCAATATCGCCCTGAAAACCGCCGAGGGGACAGCCTCTTTCGTGCGTGGCATGTTGAATGAGGCGTTCCGCTACACCTGGTTTTCGCGCATTGGCGCTCTGTTCGCGTTTACCTCGTTGCGGCGCCTGGGCGTGCGGATCGACCCCCGACGGGTCAATGGCGGGGTGTTTCTTGGCTTGAACGGCACCGTGGTGAAATCCCATGGCGCGGCCGATGCCACCGGGGTTTCAGCCGCAATCGGGCTGGCCTTCCACCTGGCAGAGGGCGGATTCACGAAAAAGCTGGCCGCACGGGTTGCATCCGCCCGGCAAGAACGCGAAGATACCCCAACAAGCACATCAGAAGGCTGAATAAACGCTATGTCGACGATCCGGGCAGTGGTGAAAGGTGTTGGTCATTACTTACCGGAAAGGGTTGTTCCCAATAGCGAATTCGAGACCTCTCTTGACACGACAGATGAATGGATCCGCTCCCGATCCGGGATCGAACGGCGGCATTTTGCAGCCCCCGGCGAATTGACCTCTGACCTGGCTCTGAAAGCGGCTGAGGCGGCCCTGGCCGATGCCGGGATGACCGGCGACGGGATTGACGCGCTGATCGTCGCGACCTCGACGCCGGACCAGACCTTCCCCTCGACCGCCACCAAAGTTCAGGCGGCGCTTGGCATGACGACCGGTTTTGCTTTTGACGTGCAGGCGGTCTGTGCCGGTTTCGTCTTTGCCCTGTCCAATGCGACGGCCCTGATCACCGCCGGTCAGGCCAACCGGGTGCTGGTCATCGGCGCCGAAACTTTCAGCCGCATCATGGACTGGACGGACCGTTCGACCTGTGTCCTGTTCGGAGATGGCGCCGGGGCGCTGATCCTGGAAGGTCAGCAGGGAACGGGCGGCCCGGAAGATCGGGGAGTCCTGGCGACCGACCTCAATTCCGACGGCCGCTTCAACAGCCTTCTCTATGTCGATGGCGGCGTCTCTTCGACCCAAACCACCGGCGTTCTGAAAATGGAAGGCCGCGAAATTTTCAAACATGCGGTCCAGAAGCTGGCGAAAACCGCCGAAACCGCGCTGGCGCGGGCCGGTCTCAGCGAAGGCGATGTCGACTGGATCGTGCCGCATCAGGCGAATCTCCGGATCATCAAATCGACAGCCCAGAAAATGGGTGTGCCGATGGACCGGGTGGTGGTCACGGTTCAGGACCACGGCAACACATCGGCGGCATCGATTCCCCTGGCGATGTCGGTTGGCCGGAATCGGGGCCAGATCAAGGAAAATGACCTTCTGGTGGCCGAGGCCATCGGCGGCGGCCTGGCCTGGGGCGCGGTGGTTCTGCGCTGGTAGGCCCATGAGTGGCGAATTATCGCCTGTTTCCAAGCCCTTGTTGTTGACTCTGAATGAATTTTTTCCCTATTCTTAACCGACTTAATTGGGGGGACTGCACGAATGTCGGAAAAAACGCTGACGAGAATGGATTTGACCGAGGCCGTCTTTCAGGAAGTCGGCCTGTCGCGCAACGAATCCGCCGACCTTGTTGAAACTGTTTTGAAACACATGTCCGACGCGCTGGCCGCAGGGGACAGCGTCAAGATCTCGTCCTTTGGCACATTTTCTGTACGCGACAAGAATGCCAGGGTCGGGCGCAACCCGAAAACCGGTGAAGAGGTTCCCATTCTGCCCCGGCGGGTTCTGACCTTTCGTCCCTCGCATCTCATGAAAGAACGTGTCGCCGACGGCAACAAAGCCTGAACCGGAACAACATCATGGCGAAATCTGCCGACGCTTTTCGCACCATCAGCGAGGTCAGTGACTGGCTCGATACGCCGGCCCATGTCTTGCGCTTCTGGGAAAGCCGTTTCAGCCAGATCAAGCCCGTGAAGCGCGCCGGCGGGCGTCGCTATTATCGCCCGCGCGACATGCAATTACTGGGCGGAATCAAGCAGTTGCTGCATGAAGATGGGTTGACCGTCAAAGGCGTGCAAAAGATCCTGAAGGAAAAAGGCGTCCGCTATGTCAGCAGCCTGTCGGCTGAGGTCACCGACCCCGACAGCCCGAAAGAGGCCGCGGTCCAAGCGACGACACCAGCGCCCGCGATCCCGCGACCCGCAGAGCCCGCGCAGACACCCCCGGCAGCGCCCCAGGCCGCCGAACCCGCACCCGAGCGCGAAGAAGCGCCGGGACCGATTCCTTCTGAACTGGCCCAGGGTGCGCCGGACGCGATTGTCCCTCAGGCGATCGACGATGGCATCTCCGATGACCGGCTTCACGCCCTTTACACACGGCTCCGCGGGCTCCGCGACCGGTTGCGGTCGGAAATGGCAGCAGAGTGACGCGCATTCTCCTTGCCCCTGCTGAAACTTTTCGTATAAACGCCCCCAGTCGGGCTATAGCGCAGGCTGGTAGCGCGTTCGTCTGGGGGACGAGAGGTCGCAGGTTCGAATCCTGCTAGCCCGACCAATTCCGGCCATTCCGCCGGGGCGACCAACGGCAATGACGGGGCCAGGATGACAGTTTCTGAAACCGGCGTACTTCCATCGCAACAAATCCAACAATTGATCGCGACCGGCGCCATCGCCGCCGATCACGCCTTTGCCGACGGGCAGGTGCAACCGGCCAGCCTCGATCTTCGGCTTGGGGCGACGGCCTTTCGCGTCCGCGCGTCCTTCCTGTCGGGCAAGGGCAACCGGGTTGCCGACCGGCTTCAAGATTTCGCCATGCATCAGGTGGATCTCAGCGATGGCGCGGTGCTGGAGAAAGGCTGTGTCTATGTTGTTCCGTTGATGGAGCGCCTGACATTGCCGCCCGACATCACCGCCGTGGCCAATGCCAAAAGCTCCACGGGGCGGCTGGACCTTCTGACCCGGCTGATCACCGATAACGGGACGGAGTTTGACCGGATCGACCCCTCTTATCGCGGTCCGCTCTATGCCGAGATCTGCCCCCGCTCCTTCTCGGTTCTGGTCCGCCCCGGCATGCGGCTGAATCAGATCCGGTTCCGGCGGGGCCAGGCCGTGCTGAACGACGCCTCGCTGGCCGAGTTGCACCTTGTGGAGACTCTGGTCTCGGGCGATGCCCATATTGACCAGGGGCTTGGCTTTTCCGTTGATCTGCGCCCACGCGACGGCACGTTGGCGGGGTATCGTGCCAAACCTCATACCGGTGTGATCGACCTGGACCTCATCAACCATTATTCGGCGCGCGATTTCTGGGAAGAGGTGCATTCCGATGACGGACGCATCATTCTTGACCCGGATGCCTTTTATATTCTGGTCAGCCGTGAGGCAGTGCATATCCCTCCGCTTTATGCCGCCGAAATGGCACCTTACCTTGCCATGGTCGGAGAGTTCCGGGTGCATTACGCTGGCTTTTTCGACCCCGGCTTTGGCCATGCCGAAGCCGGTGGCCACGGCGCGCGGGGTGTGTTGGAAGTGCGCTGTCACGAAGCCCCCTTCGCCCTGGAACATGGTCAAATCGTCGGCCGCCTGGTCTATGAGAAAATGGCCGCGCGGCCGGATATGCTGTATGGGCTGGAGCTTGCCTCGAACTATCAGGGACAGGGCCTGAAACTGGCCAAGCATTTCAAACAAACCTGACGCCGCCTGACATCAGCGATTTCAGCAAATGGGTCGGGCCCTGGTCGCCCTGGCCATTGTCAGACGCTCATTCGAACATTTCTTCCTGTTCACTGTCCTCGACCCAGTCGCCCTCTTCGCCTTCATCCTCGGCGGCGGCGGCGGTCACACCTGGCATGGCGCCGGGTGGCGGGC
>Ga0070726_10002247_pt1 | contig 17661 bp, 18 predicted proteins | sample tdAd471_FD_67275 | JGI IMG/M metagenome (GOLD analysis project Ga0070726, IMG submission 67275) | Marine sediment microbial communities from the Atlantic coast under amendment with organic carbon and nitrate - tdAd47.1 | ecosystem: Environmental > Aquatic > Marine > Coastal > Sediment | place... | reverse complement strand
CCCCGACCTTGACTGGATGGACAGTTGTGCTGCGCCGGGCCATCCGATGATCGATGGCATCTGGGTCGAGCGCCGCAATATGGTCCAATATCGTATTGCGCTTAAAGGCAGCGGCCTGAACGCCCTTAAACGACGCGCCATCTTCCATACAACAGGCCTTGCCGAACTCATGATGCGTGTTGTGAGAAACGAAAAAGCATGAGCCGGCATCACTCCAGCCATGCTGACGAGACAGCGTCGAAACCGGCAGTCACTTTCGACAGCGAAGCGCGCGCGCGCTTCGCTGCGGCCTATCCTGACCATCATGTACCACTCACACATGCGCTCGTCGATCACCCACTATTGTCACTCCCGGCTCTTGCTCAGCTCGCCGAGCGTATGCCTGCTGACAGCGCCGAATATAATCGTGGCGACCTGCCGTTGGGGATCAGACCGGAAGACACGCCCGACAATGGCCTCTCGCTGGGCGATACCATCCGCACCATCGAAACCAATGGCAGCTGGGCCGTGCTCAAGAATGTGGAGCGCGATCCGGCCTATGGTGCACTGCTTGAAACCGCATTGCAGGATTTGAAACCGGTCGTCGAAGCCAGCACAGGCCCGATGCTCCACCGCGAAGCCTTTATCTTCATCACGTCCCCGGCCAGCATCACACCGTTTCACATGGACCCGGAGCATAATATCCTGCTGCAAATCCGCTCGGACAAGATCATGACCGTCTTCCCGACCCATGATGAAGAGACCGTCCCGGCAGAGAAAAGCGAAGCCTTCTCGCATGGCGGACATCGTAACCTGATCTGGGAAGAGCGCTTTATGGCGCGCGGAATGGCAACGCATCTTGCGCCCGGCGACGCAATATATGTACCGGTCAAAGCGCCGCATTTCGTCAAAAATGGTGACGGCATATCGGTTAGCTTCTCAATCACATGGCGCTCGGTCCGCAGCGTGGCCGAAAGCGAACTTCACAGCCTTAATGCGCGCCTTCGCGCCAAGAATCTTCCACGCATTACCGTGAGCCGTGCACCGGAAAAACAATGGTTCGCGCGCGGTCTATACCGGGTTGTGAACAGGTTGGGCTGGGAGGCTTAACGTTTCAGCAAGCGCCGCAACAGCGCCTCGCTTTCCAGCCGCCAGTCGAATCGCTCCAGCGCCCACCAGTTCAACTCTTCCGCGCCGGTAGACAGGCTCTGCTTGTAGCGATCCTTGCCCGCGAGCAGCGAATAAAGCGACAGCCCTGCATCCGCATATCGGCCTACAGCAGCAACATGGCACATCAGCCCCGGCTTGGATTTGTTGCTGCGCGGTTGCGCAAAGGCGGATTGGTAATTCATTGCACGGCCTGCCCACAGGAAGTTCAGCAAATAGCCAAGCGGTAGCTCACCTGCCCCCCCGATACGCAACAGCTCTACCGTGCCATCGGCCAGCCCCGCATGGGCTATGCGCTGCGCAAAATCGCGGAAGAACGCATTATCCCACGCATTGTCCTCATGACGCCCCGTGTTCAGGCGCGCCATATCCTCCAGCCACAAATCAAGCGTCACAGCGTCATCAGCGCGCGCTATTTCGAGTTCGTCCGGCTCTTCTTTTAGCGAGCGGCGTATCTGGCTGCGTGTGTTGGAGCTGAGCAACGAGAGATAATCGCCCTCCGCATTTCGCACCTTCTCCAGATTGACAAAATAGGCAGGCGAAGCATCACGCAATATCGTGCGCCGGATATTGGGCACATGGGGCAAGCGCGACCCAAACTCTACTCCCGAGATATGGAACACACGCCACTCCTGCTGATCAGCAACAGCATCATAAAGGCTGTGAATAGCTGCTGGCTTGTGCGCCTCGCCACATAACAGACCATTATATTCGATGTAGGGCCGGTCACCAAAATCATGGCCAGACTCATTGAACCAGAGCGCGGGTACCTTGCCCAGTTTGCGCGCCGCATGCCCGCGCCCAATCAACACCAGCGCGACGTCCCGGCCATTTGCATCAGCAATACACAAGAGCCGGGGCAGGCTGATCTGTGCGTTCTCAAGCGCCGCAAGCCAACACCCCATCCATGTCCAGCGCAAAAAGAAGCTCGCCGGGGCGGCCTCTTCCTCCAAAGCGCGCCATCGCCGCTCCAGCGCAGCCAGATCGACAATATCTTCAAAGCGGGCTTCCAGATGCATGCCGTCTTGTGCGGTTGATCCGCATGTGGGTCAAGCAGCGAAGCGCCCCGTCCAGCACCCCATCCCGGTTTGCAGCCGCATTGCATCTTGGGCTGACATCCGTAAAACTCAGCCCATGACAACCGCTGACGCCCCTGCCCGCCCTTCCCCCAAACTCGACCCAAGCTGGGCCGAGCCACTATCTGATGTTTTTGCCTCACCACTTATGGCGGATTTGCGTGCATTTCTGGTCGCTGAAAAAGCAGCGGGCAAGCGTATCTTCCCCAAGGGCAGCGAATATTTCCGCGCGCTAGACCTTACTCCGCTGGAGCAAGTGCGCGTCGTGATTTTGGGGCAAGACCCTTATCATGGCGAGGGGCAGGCCCATGGCCTGTGCTTCTCGGTGCAGCGCGGGGTGCGCCCGCCGCCCAGCCTTGGGAACATATATAAGGAAATGAGGACCGACCTCGGCATAGACCCGCCACGCCACGGCACCCTTACGCATTGGGCCGAGCAGGGCGTGCTGCTGCTCAACAGTGTGCTGACCGTGGAAATGGGCAAAGCCGCTTCGCACCAGAAGCGCGGCTGGGAGAAATTCACCGATGCAGTGATCGCGCTGGTCGCGCGACAGGAACGCCCGATTGTCTTCATCCTCTGGGGGGCTTATGCACAAAAAAAGGCCGCGTTTGTGCAGGATGTTGCCCAAGGCGGGCGCCATCTGGTGATCAAATCGGCGCACCCCTCGCCGCTGTCCGCACATAATGGCTTTCTTGGCAGTCGCCCGTTCAGCCGCGCCAATGATTTCCTTGTCGAGCATGGGCAAGCGCCTATCGACTGGAAACTACCGGATTGATTACAGGCTCTTTTTGATCGCCTCCAGCGGCACATTCAAAACATCGAACAGCAAAGAAGCGAGGAACAGCGCGCCCGCAACACCCGCACCAATAATGAAAATGCGTTGCAGCAACTGCGATTTGAACCGGCTGCGCTCGGCGGCTTCTTCCGGTGTGATGATACGAGCCGTTGCGCGGCGCTCGACAAAGTTCGCCTGATCTTTGCTCAGGTCTTTCTGCGCCTTGTCCGACATGAGATAGGCGACCGGTATTTTATCCTGAGACAATATTCCGCAGCGATCACTGGCGCACCAGCGCACCTGTCCGATGATGGTAATGTCCGTGCCGCGACGAATTTCAATAAAGCTGCCCTTGGGCGGCGGGTTTCGCATCACCAGCATCAGCCCTTTGGACGAAACATTGCGAATCTGGGCATCTACCCATTTATTGTCGAGACGCAGGCGAACCGGCAGTATCACGCGCTGACGTGGTTCGCGCTGCTTCATCTCCCATTCCTTTTATGCGACCATCTGACAGGTAATGTGCTGAATATTAACCATGATTGCAATCAACAGTTGCAATAGATCAACCATTTTCGATCAAATAAAAACGGGCAGCCTGCAAGCCGCCCGTTTCAAAACCGATAATCGCTATATGATATGCCGCTTAGAGTGTGATGACAAAAAGTGGGAACCGGTTTTTGTCAAAAAATCACACGAAAACAAAGAGTCTGAAGCGGGCTTTGATTCACTCAAATGTCATCCCGCTTTAGTTCGCGACAGCCCTGCCATATTGACCATCACCCTCAGGCGCGGCGAGGATGTCGCGGGTGGTCGAACCTTTATCAACCAGGTTGGTCTCCGGGTCGCCAGCAGAAGAACGAATACCCGGCAGCGCATCATTGCGGCCCGCCTCGTTCAAGGCTGCAGTTTCACTGGCCGAACGCGCCGCTGGCCCGCCGAACATTGCTTCCATCGCCTGACGGCTGGAGTCGGTCGTCACCGTCGGCGCGGCACCGGGTGCCGGAGGAACCAGGGCGAAATCAGGCGGAATCACCAAAGGCGCCTGGCGCGAAACCGCCATTTCATCGGGCCTGTCGCGGTTAAAAATACCACTCGATCCGCAAGCCGAAAGGGTAGCGAGCGTTCCCAGCAGGCCGGTGGTGATCAACATTTTACGCATTTTCATGACTCTCTGTTTTTTGGCCGATCTTTTGCTCCTTGTCGCCCAGTAAGAGCGCACGTGCAAGCAGGATCAGCACACCAATGGTAATTGCTGCATCCGCAAGGTTAAAAACCAGAAACGGACGCCATTCGCCAAAATGCAGATCGGCATAGTCAATCACAAAGCCAAGCCGCACCCGATCAACGATATTGCCGAGCGCCCCACCCAGCACGAGGCCGAGCGCCAGCACATCCTGTCGCGCCTTTTCGCGCCACATCCAGATAGCGACGAACAATGAGATGCCCACCGTCATGGCGACCAGCGCCCAGCGCGCCGTATCTGTATCGGCATGGAAGAATCCCATGGAAACGCCGCGATTTTCCAGCCAGCGCAGCTTGAAGATCGGCAGCAGCTCCAGCCCGCCATCCCCGCGCGAGGCAAGGTTGAGCGGGTAGGTGACGATATATTTGATAAGCTGATCGAGCGCCAATATGACAAGCGCGATGCTCAGGCCAAGCGTGCGGTGGCGGGGTTCCGCGGTCATGCCAATATATCCTCACAGCGGCCACATAGTGCGCCATCTTCGCTCACCTCGGGCAGATGTCGCCAGCAGCGCCCGCATTTATGATGCTCGGTTGGCTTCACAGCAATGGCGTCACCCTCGCTTAGCTCGGCGACGATGCATAATTCCGCCATATCGACCCCTGAAGCCTGTTCCATCGCGGGCATCACCACCTCAGCTTGCAAGCTGGAACGAATGATTTTTTCCCGCCGCAGCGGCTCGATAGCTTCATTTACCTGATCCCGCGCTGAACGAACGGCGGACCATTTCGCGCCCAGTGCCGTGTCTTTCAGACCAGCATCAACCTCCGGCCACACCAGCATATGCACGCTGTCGGCACCCGGGTAGCGGGTCTTCCATATTTCTTCGGCTGTGAACGGGATGATCGGCGCGGCGTAGCGCACCAGCGCGTGGAACAACATGTCCAGCACGGTGCGATAGGCGCGGCGTTCCTTGGTTTGCTTGCCCGTCTCGGGGTTCACATCGCAATAGAGCCGGTCCTTGCGGATATCGAAGAAGAAGCTGGAGAGGTCGAGATTGGCGAAGTCGCTCAAAGCACGCGCATAGCGGCTGAACTCCAGCCAACTATCGCTCCTGCGGTCCTCGACCACCTCACGCAACGTCGCGTCCAGCTCGGCCAGACGGTGCAGCATATAGCGCTCCAGCTCCGGCATCTCACTGACCGGCACCCGCTCTTCCTCGGTGAAGTCCGCAAGGCCGCCAAGCATATAGCGGAAGCTGTTGCGCAGCTTGCGATACGCATCCGAGCTACCCGCCAGCACTTCCTTGCCGATGCGCACATCGTCGAAATAATCCGTCGAAGCCACCCACATGCGCAAGATATCCGCGCCGCTCTCGTTCATGACCTTCAATGGATCGACCACATTGCCGAGCGATTTCGACATTTTGCGGCCCTGCCCATCAAGCGCGAAGCCATGGGTCAACACCGCATCATAGGGCGCGCGACCCCGCGTGCCGCAGCTTTCGAGCAGCGAGGACTGGAACCAGCCGCGATGCTGGTCCGACCCTTCGAGATAGAGGTCGGCGCGCGCGCGCGGCCAGCGTTTCTCGACCACGAAGCTATGCGTTGAGCCGCTGTCGAACCATACGTCGAGAATGTCGGTCACGACCTCATAGTCGTCGAGCTTGTAAGCATCGCCCAGCAGCGCCTGATGATCCGCGCCAAACCATGCGTCCGCCCCGCCCTTTTCAAAGGCCGCGATGATGCGGGCATTGACCGCCGGATCATTGAGATAGTCGCCGCTCTGCCTGTGCACATAAAGCGCGATCGGCACGCCCCAAGCGCGCTGGCGCGAGATCACCCAGTCCGGGCGCCCTTCCACCATCGTGCGGATGCGGTTGGTCGAACGACGCGGCACCCAGCGCGTCTCCTCGATAGCCGCCAGCGCCGTCTGACGCAGCGTGGTAGCGTTGCTACCATTAAGCCCCTCCCCTTCAGGGGAGGGGTTGGGGTGGGGGCGAGCGGACGACGCGCTCTGATCCATCGGGATGAACCATTGCGGCGTGCAGCGATAGATGATCCGCGCCTTGGAGCGCCAGCTATGCGGATAGCTGTGCTTGAATTCGCTGGCCGAAAGCAGCGCGCCCGCTTCGCGCAGGTCCGAGCAGATCGGGCCTTCCGGGCCGTTGAACTTCGGGTTGATAACCGAGCCTTGGCCGCCCAGCCACGCCCAATCATCGCGATAAAACCCACCATCATTGACCGCGAACACCGGGTCGATGCCCAGCTTTTTACACGCGAAGAAATCTTCCTCGCCATGGTCCGGCGCCATATGGACAAGGCCCGTACCGGCGTCAGTCGTCACATGGTCCGCAGCGAGGAATGGGCGGGGTTTCGTAAAGAAGCGGATCGCCTCTTCCCATGCCGCGTCATCCCCGCGAAAGCGGGGATCCAGTGCGGGAGGGAAATGCGCCTGACTTTCTGGATTCCCGCTTTCGCGGGAATGACGGAGGAGGTTGGCAATAGGATGGCGGGCGGTGACTCCAGCGAGGCCTTTGCCAGTGCCACGCCAAATCTCTGCATTTGCTTGGAAAATAACTTTATTGTCGTAACCGCTGGCTTTGAGTTTCTGAGTAAGCGCGTTTGAAACTCTCGCTTCAAACGCCTCTTTTAGACTCGCTGCCAGCAGAAATTTTCTTCCGAAAAGAACTCGTCCAGGGTTTGCATCACTTGCATTCTCCTGCTCCCCCCAGCCAACAACGCCTAATGATGATGTCTGCAAGACAACATACTCAATCCCCTCCCCATAGGCGATGCCCTGATTGGTGGGGATCGTCCATGGCGTGGTCGTCCATATGACGGCATGTGCGCCGACAAGCTCCGGCGCGTTCGGCGCTTCGGTGATCTCGAACGCCACGTCGATCTGCGTGCTCGTCACATCCTCATATTCGACCTCAGCCTCAGCGAGCGCCGTCTTCTCAACCGGCGACCACATTACCGGCTTGGCCCCGCGATAGAGCTGGCCGCTCTCGGCGAACTTCAGCAGCTCGGCGACAATCGCCGCCTCTGCCTCATATTTCATCGTCAGATACGGATCATCCCAGTCGCCCAATATGCCAAGGCGCTTGAACTGGTCTTTCTGCACGCCCACCCATTTGTCAGCATAAGCGCGGCATTCGGCGCGGAATTCCTGTGGCGGAACTTCGTCTTTGTTGAGCTTTTTCTTGCGATATTGCTCCTCGATCTTCCATTCGATCGGCAGGCCATGGCAATCCCAGCCCGGAACATAGGGCGCATCCTTGCCAGTCAAGGACTGCGCGCGCACGATGATGTCTTTCAAGACCTTGTTCATCGCATGGCCCATATGAATGTCGCCATTGGCGTAAGGCGGGCCATCATGCAGAATGAACTTTTCCGCGCCAGCGCGCGCCGCGCGCAGCTTCGCGTACAGCCCATCAGTCTCCCACTGCGCGGCCATTGCCGGCTCCTTCTGCGCAAGGCCCGCTTTCATCGGAAAGTCGGTCTTGGGCAGGAACACGGTGTTCTTATAGTCTTTGGCGTCTTGGCTGGGTGTGTCGGTCATGGGCTGTCTTGGTCTTGTGGTCCGTTCGTCTCGAGCGCAGTCGAGAGACGTTGCGCGCTTTCGTGTCTCGACTGCGCTCGACACGAACGGAGGATGAGCAAAGCTGCGCTCTAGGGCAGTGGCGGCGTCTCCGCAAGGATTTGCCGCGCGGCGTCACAATCCTTGGCGATTTGCGCTTTCAAGGCGTCCAGCCCGTCCAGCTTAAGTTCGGGCCTGATATAGCCGATCAGTTGTACCGCGATAGTCTGCCCGTAAAGTTCTTCGGCAAAATCGAAAAAATAGCTTTCCAGCAGCTCTTTGGGCGGGTCAATCATCGGCCGGATACCAAGATTGGCAACGCCATCGACCAAGCGAGCCCTGCCGGAGACATTGGCAGGCAGCCGCCCGCGCACCGCATACACGCCATAAGCAGGCCGCACATAGTTGCCCAACTCCATATTGGCGGTCGGAAAATCCAGCGTGCGACCCAGCTTCGCGCCATGCTGCACCATGCTTTCTATCGCAAAAGGCCGGGTCATCAGGCGGGTAGCACTGGCGCAATCGCCTGTTTTCAGAGCGTCACGAATACGGCTGGAGGAAATGATCTCCCCGTTCATGCCTGTCACCGGCGCAACGGCTTCATTGCGTAGCCCCGTTGTCGCACCCAGCGCCGCAAACAGGTCGACAGTGCCGGTACGCCCCTTGCCAAAGGTAAAGTCCTCACCCGTCACAACACCGGCCGCACCCATATTCCGAACCAGAAAATCGACAAACTCTTCCGCTGTTCTGTTCGCCAGTTCCCGGTCAAAACGAAAGGTCAGCATGGCATCGGCCCCCGCCGCCGCAAAAAGCCGCTGGCGCTGATCCATATTGGTCAGGCAGAAAGGCGGTGCATCGGGCACAAACAGACGCACAGGATGGGGATCAAATGTAGCCACAATCGCGGGCCGTTCCTCAGCGCACGCCCATTGTATCGCACGCTCGACAACCGCATGATGCCCCGCATGAAAGCCATCAAAGTTACCCATCGCGATAATTGCACCGCGCAGATGCTCTGGCAGCGGCTGGCGACTATCCAGCCGCTCAATAGGCGTATAGTCCGGCGCTGGCACGATCACGACGCTTAGCTCTTTCCACGCCGCTGAAACGTGATGAAACTATACGCCGGGCGGCTTCCTTCAGCAGCATGGTCAATCCGCTTAACCTCTTCCCAATCGGCCTCGTCCGGCAGGTCCATATATGTATCACCGCGTGCTTCAACATGCACCTGCGTCAGTTCGATACGATCTGCGCGGGGCAGGAATTGCTGATAGATTTCAGCGCCGCCGATAACAGAAATATGTGGCGCATTGGCGATACGAACTGCCTCCTCAACGCTCCCAACAGATTCAATGCCCTCCTCCTGCCAGTCCGCATCGCGGGTCAGCACAATATGCCGCCGCCCGTCCAATATGCCGGGCAGGCTGTCGAATGTCTTGCGGCCCATGATCATCGGCTTGCCCTGTGTCAGCGCCTTGAAATGGCGCAAATCAGCGGGCAAATGCCAGGGCAGCTTGCCATCGCGGCCAATCACACCATTGTCGGCGCGCGCAAGAATCAGGACGATTTCAGGATGGTTCATGGTGCGCCCTTATAGCTCCAGCCTTGTGACATGGCCCATTTTGCGCCCCGCACGCGCTTCATGCTTGCCATAAAGATGTAAATGATTGGCCGGATCAGCAAGTATCTGCGCCCATTCATGCGCGTCCTCGCCAATGAGGTTACGCATAACGACACCGCGCGTTGTCAGCCCTGTATCGCCCAGCGGTAACCCGCAGATGGCGCGGATATGATTCTCGAACTGGCTGGTCAGCGCACCTTCAATCGTCCAGTGTCCGCTATTATGTACACGCGGCGCCATTTCATTGAAAATCGGGCCGGAAGCGCTGGCGAAAAATTCCAGCGTCAGCACACCAACATAGTCAAGCGCATCAGCCACTTTTCGCGCCAACGCGCGCGCCTGCGCTGCCTGCGCCGCAATCATAGGGCTGGCGGGCACAGTTGAGGTCGAGAGTATGCCATCAACATGCACATTCGCCGGACTGTCCCAGAAGCGAATATCGCCATCTGCGCCGCGCACAAGAAGGACCGAAAACTCTTCGTCAAAGGATATAAATCCTTCGAGTATTGATGGGACCTGGCCAACAGCCTGCCACGCGGCCTCTGCCTCGCTTGCATCATGCAACCGTACCTGCCCCTTGCCATCATAGCCGAAGCGGTTGGTCTTCAATATGGACGGCGTGCCGACCTGCAGCAATGCCGCCTGCAAATCATCAAGACTGTTCACCGCCATAAAGGGGGCCGCGGCACCACCAAGCTGCGCGACATAGTCTTTTTCCTTCAGCCGGTCCTGCGCGATCCGCAGCGCCGCTACCGACGGACGCACAATCCCATGGTCGCTCAGCGTCGCCATCGCCCCGCTATCGACATTCTCAAACTCATAGGTGACGACATCGACATTATCGGCAAATACACCAAGGCGGCGCGCATCTTCATAGGCGCCCTGAGTCCAGCTTGCGCAGGTGTCAGCGGCCGGCCCGCTGTTTTCTGCTGCATATATATGCGCGCGATAACCCAGTTGTGCTGCGGCAACACCCAGCATGCGGCCCAGTTGGCCGCCCCCCAATATGCCAATTGTCGAACCCGGAGGTAGTGGCGTCATTCCGGCTCCTGCGCCACATCGGCGGTCTGTTTTGCGCGCCATGCATCAAGACGTCCGGCCAGCGCATCATCACTTGTTGCCAGCATTGATGCGGCCAACAACGCTGCATTAATGGCCCCCGCACGGCCGATTGCCAAAGTCCCCACTGGAACGCCTGCTGGCATCTGCACGATGGAAAGCAGGCTATCCATGCCTTTCAAAGCCTTGGACTCAACCGGGACGCCAAGCACGGGCAGGCGGGTCATGCTCGCTGCCATGCCCGGCAGATGCGCCGCGCCGCCTGCGCCCGCGATAATCACCTTAAGGCCGCGCTCCACCGCACCAGTCGCATAATCATAAAGTCGCTGCGGTGTGCGATGTGCGGAAACCACCTTGCATTCATGCTGAATCTCGAGCGCCGCCAGAGTGGCGCTGACATGCTGCATCGTCTCCCAGTCGGACCGGCTGCCCATGATGACACCAACACATAGCGCGCCTGATGTGCCTTGCGGCCCGATATCCTGCCCCGTCATTCGTCTTCCCGTGATTGCTCAAGCAAAAAATATGTCACTATTCCGCCTTAACCAGCCCTGTTGCATCCGGCAATGCCCTAGACCATTTTCCAGCAGGCCATAATGCGCGATTTGGCAAAACCTGCCTGCTGGCGAGTCGAAAATGACCCCCAGTGCGATTCCCTATGTGCTGTTCATCACAGTGAAACGATGAAGTGGTATGTATATACGACTTGGAGTTTGTAACACCGCAGACGCGCTATCGGAATCCGGATATAGTGCAGCTGCGAACAAGAGGGGCAAAGAGCGGGATATGGCTGAGATACGCCAAAATGACAGGCAGGAAAACGGGCAGGGCAAATCGCCCCCCGACACGGTGTCTTCCGCCGCACCTCCCCGTGCGTCCATTGCTGTCGGCCCGGCCTTGGCGGATAATGCGCCTGTAACGGACCCTGTAACGGACAGCGCCGCTGTTATTGCCGAACTGCGCAGTGAGATCACACTCTTGCGTGGCGAGCTGCGGCTGATGCGCATTGCCAATGCCGAGCTGGAGCGAGTCGCTGTGCGCGATACGCTGACCCCATTATACAATCGCCGTTATTTCCTGACAGCGCTCAACGAACGACTGAACCGGGCCAAGCGCTACAACAGCAAGGCCGCCATGCTGTTTCTGGATGTGAACCGCATGAAATTCATCAACGATGCCTTTGGCCATAGCGCAGGGGATTTTGCGCTCATCCACATCGCACAGCTCATTCAGGCGAACATTCGTACAACTGACGTTGCGGCGCGGATAGGCGGTGATGAATTTGCCATCATCATCGAAGAGGTCGATAAAGATGCTGCGATCGCAAAAGTCGAAGAGCTCGAACAGATATTACGCGCAACGCCCTGTGATTTTGGCAGTGATTTTGGCGAAGAAAAATTGATGGTTTCAGCCTCTATTGGCTTCACCATGCTCATGCCCAATGACAATGACGAGTCGGCCATTGAGCGTGCGGATGCCGACATGTACGCGCGCAAACGCGCATGGCACGCCAAAGTGAAACATCAAACCACTGATACGGGCAGTGCGGCAGCCTGAAACCGCATTCCTGCTGAACGCGCGGTTACACCTGTCCAGCCCGGAATCGCTGCGCTTCAGCGCTCGGAGAGATAATAGCGGTCCGTTGCATTCAGTGCGTCGTCCAGCTCATATACAATTGGCTGGCCCGTCGGGATTTCAAGGCTGGTAATCTCGTCATCGGGAATATTCGAAAGATGCTTCACCAGTGCGCGCAGTGAGTTGCCATGGGCTGAAATGACCACACGCTTGCCAGCTTTCAGCTCTGGTGCGATGCGGCTTTCCCAATAGGGCAAAACCCGCGCAATCGTGTCCTTCAGGCTCTCGGTCGCCGGAACCATAATACCAGCATAACGGCGATCACCCGACAGGTCGAATGCACTGCCCGCTTCCAACGGGGGCGGCGGGGTATCAAAGCTGCGACGCCAGATATGGACTTGCTCGTCGCCATGCTTTGCGGCTGTCTCCGCTTTGTTAAGGCCCGTCAACCCACCATAATGCCGCTCATTAAGCTGCCAGTTCTTCTCAACCGGCAGCCACAGACGGCCCATTTCTTCCAGCGCCAGATTGAGCGTCTTGATCGCGCGGGACTGTACCGAAGTGAAGCAGCAATCAAAGTCCAGCCCTTTTTCCTTCATCAGGCGGCCCGCAGCGCGCGCTTCTTCTACACCCTTCTCGGTCACATCCACATCCCACCAGCCGGTGAAGCGGTTTTCAAGATTCCAGCTGGACTGGCCGTGGCGGATCAAGACAAGCTTGGGCATATCACTTCCTATGAATTGGCTTAGGTATGGCAATCGCGCTCCTCATAACGCGATTTTGTCATGATGCAACTTGCCCTGCAATGCAGAATAAGAGAAAAGTGACGGCACCTGCGACTATAGGAGATATATAATGGCGATCCAGCAGCATATCCACTTGCATGAAGGTCCCGGCGGACCGTTCGAATCCACCGTCGTTTATGACGATACAACAGGCGCGCAGCCGGGCATGCTGCTCTTCCCGAATTTTCTAGGCGTCAAAGAATGGGATTTTGGCAAGGCAGAAGAGCTGGCGACACTGGGCTATAAGGTGCTGGTCGTTGATTTTTATGGCAAGGGCAAACGCGGTACAGACATGGAGTCTGGCGGCGCACTGATGAACGAGCTGGTGGCCGACCGCGCGAAAATGCGTGACCGGTTGCTTGGTGCACTGGCCGAACTCAAGGCATTACCCGGTGTCGATGCTGACAAATGCGGCGCCATCGGCTTTTGTCTGGGCGGCAAATGCGTACTCGACCTTGCGCGCAGCGGTGCTGACATCAAGGCGGGTGTCAGCTTCCATGGCGTTTATGATGCGCCGCCTTTTCCCAATGCGAAAATAAACGCCAAGCTTCTGGTCTGCCACGGCTGGAACGATCCACTCTGCTCACCCGAGGCAACTGTCGGCCTTGCCAGGGAACTGACCGAGGCAGAGGTGGATTGGCAGCTTATCGCTTATGGCCATACCGGCCATGCGTTCACCAACGAGGACATGCCTATAGATACTGACAACAGCTTCGGTTTCCAGCCCGACACCAACCGCCGCAGCTGGCTGGCAATGCAAAATTTCCTGAGCGAAATATTGGGCTAGGGCCAGTATGTCAGGAGGGTCATGTTTGAAGCGGGAATATAATATTCAGCGCGTGACAATCTGGCCCTCTTCAACCTGAAACCGGCTGGCATCACCCAGTCCTGCAAATAATTCCGATTCTGTCCCGGTCATCCATATCTGGCTGCCTGTTGCGGCCAGTCGTTCAAACAACACGGCACGCCGCCCGGGGTCGAGATGTGCTGCTACTTCATCAAGCAGCAGCACGGGGGAATGGCTGTTCACCGCGCGCACCAGAGCCGCATGGGCAAGCAAAATCGAGAGCAACATCGCCTTTTGTTCACCGGTTGAGCATAGTCCGGCGGCCTGACCCTTGGCGATATGGGTGACCGCCATATCGACACGGTGCGGCCCGGACAAGGTGCGCCCCGCAGCAGAATCACGGCGGCGCCCCTCACGCAACCGGTCCACAAGCGCACGCGTTTCATCGCCTGCCTCGCTCTCATCAGCAGCCTTGAGCGTCAGGAATGGCCGCGCAAAGGGGCCATCGGGCGCATCCGCCAGCGCCATATTCAATCGTGCAACAAGGTCGTGGCGCGCCTGTGAGACAACCTCGCCATGCTCGACCATCTGCGCCTCAAGTGCCTCAAGCCATGCCTCATCCCAGGGACGACTATTGTCCGCCAGCAGCTTGTTACGCGCGCGCATTGCCGCTTCATAACGCGTGCTGTGCATCGCATGTGCCGGGTACAGTGCCAATGTCAGCCGGTCGAGAAAGCGCCGTCGCCCACTAGCCGCTTCCATAAACAGCCGGTCCATGGCAGGCGTGAGCCAGATGACGGAGAGATGCTCCGCCAAGGCGCTTGCCGCACTCGCCGCCCCGCCTATCCGTACCTGCCGCCGGTCAGGCGTATCCGGCATTGTGCCCGTGCCTATTGTCACACCATCAATTTGCGCGGCTATACCGAAGCTGCCACGCCCGCCCTGGCGCGCCATTTGTGCCAAGGCCGCACGGCGCAACCCCCGCCCCGGAGCGAGCAGTGAAACCGCTTCCAATATATTGGTCTTGCCTGCACCATTTTGCCCGCTGAGCACCACAAAACTGTAGCGTGGCACGATCAGCGCATCCTCATGATTGCGAAAATCGCTCAGGGTCAGGCGGGATAACATCGAACCGTCAGACGATCACCAGCTGCCGAAGCCGGGGGCTTCACCATTGGCGCCAGCCTGCCAGCGCCTCGGTCGCCGCCAGCCCATTGCCGGACGCTTGCGAAAGCGCAAAGTCGGCCACTGCCCGCCTTCAAGACCACGCGCTGCCATGCTGTCAACCAGCCGCATGCCTTGTGCGCGATAGGCCGCAATCACACGGCGCTGCTGATCGTCCAGAAGCCCGGCAAGTATCAAGGTTCCGCCATCCTCAATCACGGCACAAAGCGAGGGCGCCAGCTCAATAAGCGGACCAGCCAATATATTGGCAACCAGAAGATCATATGGCGCGCGCCCCTGAAGCACAGGATGGTCCACGCCAGCCGCTTCGCACAAGGCCAGCGCGCCCATGCCATCGCCCAGCGGGACAGCATTGCGCGCAGCATTATCCGCTGTGACTTCAACAGCCGCCGAATCAAGATCAGAGGCAGTGACACGGCTGCGCGGCCAGAGATGCCATGCTGCGAAGGCCAGCAAGCCGGTGCCGGTGCCGATATCCGCGATATTGGCATAGCGCTCGCCCAGCCGGTAGCACCTGTCGAGCATCCCTAGGCAGCCGCCCGTTGTTTCATGCTGGCCTGTCCCAAAAGCCCGGCCAGCCGGAACCAGCAGCGCTATTTTGTCATCAGGCACCGGATCGTCTGCATGGTTGCGTACATGGAAACATCCAGCCACGACCGGCTCCAACCCCTGCTGGCTCATCGTCACCCAATCTTCATCCGGTAGAGCCTCCAGCACAGGTTTAACGCCGGTGCTGCTGGAAATCATCGATTGTAACAACGCGATCGAGGCCTTGTCGGGCTTGCCCTCAAAATAAGCATCTATCTGCCAGCGTGCAGGATTATCCTCCTCCACCTCGCTCGTCATCAACGCAGGCGGCGGGTTCAGCTCCGCAAGCGCACCCATATCCTCACCAATTGCTTCAGCCTCCGCGCGCGTGCAGGGCAATGTCAATTTCCAGCTTTGCGTCATATTCCCCGCATTCCACGCGTCTTGGCCCCGGTCAAGCAATGAGATGCATTGCAGTGCTTAATTATATGTACGCTTCAACAGCAAATATCCCCTGATTGCATAAGCATGGGCAGCATATACGGTGAACGGTTCGTCTCATGGCTCCAGAATCATGGACGACTCGCTGGCGCTTGTCATATCTAGTCGTTATGGGCTTCCCACGCAGGAACGAGTCAGCCCATGGCCTGTACCGTGCGTTTCAAAGATGAATGAGTAGAGCACCCGATCATGAGCAAAACTTTGCCCTACCGCCCCTGTGTCGGCATGATGCTTGTCAATACAGGCGGCCATGTGTTTGTCGGGCAGCGGCTCGATAACAAGGTTGAAGCATGGCAGATGCCCCAGGGTGGCATTGATGATGGTGAAGAACCCCGCGACACCGCCCTGCGTGAATTGGCCGAAGAAACAGGCATAGCCGCGCATCTGGTCGATATCATTGCCCAGACCGAAAACGAACTGTTTTACGATTTGCCTGATGATCTGATCGGCAAGATATGGGGCGGCAAATATCGCGGCCAACGACAGATATGGTTCCTGATGCGTTTCACCGGCACCGATAAAGATGTGAACATCGCGACATCTCATCAGGAGTTTCGCGAATGGCGCTGGGTTGAGCCTCAAGAACTCCCCGAGCTGATCGTACCTTTCAAGAAAAAGCTGTATCGCGACATATTGAGCGAATTTGCTGACCTGATCTGACCCTAACGGGTTCACGAGCCGCAATTATATGGCTAGAGAGCCATCATGCACTCCTATTCCCTGTCCGCGCTCGCCCTTCCTGTTGCCCTGTGCATCGCCAACACTCCAGCACTCGCACAAAGCGAGGCAGGCCTGCCCGGGCCTGTACGCACAATGCTTGAAGCCGCTATCGCCGGTAAAAATGATGCGGAGATTGCGGTCATCGCCAAATATGCCCGCAATGCGGCGCCCGAAGCACAGGCGGAAATCGATGCCATGGTGCAGCAACACACAGAAGCAAAAGCAGCGGCAATAGAAGACAAGCGCAGCAATCCCAATATTTTCGCATTGTGGAAGGGCAAAGTGGAACTGGGCGGCTTCCGCTCAACCGGATCGAGCAACGAAGTCGGTATCGCTGCCAGTGCAACGGCCAAGCGCCGGGGCCTGAAATGGACGCATGAGCTTCACGCCGCTGTAGATTATCGCCGCGCCAATGGCACAACCTCCAAAGATCGCATATTGGCCTCTTATACATCGCGATATGACCTGAGTCCACGCAGCTTCCTCTATGGATTGGCGCAATATGAGCGCGATACGTCATTGGGTTTTGACAGTCGCTATACGGGATCAGCGGGCATTGGGCACAGGCTGATCGACACCGAAAAAATGACATTAACGCTCGACGCGGGTCCGTCACTTCGCCGGGTGTACTATATCGACGACAGTAGCAAGACCAAATGGGGTGCGCGCTCCTCGGCTGATTTCGAATGGGCCATCTCACCCACTTTGACCTTCCGCCAGTCTGCGTCTGCCTATGCGGAACAAGACATTCTCACCCTCTCCAGCCTGACCGCACTTGAGACCAAGCTAATCAGCGTGCTTACCGCGCGCCTGTCTTATGATGTGCTGTATGAAAAAGATGACAGGTTGCTGGAGGACAGCAAACTCGACACGTTGAGCAAAGTCAGCCTGATATATGAATTTTAAAATGTGGTGACAAAAAGTGGCAACCGGTTTTTGTCAATAAATCACACGAAAACAAAGAAGCTGGAGCGGGTTTTGATTCAATCAAAAATCATCCCGCTTTGGGACGGATCGACATTCAGCCTTGCCGGTCTGCAAATGCCGCTTTTCTGTGAGCCGGTGCTCACGTATCTTTACTACGCTGCGCTCAGGGTCACAGAAAACCAGCATTTTCGCCTCGGCATCTTCTGAA